>Ga0210057_1008066_pt1 | contig 12571 bp, 14 predicted proteins | sample CryGeyCG2114_010_2_FD_183968 | JGI IMG/M metagenome (GOLD analysis project Ga0210057, IMG submission 183968) | Groundwater microbial communities from aquifer - Crystal Geyser CG10_big_fil_rev_8/21/14_0.10 (SPAdes) (version 2) | ecosystem: Environmental > Aquatic > Deep subsurface > Groundwater ... | reverse complement strand
AAGATAAAAAATGGTTGAAAGAAGAATTGTTGTGGACACATTAAGGCTAAATTATCAGGGTCTGCTTAATGTAAATGAGTTTTACAGAGTTATGGATAAATGGTTCAGGGAAAAAGGATTTGACAAATATGAAAAGCGAAACTTTGAGCAGGTATTCAAGAGCGGAAGACAAATTGAAATTGAAATCGAACCCTGGAAAAAAGTTAATGACTATGCAAAAGAAGTAATGAAAATAGTTTTTTTGTTTACTAATGTCAAAGATGTGGTTATTAAAAAAGATGGCCATAACATAAACATGCAGCAAGGCAAGGTTGCTATTACATTCATGGGCTATTTAGAAACAGATTGGGAAAATAAATGGGAAGGAACTCCATGGACATTCTTTTTAAGGGCAGTTTTCGATCAGTATGTCTATAAAATTAATACAGACAAATTTTATTCTTTAGTGGCAGAGGACACTATGCATTTATACAATACTTTAAAGGCATATTTGAACCTGCAGAGGTATTATTGATATAATAATTGGGTGGTAAAATGTCAGAAAAATGTATGTTTGAAAGCTGTGTAAAAAAACATGGTGACAAGATTTACCTTGTTTTCAGGATTATTGTTGGTTTTTTGTTTTTTCAGCATGGTGTGCAGAAACTGTTCGGCTGGTTTGGTGGGTCTGTTGTAGAAATAGGATCATTGATAGGAGCAGCAGGAGTTATTGAAATTGTTGTAGGTCTTGCAGTATTGCTTGGATTGTTCACTCGTCTTGCAGCACTTTTGGGCGGTTTAGAGATGATTGTTGCATATGTAATGATGCACTCTCCTAATGGCTGGAATCCATTGCTGAACTACGGAGAACCTGCTGTTCTATACTTTGCAGCATTCTGCGTGCTTCATGTCTACGGAGCAGGAAAATATCTCTGCTTTGAGAAGTACATTCTAAAGAAAGAGAATTTTTAGTTTTATTTCTTTTTTTATTATGTATTCAAAACAATAATACATTTTTCATAAAAGAAAATACATTTTTTCAAGCCTTTTCTTGTTCTACAATGTTCTAAATGTACGAAAATTAATCTCATTTGCTATATGACTTATCTGTTTAATAACAACTTTTATATACATAATTTATAAAAAAAGAGTTATGAATAAATGTTTAACTATCTCACTAATGCTAATATTATTTTTATTGCCACTCTCTATAGCCCAGGAGATCCAGATTTTATTCCCTGAAGACAGTGTAACATACGGACCATGGAGCGATACTTACTTTGATTATCCAAGAACAGGCGGAAAAGCGCATCATATTCGGGTTAATGTTGATGTAGGAGAAAATGTTGCGTATTATAGGATAAGCAGAAATGGTGAATTGATAAATTATGCAAACAATGTTACCCAGAAGGACGCAGTTCCAGATGATTATGTAGTAGACTTTGATCCTGATGATCTTGAGCCATTGGATATGATTGGTTATTTAAGCGCAGAACAAAAATTAGAAGTAACTGCCTATGACAAAGACAACAATGAGATAGGAAGCGACTCTGTAACATTCTACATTGCAGTCAATTTAGATGATTATTATGAAATTCTTGAATCAGAAGAAAGTTTTGCAGAAGATTTCGCCATAAGGGAGGAGGATCTTGGCTTTGTTGATGTAACAATGGAAGAAATAGAGTCAACTTCTCTTTTTTACACAGTTACAAACAAAATAACTTATCTTACAGTAAAAAACAGATTCACTAATGAAAATGAAGAGCATACTAGAATTACTATTACTATTGAGCCAAAAAACAAGGGTGCTGTCGGCAAATTAGTAAACCTTTATTCATTCATACCAAAAAAAGTTGTAGGACATTTAAACAGTTTAACTTTGGAAGGTAAATATGCTGTAATTGATGCAGATCCTGTCATGATGTGGAATTTTGTTGCTGTTAATGAGCCGACAACTATAGAATTTGATGTTAATGAACACATCCCTACAAATGAAATAAGTGCTGTTGCAGTGTCAGACATAGATATTGAAAAAACCAGCTGGTATTTTTTAATTCCATTAATTGTTCCGATAGTGCTGTTATTTGGTATTGTGTATTTCTCAAGGTTTAAGAAGCATAAAATCTAAATTGATTTCCAAAAATTATTTATACTGCTTTACCAAAAAAACATATATGAACAAGCTAATCTTCATATTATTATTATTATTTATTCTGTTAATAAGCTGTACTGATGAAATAGAAGTACCTGCAGGGATAACAGCAGACTCATCTGACTTTGAAACATATTCGACCTGTGTTGAACAGTGCGGACAATGTGAAACAACATGCCTTGATACATTATATTTCACAAAAGCAGTGAGCAGCAGCAATGAAAATATATGTGAGCATATCCAAAGTACAATGTTAAAACAAGACTGTCAGCAGCAACTGCTTGGAGTAGAAGCTGTTGCAGAATTAAACAAGGGAAAATGTGAATTGCTTCCAGAAGAAATAAGAGAAGGATGTCTAGTTGATGTTACAGTAGAAATTGCTATTCAATCAAGCAATATTGCAAAGTGCAATGAAGTTGAAAATGCAGAACACTGCAGAGAACTCTACTTTAGAGAATTAGCAGTCCAAAATAATGATGCTTCTTATTGTGACAATATTGAAGATCAATCTAAACAGGAATTATGCGTTGATATTGTTGAAAGTTTGGAAATCTAAATAATCTTTAAAAAGCAATAATAATATCTTCATTTTAATGTAAATTTATTTAGAAGAAGATCATTGGATAAAGCATTACAGTTTCTTCATTTTTTTCAATTCCAATCTCATCAACAAATAATTTTCCATGCCTGAGAAAAGTTGAAAGATCAGTAGCAAATCTTCCATTAGGTTTTTTAAATCTTGTTAAATACACTCTTCCTTCAAACCCTTCCTCTTTCAGAACCTCTGCTGTTTTTCTTAGATGTTCTTCATCTCTATCTCCTATGCCGCATAGAACATTAAGAGACATGTTTACTCCTGCTTCTTGACATTTTTCTATCCCTGTCTTTGCTTGATCTATAGTATGTTTGTTGAACATTCCTGAAAGAATATCATCAACAGCAGTTTCTAATCCTACATTTAACCATCGAAGCCCTGCTTCACGCAATCTTTGCATATCATCAACACTTTTCCTGTCTAAAGATCTAAAACTGCCAAACATATATGCAAAACCTTCTCTTCTTTCTCTATATTTCCATACAATATTTAATTTAGGTCTAATAGTCATTGAAAATGCTCCTTTTGCCATTTCCAGTGTTTGAACTAGTACACCTACATCAAGTTGTAATGGATCTTCTCCACCAATAACAAGTCCTTTGTAAGCAGAATGAGCTAATGGATAATCTTCTTTAAAGAATCTTATCTGTCTTTCAATACCTTCAATACCTGCCCTGTAAGGAGTATTAATAGAAACTTTACACCCTTCACATCGTGCAAGACATCCTCTTTGTGCTATTAATGAAACAAAATCATACCCTGTCTCATAGACATCTGGCGGCAATATTAATGGAACATCATCAGTTATAGCTGTTAATTCATCATGCTTTCTTCGTGTAACACCTTCCCAAAACTTTCGGGAAATTGTATGTTCAGGATATTCTTTTCTTAGATGTTCCATCGCCAACAAGAGTTTTCTTCTAGAATGTTTTAATAATTCAGGCGACATTTCTAATAAAAAGTATCCTCCACCCAAATTATTACTTAACGCGATAGCCTCATTTGAATATCTTAAATCTCTGGCATCACAAAATCCAGCATCCCTGCCTCTTGCGGTATAAATAACATTATGCGTTTCCCATCGTGTTGTTTGCCCAGTAAGATCTCCATCAAGATTAAAAATAAGTTTTGTCCTACCATCCTTTGCTACATATCTATCATAAACATTAAATGCACAAGCTTGACAATGATTCTTCCCAGGAGGGAGTACATCTACTGTATATGCTACTGTTGAATCTTCCATAATAGAAAGAAATTAAGTTTATCTTTTAAATATATCTTAAATAATCTTTTCTTTTTTCTCATTCAAAATGTGTATGCAATTAACAGGGCATGATTCAGCAGCATCTTTGTTTGTCTGAAAATCCTTTTCATCAATTTCAAGAGTTTCCCTGACAATGACATCGCCTTCTTTAGTCACTTCTGCCCCTTTTACATCAGATTTTCCATCATCAGCCATAACCCAGAAATCAGGCGCTACAGCTTCGCATGCAGCACATCCTATGCATATTGGTCTGTCATGATCAATAGTATATTTTGCCATAAACATGGCAATTTTTCAACATCTATTTAAATTTTACCTTTAATGATCCCACACATTTAAATACTTTCACTGGTTGTACTATCTAATGGCTCCGCAATTATCCAAATTGGATATTGATACTGTTTATGAGGAACTCAAAGCAAAAATAAAACAGTATAATCCTAGAGCCAGTATGCGCCTGATTAAAAAGGCACTTTATCTGGCAAATGAGGCTCACACTGGCCAAAAAAGACAGTCTGGGGACTTGTTTATTGTTCATCCTCTCGAAACAGCCAAGGTTTTAATAGATTTAAAAGCAGATTCTGCAACATTATGCGCAGGTCTGCTTCACGATGTTGTAGAAGACACCAAAATTAAAATTGAGGATATAAGAAAAGAGTTTGGAGAAGAAATAGCTTCTCTTGTGGAAGGCGTAACAAAAATAGAGAAAATTAATTTTGAAACTAAAGAAGACTACACTGCAGAGAATATAAGAAAAGTTCTTTTAGCTACAACTAAAGACATTCGTGTCATTTTGATAAAGCTTGCAGATCGTCTGCATAATATGAGAACCTTAAGAGGATTCAGCAAGGAAAAGCAGGAGAGAATTGCAAACGAAACATTGCATATTTATGCACCTATAGCGCACAAGCTTGGCATATTCTGGATTAAAGGAGAGCTGGAAGACCTTTCTTTAAGATATCTTAATCCTGAAGTTTACAAGTTTTTAGTCAGTAAAATTTCAGAAAAAAGATCAAAGCGTGAAAAAGTAACAAAACAAATTATTAAAGAAGTTGAAAAAGGTTTGTCAGTAAAAAAAATTAATGCAAAAGTTTACGGCAGGGCAAAATATTTTTTTAGCATTTACAAAAAAATGCAGAAGAAAAAACTTGACTTTGATCAGGTTTATGATTTAATTGCTATTCGTATTATTACAAAAACAATTCCTGACTGTTATGGTGCTTTAGGAGTTGTTCATGATCTATGGAAGCCGCAGCCAAAACGATTTAAGGATTACATATCAGTGCCAAAGTCTAATGGATATCAGAGTCTGCATACTACTGTTATGAGCACATATGGAAAATTGATAGAAGTCCAGATTAGAACAGAAGAGATGCATAATGGAGCAGAATATGGAATTGCAGCCCACTGGCGTTATCAGGGATCTCAGAGAGATAAAATCTTTGAAAAAAGAATTGGCTGGTTAAAGCAGATGCTTGAGTGGAAGATGCATTCTGATGATGCAAAAGATTTTGTTGAAACACTAAAAATAGATTTATTTCAGGATGAAATTGTTGTTTTTACTCCAAAAGGAGATCCAATAACATTAACAGTAAAGTCAACTCCTGTCGATTTTGCATATATGGTTCATAGCAACATTGGTGATCATTGTAGTCAGGCAAAAGTAAACGGAAAGATTGTTCCGCTTGATTACAGATTAAAATCAGGGGACATAATAGAAATAATCATAAGAAAAAATGCAATTCCTTCTCGTCAATGGCTTAACTTCGTAAAAACTAATAAAGCAAAATCAAAGATACGTTCTGCATTAAATATTAGTTCAGAGGATGATCCTAAAAAAGGATTAAAAGGCCCAAGGGAAGTAAGCGAGGCAGAATTATTGCGTTATATACGTGTACAGGGAAAAAAAGCACCTGTAAAATTATCTAAATGCTGTTCTCCAAAACGTGGAGATAATATAAGGGGATTCTTTACAAAAGATAAGCGCATTACTATTCATAAAGTAGACTGCCCTAATATTTATTCTCTGAATCCTGAAAAAGAAGCATCTGTTTCATGGATGAAAGAGGAGATTGTAAATCAGGCAACATGCGTTATTCTAGTTGAGGATGTTGTTGGTGTTTTGGCAGATATTATGAATAGGATTGCAGCATTAAAAATGAACATAACCTCAGTCCATTCTAAAAATAAACGCGAGCGTGTTTTAGTTAAAGTCAAGGTCCAGATTAATGACGAAGATGACATTAAAGCATTAAAAGACAGCCTAAAGAAAATAAAAGGAATAGTTGATTTAAAAGTTAATAAGTAATCAAGGCGATGCACTTTCTTCTTCTAAATCATCATAAGCATCATCAATGTCGTCTTCTAATTCATTTACATCATCCAACAAATCTTCGACTTCTTCCATTAAGAAATTAAGTTTATCTATTAGAGAATCTGCTTGATTATCATCAATTTCATACAGCTTATTTCTCCATCTGCTTATTTTTGTTCTCAAATATTCAAGATCATCTTTTGCATCGTCTAAGTCGTCTTCTGCATCATCAAGATCATCTTCATCATTTGCATCGTCAATATCATCGTCAATATCATCTAATTCTTCATCAAGATCATCTATTTCATTTTCAATATCATCAGCAACATCATCTGCACTGTTTAATACAGTTTGCTCATAAGATGATAATTCATCTTCTTCCTCTTCTTCATCCTCCTCATCTTCTTCAGTATCTATTTGAATAGAAAATGTTTGCGTTGAAGGGTAGAATATGTGTTCCATATATGGATTTGTTACACTTGGCTGAACTTTAACATGCTCTTCAACAGCAGGCTGTCCAATAACATCATCATTGTAATAATTCATAAAAAGAAGTATTCCTGTTCCTAAAATGATTGTCACTGTAATAAATATTGCCAATGATTCCAATACTCGTCCCATTGGAGAAGGTAATATTCATGGTTTTATAAAGGTTTTTAGCTCATATACTTAAAATATCAACTTTTTCTGCAATTGCTTAAAAACTATTAACTTCTTCTTTTTTCATTTCTCTTATTTCGCCATAATCAATATCCATCTGAATATTGCCAATAGCAATCCTTTCTAAAGCAACAACCTTATACCCTAATTTATCAAAAACCCTTCTTACTATCCTATTCCTTCCTTCATGTATTGTTATTCTGCATGTGTTTACAGTAAGTTTTTGCACCATTGCAGGCCATGTCATTCTTCCTTCAATTTTAATCCCTTGTCTTATGGAATGCAGTGTTCTTTTTAGTAAAGGATTGTCTACTGCAACAAGGTAAGTTTTTGTAATCTCATGCTTTGGATGCATTATCTTATTTGCAAAGTCACCATCATTTGTTAATATTAACAATCCAGAAGTGTCTTTATCAAGTCTTCCAACAGGATATACTCGTTCTTTTATCATTTTAACCGCAGGAAGTGCAAATATAGTGTTTGTCATCTTCGGATCATAGCATGTTGTAACATATCCAATTGGCTTGTTAAGAAGATAGTATCTTTTTTTCTCAAATTTGATTTTCTTTCCTTTTACAGTAATTGTATCTTTCTCAGGATCAGCCTTGTCTCCTAATTTTATTAGTTTGTTATTAACTTTGACTGCTCCTTTATCTATCAGAAGTTCAGCTTTTCTTCTGGAGCAAAAACCTGCGTTTGATATTATTTTTTGTACTCTTTGTTGCATTTTGGTTTATTATTTTAAGTTAGTTATAAATTTTATTCATAAAATTAGTTATTATCTTGATAATAAATTAATTATTTTTACTTAATATAGTTGAGGACACAAGTAATGCATAATGATTCTTGTTCTCAACTATTCTAGTGAAGGACTTTTCAATGCTTTATTTATAGTTAGTGTGCTAAGTTTTCGTATAGTGAACGAAATAAGTATTCGTACATTTTGAATTTCGTTCACTATTCAGCAAATGAGATCAAATGTACAAAAATTAATCTCATTTGCTATACAAATATGCACGCTAACTATTCAGCAAAAGTGATTGAAAATGTACGAAAATTAATCACTTTTGCTATATGTCATTCACTAATAAAACCAAACAAATAAATACTACTATATTAATAAAATCTATATGGAAGGAGAACCCATGTTTGTAATCTTAATGATTATACTGGTTTTGTTTGTTATTTTGTTAGCAATAGTAGCTATGGCATTCTGGGTATGGATGATAGTTGATGCAGCAACAAGAAAGTTTAACAATGATACAGAAAAGATTATGTGGATTCTCTTGATTGTACTTCTTGGAGTTATCCCTGCAATTGTGTATTATTTTACAGTAAAAAGACCAGATAATTCTGGAATAGGTGAGAAGAGTAATCCTAAGAAGAAAAAAAGGAAGAAATGAAGTTATTATTAATTGCCATTTGAGTAATGTTCAGAAAATATTTTTCTTTGAATTACTCTTGGATTACTAAAAAATTCAGGTTTTTGTTTAAACACGTCATCGTAAAATGCAACTGGATCTACCCCACTTTCCACACATCTAACTAATGCATGTGCAAAATATCCTGCAGGTTTTAAGGAAGTTGTTTTTTCTTTAGCACCTGGCTCTAATGTTCTTATTCTTGAATATCTTGTGTCCATCAATAATACATCAGTTATTCTTGGATGCAATCTCATTCTTTTTGCAGCATGACCCGCGAATATGCCATGAGTTGCATAAACAACAAATCTTGTAATTGAATCAGGTAATTCTCTTAATGCATTATCCATAGTTCCAAATGTATCAATTATATCATCAAGAACTATTCCTACTTTTCCATCATAATCAAATGGAAATCCTTCTACAGGGAAAAGCTGGCCTTTAAGCGAATCAGGGTCATTTGCAACAGATCTGGCTTTTTCAATATAAGCAAGACTTGCGTTTGTATGCCCTGCTCTCTCTCTAACTGCCATTACAAAACTTAATGCTCTCTTATCTGGAGCTATATATGCTATTCCTTCACCATTATTTGCTTTTTCATCATCAGTAAATATATCAGATCCTCTGATATATTGTGCAACTGGTGAAGTTGGACAAATATCAAATGTATATCTTGTTTCATAATTACGGCCAAAATCAGCCAGGCAACTAGAAGCCAAATCAGCAAAATGAGGAGAATGATGATGCATAGTTGCAACTCCATCACAGCCCCTTGCTATTAATGCTATAAGAACATCAGTAACATAGTCTGTCTGACCAGCATGCTTAAGACGATCTGCTTCAACAGCGTCGGGTGTAATTCCTCTAAGGAACGGAGAATCAAATGATCTATCTTGTCTTGCAAAAGGAAATTCTGAAAAAGTTACATATGCCTTAGAAGCACCCAACTTTTTTACAGCACGAACAACTTGTCCAGTTCTATATACTATCTGATCTGGTTGCCAAAATAAGTTTGTACTGGGTTCCGCAACAATATGAACAACTTTTCCATCAAAATGTCTTTGTAAATCAGGATCAAAAAATCTTTGTTCACTTCCTTCAGAATCAGAATACATATGGGGATCTGCAGGTCTTTTCCCAACAGGGTATTCATAAGGCAACATACGAAATCTATGTTCTCCGCTGCTAAATCTTTCCCATTCTACTAAGTTAGATTCATTTGGAAGAACACCTCTCTTATTATTGCCTCCATAATGATTAAGAAATCTTGATTTCCTCATTGCATGTACAAGACCGCTTGACCCCTCAGGACGAAGCTTTATCACCACACGACCTAATGCCTCATCAAGTGTAGCTCCAGACAACAAGTTATCCATATACTTAATGGTCAACAAATCCAATCTTTTAATAGTTAACGATTTTGAAAAAGAGGCAATAAAGGATTTCTCTCAGCAAGATCTCTGTATTCATCCATTGTAAGCATCTTTCTATAGTGCATTGCAAGTCTAACTTGTATCCTGCCGCATATAGAAACCATATATCTACCTACATGCTTTTCATCATAACATGTTTCCAAAGAATCAAGCAATCTTTCATAAACCCTTATTTTGTATGAAAAACTATTTTCTTTTTCTCTAGGTTCTTCAGTCAGATATTTCTTCAATATGCTTCTTCTGCATGTGCACATAAAATAAGCGGCAGGTATTAGAACTTGATTTAAATATTCAACTGGAGTAAAAACATTAACAACAATTTTCTCCAATGTTGTCGATTTAGACATAATATAAGTTATCTTACAGAATTTATAAAGATTAATAAATAAAAGCACATTATTATCATCCATGATAACTTTAGGAATAGAATCAACAGCCCACACATTCGGAATAGGAATTATCAAAGACAAATCTATCCTAGCTAATGAAAAATCTACATACACAACAAAAAAAGAAGGAATTATACCTGCAAAAGCAGCAGATCATCACATAGAAGTCTGCGACAAAATTCTAGAAAAAGCACTAAAAAAAGCTAAAATAAAAAAACAGGATATTGACTTAATTGCATTCTCACAAAGCCCTGGTTTAGGACATACATTAAGAGTAGGTGCAATGTTTGCTAGAACTCTATCAACAACCTTAAACAAACCATTGATAGGAGTCAACCATTGCATTGCGCATTTAGAGATTGGACGTTTATTAACTAAAGCAAAAGATCCAATATTATTATACGCTTCAGGAGCAAACACACAAGTCATTGCATACGAAGCAAACAAATACAGAATATTTGGAGAAACATTAGACATTGGAGTTGGTAATTTTTTAGATTCTTTTGCACGTTACCTAGGCATAGGCTTTCCAGGCGGTCCAAAAATAGAACAATTAGCAAAAAAAAGCAAAAACTACATTGAACTTCCTTATGTTGTAAAAGGAATGGATGTTAGTTTTGGTGGAATTCTTACTAATCTTAAGAATCAAAAAGCAAAGAAAGAAGATCTTTGCTTCAGCGCACAGGAAACAGTCTTTGCAATGTTAGTAGAAATTACAGAAAGGGCATTAGCGCACACAGGAAAAACTGAAGTGCTTTTAGGAGGAGGAGTTGCATGTAACAAGCGATTGCAGGAAATGATAACTCTAATGTGTAAAGAGCGTAAAGCAAAATCCTATGTTCCAGAAAATCAATATCTTGTAGATAATGGAGCAATGATTGCATGGCTTGGAGCTTTAATGTATAATGCAGGTATAACAACAAGGATAGAAGCTTCTCAAATAGAGCCTTATATAAGAACAGATGATATTGATGTTAAGTGGAGATAATCAATTAGTTATCTAGCAATACCTTTTTAAATAACCCTAATCTAGCACATTTCTATGGCATCGTTATCTGTATGCATGATAGTAAAAAATGAAGAGCAATGGCTTCCAAAGTCATTAGAATCAATAAAAAATCTGGCAGATGAAATAATAATAGTAGATACAGGCAGCACTGACAAAACTAAAGAAATTGCAAAAACATACAACGCAAAAATATTCGATTTCAAATGGGATGATGATTATGCAGATGCAAGGAACTTTTCAATAAGTAAAGCAACAAGTGACTGGATATTATGGCTTGATGCAGATGAAACTGTTTCAAAAAAAGATCACAATTACTTTAAGCAAATAATGAAGGAAGAAAAATTTCCAATTGTTGTTTTAGAGCAGAGGCATTATACAAATGATAAAAAGAACCCGCAATTCAAGCCAGTTGATGATCGCTACAAAAAAGAAGCAATGGGTTTTGAAGGATATTATCCAACATTAATCACAAGGATGTTCAAAAACAATATGGGTTTAAAATTCGAAGGAAAAGTTCATGAGACAATTGACAAAAGTATGCAGAAATTAGGCTTAAAATTTTTAAGGACAGACATTCCAATACATCATTATCAAAACTTTAAGAGTGATACTATGACAAAAGAAAAAAAAGAAAAATACGAAAAATTATTGAAAGAAAAAGAAAATTATGATCCATCAGATCTGAAAAATCTACATGATCTTGCAGTAACGCATCTGCAGAAAAATGACTTAAAAAAATCATTTTCATATTTCAGAAAGATATATGATCTTGATGAGGGATTATTAGAACCATACCTCGGGATGGGAATAATATGGGCAAAGAGGGGAGATTATAAAAGAGCAATTAAATTCTTCCTTACTGCTATTAGCAAGGACACAAAAAAGAGTATTGAATTAACAAGCCCGGTAGAAACAATAAGGGAAACAATTTTGTTTAATTTAGCAATGTGCTTCTTGAGAACAGGTGAAAAACCAAAAGCAATGCAAATATTCAAAGACATGATAAGATTAGGAAGCCGTTTTACACCGCAGATTCAGGATAAATTAAAAGAATTAGGAATTAGCAGTAATGTTAAAGCGAGCTGAATCCCTTCTTCTCCATTCTTCTTTTTGTAAGCAAAAATTTAACACCTGCTGGAGCAAATGTAACAACGCTTTTAGTGAAATTTTTCAGAGAATAAGGCTTTGTAATGGGATTAATTCTTTTCCCTGATTTTATGGCATCCAAAATATCATCCTTATTTTTCCCAGCATCAATCATTGTGTAATCTTTGCCAAACATTGAAAGATAATGCACATCTGAGTTTGCAACTACTGGAATATTAAATTTTTTAGCAGTAGAATAAGCTTTTTTA
>Ga0210057_1008065_pt1 | contig 12572 bp, 12 predicted proteins | sample CryGeyCG2114_010_2_FD_183968 | JGI IMG/M metagenome (GOLD analysis project Ga0210057, IMG submission 183968) | Groundwater microbial communities from aquifer - Crystal Geyser CG10_big_fil_rev_8/21/14_0.10 (SPAdes) (version 2) | ecosystem: Environmental > Aquatic > Deep subsurface > Groundwater ... | reverse complement strand
CCAAAAGTTGATAGACCGCGAGAAAAACTGGAGAAATACGGCCCCGAGCGACTTTCGGATTCAGAACTTTTGGCTATTCTTTTACGAACCGGAAGCGAAGGCATAAATGTAGTGGAATTATCCAGTAAGATTTTAAGGAAATTCAGTGGCGCTGGATTGGCCAAAGCGTCGGCCAAAGAATTGAAAAATACATTTGGTCTTGGAAGCGCGAAAGCGTGTGAAATCGTCGCCTGCTACGAACTCGGTCGTCGGCACCTGCAGAATAAGCAATCGGTTCTGCTTTTATCGCCAAAAGATGTTTGGGACGAACTCAAGGATATTCGTGATCATAAAAAAGAACATTTTGTTATTTTTTTCCTTGATTCAAGAAATCAGGAAATCAAGCGTGAAATCGTTTCAGTCGGTTCACTTAATGCAAATCTCGTTCATCCGCGCGAAGTGTTCGAGCCGGCTGTCCGGCATTTGGCCGCGCAGGTTATTATTGCTCACAATCATCCAGCCGGTGATCCCGAGCCAAGCGAAGGAGATTCAATAATTACACAAAAGCTCGTAGAAGCTGGTAAACTTCTAGATATAGAAATAATAGATCACGTCATTGTTACTCCCAAGAAATTTTATAGCTATCGTGAAAATAAATTAATATGAAGCCGAATTTAAATAAAAACGACATAGAATTTCTGATTGAGTGCTTGAAGACAGGCAAGGAAATCCCCGCCGAATACAAGTACGCGATTTTTCCAACGAAACAAAAAGAGTACGAACTTGCGTATGCTGGAAAAGCACGCAAAGAGGATATTTTGGCGGACAACGAGGAAGCCAAAGCCGTACCACTTCAAATTGAGAAAGTTTTTAATGGCACAAAATATCCTCTCGCCGCTAAAGATTGGCATAATCTTTTAGTGTTTGGCGACAATCTCCAAATTCTCAAAACTTTTTATAAAAATGAGGGCGAGCTTATCAAGGGGAAAGTTAAAGGTAAGGTAAAACTTATCTATATTGATCCGCCTTTTGCTACCGAAAATGATTTTAAGGGAGACAAAGGACAAAAGGCTTATTCTGATAAAGCAAAAGGCGCAGAATTTGTAGAGTATTTGAGACGACGATTGATTGTCGCTCGCGAATTGTTGGCTGACGATGGGAGTATCTACATTCATCTTGATGAAAAGAAATCTCACTATATCAAGATAGTAATGGATGAACTTTTCAAATTCCAAAGAGAAATAGTTTGGCGAATTGGTTGGCTCTCTGGGTATAAGACAAAAGCAAAAAATTGGATACGCAATCATGATGTTATCCTATTTTATACAAAGACGGATGATTTCATTTTCAATAAAGAATATATCCCTTATCCTGCTGACTATGTTCGTCGCGACGGAGCAAAGCCGGAAGGAGACGGATATGCGATTGAAGATACTTGGAACAGCAACGAGATTGATCAGATGAACTCAATCCAGATTATGTCTTTCAGTGATGAGAAAACCGGATATCCAACACAAAAAAATGAAAACTTGCTTGCAAGAATAATTAAATCAGCGACGAACGAAGGTGACTTAGTTTTGGATTTCTTCTGTGGTAGCGGTACAACGCTCGCCGTCGCAGAAAAGCTTGGTCGCCGATGGATTGGTTGCGACATTGGAAAATTCGCTATTTACACAACGCAAAAACGACTTTTAGAAATTGGTGAGAGTAAAGATTTGGTAAATCCAAAAAATAAATACGGGAAAATCGCAAAATCTTTCGATGTTGTTACTTCTGGTTTATATGATCTTGGAAAGATTTTTGCATTAAAGAAAGAAGAATATATTACTTTCGTGAAGCGACTTTTTGAGGTTGATGAAGCAAAAATAAAATCTATCGGTGGTGTAAATTTGGATGGCAAACGCCGAGAGTTTTATGTAAAGATTTTTCCGTATTGGGAAGTTAAAAATGCAAGTGTTGATGAAAAATATCTACAAGAGCTACATAAAAATCTTGGCGCAAAAATTGATGGTCGGATGTATATCATAGTTCCGGCAAATAATGTGCATTTTATCAACGACTATCACCAAATTGGTGATGTGCGTTACTATTTTCTAAAAGTACCGTATCAAATTATCAAGGAGCTTCACAAAGTACAATTCAAAAAATTACGCCAGCCACAAAGCAAGAAACAAATCAATGATATTGACGAAGCGATTGGTTTTCACTTTATCCGTCAACCGGAGGTAAAATCAGAAATTAAGGCAACCAAAGGCAAAATTATGCTCAAAATCAAAAAATTTGAATCGGCGTATGACCAAGATGAAACCGGAGAAAAATTGAAAAACTTTGAGAGCTTGGCGATGGTCTTGGTTGATTTGAAATATAACGGCGAACAATTTTTGATGAGTAAATATTTCTTTGCGCAAGATTTATTAGGCAAACACGACGATGAGGACGAAAAATCAGATGATGAGATTAGAAAGGAATTACAGAAGCGAAAAGAAATTGTTATAGAATTTGATAGCAAGGAATGTGGCAAAGAAATAGTTGCTATTTATGTTGATATTTACGGCAACGAATTTCGTGAAGTATTTAAGTTAAAATAATTATGGCAGACATTAAAATTTACAAAACAAATGATTTGGTCTTGCGGGTAAAAGAGAATTTTGATCCCGCAAAATTGAAGCTCAAAAAATGGGTTGATTTTATTGATGTACTTTGTGGCGACCGAGAATATCAGAAAGAAGCAATCCGCGCGGCAATCATTTACACTGCCTCTGGCGAATATGGCTCGGTTGAAGATTTGATCGCTGAAAATTGGCGAGCGAATGCAGAATTGCGCGAGCGATACAAAGACGCGCGCGAATATGAAAAGAGTTTACAGTTGCCACATAAGTTGTCCGGCGTTGTTGATTTAGCGACGGGAACGGGAAAAAGCTATGTGATGTATGGAATTGCGCAAATTGCTCTAGGGCTTGGGTTAGTTGATAAGGTTCTTGTGCTTTGCCCGTCGCTCACCATTGAAGCCGGACTCAAAGAGAAATTTCAAAATCTTTCCGGCGATGATCGGATTAAAGCGACCCTACCCGACGGCGTGGTATACAAAAATCCCCGCATTATTGACGCAAACAGCACTATCAAGAATGGCGATATTGCAGTAGAGAATATCCACGCCGTCTATGAGCGTACCGGATCATCAATACAAGATAGTTTGAAAGGTAACGGCGCGCGTGTCTTGGTTTTGAATGATGAAGTACATCATGCCTACAACGCTTCATCGGATACAGACATAAAGAAATGGAAAGCGTTTTTGCTCAATCCCGATTATGGATTCAAATATATTCTTGGCTTCACCGGAACAGCGTATATTGACGACGAGTATTTTAACGATGTCATTTACCGCTATTCAATCCGGCAAGCGGTTGATGAGCGCGTCGTAAAATCCGTTGATTATGTGGCAAAAGATGAAAGCATTGATACAAACGAGAAATTTCAAAAGATTTACGATAATCACGACGAATTTGTGAAAAAGTATCGGCTCATCAAACCGCTTACAATGCTTGTTACAAAAGATATTTCAAGAGCAAAAACGCTTCGGGAGGATTTGGTTGATTTTCTGCAAAAACGCGAGAAAATTTCGCGCGCCGCCGTTGAGAAAAAAGTTTTGATTGTTACTTCCCACAAAGATCATAAGAAAAACATTTTACAGTTGAAAAGTGTGGATGATAAAGATAATCCGGTTGAGTGGATTGTTTCAGTTTCTATGCTTACCGAGGGTTGGGATGTAAAAAATGTTTTTCAAATTGTGCCGTGGGAAGATCGGGCGTTCAATTCAAAACTTCTTATCGCGCAGGTGCTTGGCCGCGGATTGCGCGTGCCGGAGGCATATAAATCGCCACAGCCCAAAGTCCGCGTTTTTAATCACGACGCCTGGAGCAGAAATATCCGCGGTCTTGTTGATGAAATTTTGGAAGTTGAAGTTCGTTTGACAAGCGTGTCGCTGACTTCCGGCGAACGCGCGAAATATCATTTTGATATTTACAACATTGATTTTACGAAAGAAGAAAAAGAAGTAGAGGCGGGAAAAGATACCGAGGTGTTTGATTATTCCAAGGGCTATACCAATCTCGTTAGCCAAGTTGAGCGCGACGACAAAGAAACGGAATACGAGGATTTGAAGGGCGGCATAATGCGAAAAACCACGACGATTGAGAAAGAAACCTACACGATTGATGAAGTTGTCGCCAAAATAGTGGACACATTCAAAACAAGAGATTTTGAAGCAAAAATTCGTTTTCCAAAAGGGACATACGAAAAGGAGCATTTGCCGCCCGAAAGTGAAATCCGAGAGTATGTGCAAGAGTCTATGAAGCGCGTAGGTATCAAGAGTGGCGTTTTGACCGAGGACAACGCCAATCGCATTTTTAAGGCGTTCCAGACGTTATTTAGAGCGCGTGGCTCAACGATTGTCTTTGATCGTAAGGTCAAAACGCCCAAAAAGATGAGTACAAAAGATTTGGAGCGGGAAAGTATGGCTGTGGGCGCGATTAAGCACGGCGCGACTGTCTTTTACTCTGATGAGTTTGAAAAAGAATGTTCACAAGAGCAGATTGATATTTTGAAAGATGTTATCGCCGATGAGAGCTTGCCGAGAAGCGCAAGCAAAGAAGTAAATCATTACTGTTTCAAAACGCCAGTGAGCGTGATTTTGACCAAACAAGAGCCGGAAAGGAAATTTGTTGAAGCGATTGCGGGTTCAAAGGTATGCGAGAAAATTGATGCTTGGATAAAATCACGCGATCAGAATTTTTACAGCATTGAGTATTCTTGGCGTAAGGGCGAACATCCAACGCAAGCAAATTTCAATCCTGACTTTTTCCTAAAATTCGGCGATAACATCGTTGTTGTAGAAATCAAGGCGGACGACGACGATTCAGACGAAAATAAAGCGAAGTATCGCTGGGCAAAACAACATTTTGCAACGCTAAATGATGAATTGAAGAAAACGAAAATAAAACAGCGATACTTCTTCCACTTTTTGAGCCCGAATAGCTACGCAGAGTTTGCCGAATATTTTTGCGACAACCGAGTTTTTGACAAAAAATTCCGAAGTAAACTCGAGGACATACTTGATAGAGATCAAGGTGTAAAATATGGCTAGAGATAAACGGGAAATATCACAATGACGATTATGAGTATTCAATATTCAAAATGGAATAAAAAAGATCTAGCGATTAAAAATCTATCGCTTTGGGATGAGAACGCTCGCTTTTCTGATCAGTATTTTGGCCTTTCAGAGGAGGATTTATTGAAATATTTTCTCTCAGGTAAATTTCAAGTCCTAAAACTGGCCGGTGAGATGGAGAAAAACGCCGATCTGCCTCAGTTGGAGAAGATCGTAGTTTGGCATTTTGGTGATCGCAATATAGTCCTTGAAGGCAACAGACGAATCGCCGCATATAAATTACTGGCAAATCCGAAGATGGCAGGTGCTCAAGAAAGTAGATTTGCGAAAATCGGTTCAAAAATTGGAATTTCCGATGACTTTGAGGTTGAGTGTCTTGTGACCGAAGATTTGGAACAGGGGTATCGATTTATTGAAAGAAAACATCTTAATCAAAACAATGAAGTATCTTGGGGCTCTAACGAAATCGCTCATCATAAGGAACGTCGTGGTAAAGCCGGTGAGAAAGAATTGATAAGGGTCGGCATTACGAAAGTCGTCAACAATCTTGGGTTAACACATGAGATAAAAGAAGCAGTGCTGGGCCCCGGTTATGTAACTACTTTTTGGAGGTTAATAGGCCAAACACCAGCCCAGCAGTTCTTTGGCTTCTCTTTCAATAGTGATAAGAAGCTGATAATAAAAGACGCTGATTTTGATAAAAAACTTAAAGTTGTTGTCTGGGATGTACTCAAGAATGGCCAGCATAATGGCAAACTATTCTCCCGTTTAAACAATAAGGAAATACTCGATTACTTGAAAAGTATTTCGGATAAAGATTACGATCGAACATCCCAAGAGATAAAAGAGATTGAGGGAAAGAAACAGGCAGATCTCTTCGGAAAACCCAGCATAGATACGAATTACAATTTTAGGATACGAAAAACACCAGTTACTAAAACCGCAAACGAGCTTTTCGGGAGAACCCTTTCTTTGCAATCCGGTAATGTAAACGACCTATATCGCGCCCTCGTGGATATAGACAAAAAAAGTCAGGGCAATGATGCAGTTTTGCCTTTCTTGGGCATGGCACTCCGTCTTTTGGTGGAAGTTGCCGCACGTGTGCATTACGAAAATAAGAAGGATGGTAAAAAGGCCAAAAAGGATCAAGTCTGTGAAATCTTTCTCAAAGAGGCAAAGAAAGAGCTCAAACAGCACCAAAAAAATGATGTTTCGCTTACCAATGAGTGGCTTTCAGATCAACGAAATCTCGGCGTCATCTTGGATAAATATGCCCACGGCAACATCATCTGCAAACGGGCTGACATACTGAAGGATTCTTTAATCGTCGCCGATATTTTGGATTTTTACTTTGGCAAAAAATAGTAATTTTATATGCAAAAAATACCAAACAAAAGAAACCAAAAATATCACTATAGTCCGTTAAGGTATCCGGGCGGCAAAACCTTTCTATTTCCTTTGTTCGATAGCGTGATCAGAGAGAATGGACTTGAAAAGGTTACTTATGTTGAGCCCTTTGCTGGTGGAGCTGGTGCGGCTCTTGTTTTGTTAATATCTGGAAAGGTAAACCAGATAGTCATTAACGATCTTGATAGAGCAATATACGCTTTTTGGAAATCGGCTATTTTTAGTTCGAGCAAATTCATCAAAAAAATTCACTCGACACCAGTAACGATCAAGGAATGGAAGAAACAAAAGGCCATTTACAATAATCCAAAGTCCAGACAGTTTGAGCTTGGATTCGCCACATTTTTCCTTAATAGAACAAATACATCCGGAATTTTGGATGGTGGACCTATTGGTGGCTTGGAGCAAAAAGGTAAATATAAAATTAACGCTAGATTTAATAAAGAGAAACTCGCTGAACGAATTCATCGGATATCGCTATATAAAAATAAGATATCGGTCTTTAACAAAGACGGGCTCGAATTAATTAATAATTATTTGAATGAAAGGAACGCTTTTATATACTTAGACCCTCCATATTTTGAAAAAGGATCATCGCTATATTTAAACCACTACAAAAAAGAAGATCATGAGGCTTTGGCAAAAAAGTTAAATCAGAACCCTAATGCGTTTTGGCTACTGACTTATGATAATAAAAAAGAAATAAAATCTTTGTACCCCAACCGACGTATTATTAACTTTACTTTGAACTACAACGCATACGAGTCTCGAAAAGGTAGAGAGGTGATGATCCTTTCCGATGCCTTAGCAAGCTAATATGGAAAACGAATCAAAACAACAAATCCTTGAACGGCGGAAAGAGATTGAGCAGGAGCTCGTGGACATGCTCAAAGAGACCGAGAGTGATTTTACTTTGGATCATGTTCGGGATGCCATTTATAACGAGGAAGACAACGACGACATGATGAAAGTGGTAGCCATGTTTGATCGCGGCGGAGACACTTCGGAATTGAGCAATGTGCTCGAGCTGGTAACCGATGCATGGAATTACTTTCCGTACAAGGTTCTCGGCGGTATCTCCCCGGCCGAGAAGTTGCTGGAGTATCAGGAAAAGCAAAACAAGAAATAGTATAAATGTAAAAAATGCGCTAAAATACAACTGCATGAAAAGACTCCTAATCACAACCTTCATTTTTGGGTCAATGTTCGTCGCCGGCTCGGTAAATGCTCAAATGATGGGTGCCCGCCTGCCGGACGGGCAGGGATTTTCTAACACTTTGGTTGATTGGAATGAAGTTGTTGAGCACACTGCTCGCGAAGAACAAGAAGGCAAAGAGCTTTGGAATAAACTTCAAGCAAAAGAAGTCGCTTGTGAAAATTTAAACGATGAGCAGTACGGAGTGCTTGGAGAATACTTTATGGGGACTATGGCCGGTGAGTCGCACGCCGCCATGAACGCCATGATGATTCAGGCGCATGGCGAAGACGGCGAGGGACAGATTCATATTGTTATGGGCAAACGACTCTCTGGTTGCGATACGTCGGCCGTGTTTCCGGCCATAAGCGGTGGTTGGATGCCGATGATGAATATGATGTGGGGAGGGTGGTCGTCTCCCTTTGGCAGTAATAATTCAACAAACAATATGATGAACTTTGGATTTGGGCCCTTTGGCGGCTTTGGCTGGATTTTTATGATTCTCTGGTGGGTATTGATAATCGCGGGAATTGTCGCGCTTATCAAATGGCTCACAAGTCAATCGCGCGGCACTCACCATAACGAGAAATCCGCGCTTGAAATTTTGCAGGAGCGATACGCCAAAGGTGAAATTAACAAGCAGGAGTTTGAGGAAAAGAAAAAAGATTTAAGTTAGACTACTATGAAAATCGGCATCATCTTACAATCCAACAATCCGGAACATATTTGGAACACATTCCGTTTTGGCATTACATCGCTTAAAGCCAGTCATGATGTGACTATATTTTTGATGAGCGAAGGAGCCGAGCTTGATACCATTGCCGACACGGAACATTTTGATATATCCAAGAAAGTTGCAGAGTACAAAGAATTAAAGGGAAACCTATACGCTTGTGGCACATGTTTGGAGATTCGCGGTAAAAAGGAGGCCGGGGTCTGCCCGATTTCTACCATGACGGATTTACTCAAGATGGTTGAAGAGTCGGATAAAGTGCTCGTGTTCGGATAAGAAGCTTTGTTAAGCAATTATGACTCGGTGTAATTTGCTTAACATTGCTCGAGTTAAGCAAACCTGCCTGCCGGCAGGCAGGGCTCGCCACAAGGGCAACCATCTGGGATATTCGGGGTTACAGGTTCTCGTACTTGGCCAGCAATCCTTTCATCTGATCTAAAACCACGGTAGGATATTTGTACTCCTCCGCCCAGTCAAAAGTTCGAAAATCGTTGAGCAGGGCGAGCTCGTAAAAATCTTAAGTCCCCTTTTGGGGGCTTTTGATTTTTTGAGCTCCGCGACAGAAAGCAATGGGATTGCTTTCGTCAGGGCTCGAAAGACGGAGGCGGTATACAAGACGAGCATAGCGAGTGCTTGTCGCCGAGTCGGGGTCGCGAGTACTTAGACCGGGAAACGGAGTCAGGTACCTTTTAATAAGATAAGATTAGAGAAAAGGTACCTGACTCCGTTTCTCCCCTCCCCGTTTCTCCCCCAAATCTGGTACACAAATCCAAGCTATTTCTTAATATCTAAATAATGATTACAATAAAATAGCAATGACTATTAATACGAATTTTAGTGCCGGCACTAAAAGATTTGGCTGGGGTTTTTTGTTTTTGGCTGGAGGAGTAGGTTGTCTTATTTTAATTTTACCAATAGTATTTACTTCCCAAATTAAACATCAGCAAGAAACACAAAAGTCAGAAATCACTGTTCAATTTCCGGTCACGGTAGACCCTCAAAATAAAATTATTGTGGAGGATGAGACAGTGAACAATTACTTGGCTAGCCCAGAGTCTCCTCTTCAATCATCTGTTTTTAACACAAAAGGGACTATCACCAATATTTATAAAATGTTTGCAACGATTATTGCGAACACACCTCTGTATCAAAATCTTGCTTTTGTCGGAAAGGGTAGATTAGTGACCATCACTCCCGGATTAAGAAAGGAGCAGGTGGCCAACTCCTTCGGAGCAGTGCTTTCTTGGAATAGTAAAAATAAGAAAGACTTCATTGTTGCAAAAGAAAATTCTTCGCTCCCCCTTATTGAGGGCTCTTTTTTTCCTGAAGTATATTTTGTAGACCTCGGGATTACTCCAGAGGTAGTCCAGAATTTGGTTAATAAACGCTTCACAGAGGAAGTACTTTCGCATTATGGAGTGTCTGTATCCAATGTCGTGCCTCTTAACACCGCTCTCACTATTGCCTCACTTATAGAAAGGGAAACTATAGGCACAGAAGACATGCGTATGATCTCAGGGATTATTTGGAATAGAATCTTTAACGGGATGAATCTTCAAATAGATGCCACCCTTCAATACGCCAAGGCTAGTGGGAAAACTACGACAATTTGGTGGCCAAAAGTGTTGCCGAAAGACAAATATATCAAATCTCCATACAACACTTATATAAATCCTGGACTACCACCAACACCAATAGCCAATCCATCTGTGGCCGCCATTCTAGCTGCCCTTAATCCAACTAAAACAACTTGTCTATTTTATTTTCATGATAAGAAAGGAGGTTTTCATTGCACGGACACCTATGTAGAACATGTGAAGCAATTAAAGAAATATTATGGCCGTGGGAAATAAGTTCTAACATCGTTCACGATGCGTAGTAGCGATAACTTACAACAGTTACTGACTTAGCAAGATTCCTTGGTTTATCCACATCAAATCCTCGTTTAATTCCTACATAATAAGCGAACAGCTGGAGTGGAACAACTGTCAAAAGCGGTTCTAGTGATTCAATTGTCTTTGGCACAAAAAAGACATCAAATGTTAACAATTTTCTAGTTTAAATTCCATTCGACTTATTTTCTGGTATACTCCTATATAGAAAAACCTCACACAAACAAAAAGGAGGCTGAACATGGCATACATGACAATCATGATCCAAGCGGTGTTCATGATCTTTATTTGTTCTCTCTTTTTGTGGTACAAAAATTGGAGCGATGAAGCGCTTGCGGCCAACAAAGCCATGTTCGAAGCAAGTGAGATTTTCACAGACTGGTGGTTGAGAAACCCTGGTATCTACATCGGTCTTTCCGAGGAAGGTCGTTTGCTTTTAAGCCGTTACATAGAAGCCTATGACTGGTTTCTTAAAACTCACGAATATATTGACGGTAAAGAATACCGTGAATATCTCGTGAGCCTGTTGTACGAATTACCACCCAAAGATCCGAAGAGAATGCCTCGTGACAAAAAGGGTACCATTTCTGGTACCCTTTTTATTTTATCCCACTTTACCAAAAAAGAGTGCCGTTGTATTATTAAGAAGTAATTTATTAACATAAAAAATAAAATGCGTCAGGAAAATAAAGAAGAAAACCATGGCGGCGAGCAAAAAATTATGGAAACCAGCGAAGACAATAACAAACTTATGGCTGTTCTGGCCTATATTGGTCCTCTAGTCATAGTTTCTTATATCTTCGCCAAAGAAAATCATTTCGTTAAATTCCACATTAAACAGGGCCTCATTCTGTTCGTGGCCGAGATAGGACTTTGGGTCCTTGGCATGATTATTTTCATGCTCTATCCTTTCATTCAGCTTGTTCAACTTATTATATTTGTCTTCATCGTTATTGGCGTGATAAACGCCGCCAAAGGCCATGAAAGTCCCCTACCAATCATCGGGCATCTCGCTAAACACTTCAATATTTAAATTGTAGCAACGAAACACACTATCGATTAAGGCTACATTATTAAAAATGGGGCTCGTATTTTTTAGTATTTATAAACTCTTCTAGGTATTTGATATAATTTTTATTATGAAAATAATCTTGGTTGATACAGTCTATTGCTTTGTTTCCGATACCGGAGAGATCTTTAAGGAAATGCAAGAGCTCTTGGAAGCCTATCCCAATAGAAAAATTCTCTTAACGGGAGCGGACGATAAGCAGTTCAAAAAATTCGGCCTGGAAAATATGCCTTACGAAGTCTTTAGCCTTGAACATAATCCTGAAAAGACCGATCCTTTGTATTTTCAAAAAATGCTTGCGCATTTTAAGTTAGAAAAAGACGAGGTTGTTTACTTTGAACACGATCCCAACGCTGTTAAAAGCGCCCAATCAATAGGAATAAATTCATACCATTATGACAATGAAAAGAAAGACTTGAACAAACTAAAACTTTTTTTGGATACTAATTTGTGATGGTTTCTACCCATTAACAAGAAAAATGTGCAGTAAATAACCCACGCTATAAGCTATCGTTGCCGCAGTAATTCCTATCGCCAGGGTTAATAGTATGGAAGATTCAATATTTGTTTTTGTAAGCCGGCCGCGCTCAAATCCAATGATAATGAAGGCAAGCATCGTAAGCCCCACGGACAAACTGAATTGCCACGGGGAAAGTGCCGGTATAAATATAGACAGGACAAATGAAAAAAGCGGAATGAAACCGACGGTAACAAAAGCAATGAAAGTCGCCCAAGCTGTTTCGCGAGGATCTTTGGTGTTTTGTCGACCTAAGTCATGGTTTGATTTGGTCGATAAATAGTTGGATACAGCCATTGAAAAGCCGTCGGCAAAGAGATTGGCAAAGCCGAGGATAATGACAACCGAAGGCGCCAGCGACGCACCTACTGTTCCGGCCACAATAGCAAATGTAGTAACGGAGCCGTCCATCGCGCCATACACAAATTCCGGAAGATACGATTTCTCTAAATGTTCTAAATTATGCATATATGTAGATTCATTATACATAAATTTGACAAATTATTATTAAGGCGTAGGCTGATTTTGGAAAGCAAAAGTTTAACTTTTAAGTTAAAAAGGAGGGCTGTTTTATGGAAACCCCTACCACCATGGGCGTAAGTCTTAATCGTTA
>Ga0210057_1008062_pt1 | contig 12575 bp, 10 predicted proteins | sample CryGeyCG2114_010_2_FD_183968 | JGI IMG/M metagenome (GOLD analysis project Ga0210057, IMG submission 183968) | Groundwater microbial communities from aquifer - Crystal Geyser CG10_big_fil_rev_8/21/14_0.10 (SPAdes) (version 2) | ecosystem: Environmental > Aquatic > Deep subsurface > Groundwater ... | reverse complement strand
CAACTTCCCGCCGTTCTCCGTCGGCGAAACCAGCAACAGGCTCTTCGTCGGTAACCGCGAGATCGGCCATGGCAACCTGGCGCAGCGCGGCATAGAGCCGGTTCTCCCTGATGCAGAGAAATTCCCGTACACCATTCGGACGGTCACAGAGATTCTGGAGAGCAACGGTTCCTCCTCCATGGCAGCGACGTGTGGTTCCACTCTTGCACTCATGGCAGCGGGTGTTCCCATCACCGCTCCGGTTGCGGGCATAGCACTCGGTCTTATCTCCGATGAAGCAAAGGGCAAGTATGTCGTTCTCTCCGATCTCCAGGACGAGGAAGACTTCGGTGGTGATATGGACTTTAAAGTCACGGGCACGGAGAAGGGTGTCACAGCCATCCAGATGGACATCAAAATTAAAGGATTGCCCGATGCAGTGTTTGCGGAAGCATTTGAGCGTTCCAGGCAAGGACGCTTGCATATTCTGAAAGTAATGCTCGCAGCCATTGCCGAACCGCGTAAGGAAATGAGTCCGTATGCTCCGCGCATCGAGACCATGCAGATTAATCCGGACGATATCCGTCTTGTCATCGGCAAGGGCGGAGAGACCATCCAGAAGATTACGAAGGAGCTTGGGGTGGAAATCGACATTGAAGACAGCGGTCTCATCTTCATCACCTCCGTCAATGGAGAGGCAATGCAGAAGGCCAAGGAGTGGATCGGAGGCATTGTGGAGAAGCCGGAAGTGGGCAAGATCTACGACGGCAAGGTTGTCCGAATCATCGACGGCGTGGGGGCAATAGTGGAATTCCTCCGTGGCAAGGACGGGATGCTCCACATTTCCGAACTCCAGTGGAAGCGCACTGAGAACGTGCAGGATGTTGTGAACCTGGGAGACGAGCTGAAGGTGAAAGTCGTGGAGTTCGATCCTGTGGAAGATCGCACACGGCTTTCCATCAAGCAGCTCACAGAGCGCCCGGCCGGCATGGAATTCAATGACCGCCCAAGCAGCAGTGGTCCCCGCAGGAGTGGCCCGCCGCACCGTGGCGGTGGCGGAGGCTTTCGGGGAGGAAGCCGGGGAGGGCCCAGGCGCTAGGGATGCTCAGGTTCACTGACTGTTGAGCAATCGCTTGTCTCTGGTCGCTCGTCTCTTGTCTCCTTACGTGCTTTTATATCTCTGACTAGTGACAAGTGACTAGTGATCCTTCGACATCAGGAGCTTGCTCTGGAGTAATCCACATCAGTTTTTTGTTGGCAGCGATTTTTCTATGCGCTTCGTCACGCTGTCTTTGAGGTGCAGGATGTCTTCAAATGCTTCCTTTCTGTCGTACGGAGATTTATCGCGCCAGATGGGGGTGATCTTTGCGACCACGGTCATCAGTTCACGCAGCTCTTTCACGGTTTGATTGTGGGAAACCCAGTCGATGCGGTGCTTACTCAGCACGTCGAGTGTGTGGTTCACACGGTGGAGAGTCCGGTGCACTGCCTCATGCAGGAGCTGCTCGCGCCGCCTGTCGATGGTGTAGAGGTGGTTGTCGTCATCATAGAAGTCGGGGATTTCCATGAGCAGGCTCTGCCCCTGTTTGTAGGCGATTTCGAGCGTGTCCCAGTCTTCCGTATCCAACCTTCGGTGTGTTTCCGCTTTTTCAATGATGCCGTCGAGGTCCTTGCGGAGGATGAAGAGGCCCTCGCGGATGTTATGGAATACATCTTCAAACGTCAGCCGGTGCACTTCCTGCAGTGCGATTTCCTGCCTGTGCGAGACGAGCTTGGCAACGAACACAGCGGAAATGAAGACCCCGGCGATGCCCTGGACGCTCGCGAGTACTTTGGAGAATCCGCGCGGAGCGATGTCTCCGTAGCCGATTGTCGTGGCAGTGGTAATGCTGTAGTAGAGGCTGTTGAAAAACCTGGTCCAGATCCCTTTTGTGTTTACCAGCTCCATCGGCCCGTGGTGCTGCACGTCGCCGAGGGTGCTGAAGAGGAAATACCCGAAGGCAAAGAGCAGCGCAAGTTCTCCCCAGATGAGGAAGAGCTGGGAGTAGGAGAGCGTGTTCAGCGTCTCGAAGAAACGGGCATGCAGCGGCTTTCTGTGGTTGGGTTTTTTCTGTGGCATAGGGAAGGTTTTCTCTATTATACCCTATTTTTCGTCTTTTTTTGAGTCCTTTTGCCCTTTCGGAGGTTGTTCCTTCACTTCTTTTTTCTCCTCTTTCTTCTCCTCTTTCTTCTCCTCTTTCTTCTTTCCCCCCCTCTGTACAGGGTTTTGGCTGTCTGTCTTGTAGAAACCCTTCCCTTTGAAATGGATTGCAGGGGGAGCAATGAGCTTCCGGACATCCGTGCTCCCGCACCTGGGGCAGGGGGGAATTTTCCGGCTCCCGAAGGGGCGGTTGAATTCAAATGTATGGCTGCAGCCGGCACACTGAAAGTCGTACGTTGGCATACCTGGCAGGGTATCTTATACGGTTTCGCGATGAAGACGATAGTAATGTTCTTCTTCTCTATCCAAAATATCGGCGTAGCGATATCGCTTCACCGCTATTCATGGGAATGAATGTAAAACATACCTAACGATTCAATCGCAAAACCGTATTACGTGCATCAGTGGGTTTTGGCGAAATTCGTGATGAGTTTGTACCCGATGTATCCGACGAGAATCCAAATGCCGGCTGTCACAGCTGCCTGCGCATTAATGCCTGCTCCAAGCTCTGGAGTCGCACCAATGAGTGGTTCTTCCTCCATTATTTCGATTGTTGGATAGCTCTGAGAGCATCGCTCCCGAGCTTAAAGACAGCTGCATGGATGGTATCAACAGCGGCGCCGATCGCATGTTGGGGTTTTTCAATTTTTCCCCACGATCCGAGTGCACGGGAGATGTTGTAGTTGTACGGGGATTGCCCCCTGGGCTGATCCGGTCCTGTGATCATCCGCACACCATCGGCAGCTGCACTGGGAACGATATCAAGGATGTCCAGGACACCCTGTCCTACCTGCGCCGCACCCTTTATAAATTGTCCTTTAAACACAAATCTGCCGGTGCCTCCAAGAATATTGCCGACACCGTCCACAGTACTCTCCTTTATGCGTGTCAGTCCTCCCAGATGGCTCAGTTGCCCTCCTCCCAAAGCTTCTGCACGAAGATGCTCCGGCACGCTCTCACGGCCGTGCTGCGCCGTCCACTCCGTTGTCCAGTCAGATGTCGCGGCGGTCGGCTTGGATACCGCTTGGTACCGGAGGAATCTCTGCTCGCCCATGCCGATTCCTGGAGTTGCATTGCATCGCATTTGGATGCGAAATATAGTACTTTCTGCGCTTTTTGGCAAGGTTTTTCTATTGAAACCCTTGCATTGTGTTTCCCATTCCTGTAAAAAATGTCGGCTTCAATACTTAGAAGTATTGCTCTTTCTCTCATCTTTAGATGACCGCCTTCTACCGGCGGTCGTTTTTTAAATTGCGTGGAATTTCGTGAGGGGAAAACCGCAGGTTTTCCCCTCACGGACACCCTTTTCCCTCAGTGGAGTCGCTCCAGGCAGGCGGAGCCTGCCTTCGCGATGTTTTTAATAAATCGGTTGTGATTGTGTGATGTTTCTCCTTCTTGTGCCTGTGGTTTCCCGGCCAAAAATGCTGTTTGAGCCCTTTGGCAGGCTCAGGGCAGGCTCCAGCGAGACACGGCGCTCGCGAGCGCCGTGTCGAGTTCATTTTTGGCCACTTTTTTTACCCTGAATATATTGAAGGGTGCGGCACTTTTTCTCAAAAAGTGCCAAAGAGGAATGGAAAAGCATTTCTCCGAGCAGCTATGCTTGGAAAGAGTTTCTGGGAGTCACAAATTTCTTGTACACTTTCAGCAATGCTGCCCAAGACCTACGATCCACAGGGCACCGAAGACCCGACTTCGCTCCTTATGGAGCTACGCCGGGTAAGCCGCATCTAATTATCTACTCTTATGCTCCCAAAAGCCTACGATCCGCAGGGTACTGAAGATCGCATCTATAAGATGTGGGAGGAGAGCGGTGCGTTCAAGCCAGATGAAGACGTGGGGGATACTTTTACGATATCCATGCCACCTCCAAATGCTACAGGGCAGCTCCATTTGGGGCATGCTGTAATGTTGGCGCTGGAGGACATCTTTATTCGTTTCAATCGTATGCAAGGTAAGGCTGCTCTGTGGGTACCCGGAACCGATCATGCAGCTATTGCAACGGAGAGTGTAGTTATAAAGAAGATTCAGAAAGAAGAAAAAATGCCTGATCCTCGAGGAAGCCTTGGCAGAGAAGAACTTCTTAGGCGTATCCAACATTTTGTCGATAATAGTAAGAATACTATTCGTTCACAGATCCGGAAGATGGGGTCTTCTTGTGACTGGAGTCGCGAGGGGTACACTATGGAACCTGCTCTTAATCGCATTGTGAACGAGATGTTTGTAAAGATGTGCAAAGATGGACTTATCTATCGTGGTGAACGTGTGGTCAACTGGGATACTGCACTCCAGACTACTATTTCCGATGATGAAATAGAGCATGAGGATTCGAAGGCAGTTTTATATACCTTTGAGTACCTATCTGCGGAGCAAACTAAGGGTGAACCACTATTCGTTGCGACAAGCAGACCGGAAACTAAGCTTGCAGACACTGCGCTTGCCGTGCATCCGGACGATAAGCGATACAAAAAACTCATTGGCAAAGACTTTGATGTGCAGTGGCCCCAAGGAAGAAAGATTCATGTAAATGTCATTGCTGACCACACCGTAGATCCTGAGTTTGGAACAGGTGTTGTTGGTATCACGCCTTTTCACAGTAAGATCGACTATGAAATATGGCAAAGGCACAAAGAAGAAATTAGAGCCTTACCTGTCCAGCTCATTGGAGAAGACGGTCTCATCCTAAAAACGATTGATGGGTATGCTGGCCTCTCTGTTATAGAAGCTCGTGAGCTCATGGTGGAGGGGTTACGAAAGCAGGGAAGACTCAAGTCCGAAGAGGAGTACTTGCAGCCTCTTTCGATCTCTTATCGTTCTAAAAAGCCTGTTGAGCCACTTCCGAAGTTGCAGTGGTTCATTGATGTGAACAAGAAGGTTGATACCTGGCAGGGGAAGTGGAAGGGTAAGAAGATGAGTCTGAAGGAGGTAATGCAGGACACAGTGAAGAATGGGGATATTAATATCATCCCTGATCGCTTTGAGAAAACGTACTTCCATTGGATCGATAACCTGCAGGACTGGTGCATTTCTCGCCAGATCTGGTGGGGGCATCAGGTTCCTGTTTGGTACTGTGCTTCATGTAATCCAGTTTTTGGTTCAAGAATACAAGCTGGGGATGAAGCACCTGAAATTATGAATTCTATTCGTGAGCAGAGCAGGAAGAATTGGGATACGAAGTCAGGCGCGTGGGAAGGGATTTTTCCAAGTGTTCAGCCTCTTCAACGTTGTCCAAAATGCGGAATGCAGTCGCCTCTTTTCTTTCAGGATGAAGATACCCTCGACACGTGGTTCTCCTCTGCTCTCTGGACATGGAGCACATTGATAGATAAGGGGCTTGCATTGAATTCGAACGTAACTTTTGATCAGTTACTTGAAAGTGGCGATTTCAAGAAATTTCACCCGACGCAAGTTATGGAGACGGGCTACGACATCCTCTTCTTCTGGGTGGCCCGTATGATCCTCATGACCACTTATGGCACTGGGCAGATTCCATTTGAAAAAGTTTACTTACATGGACTCATACGGACGCGTGATGGTGCCAAAATGAGTAAGTCTCACCCGGAGACGATGATAGATCCGCTCGATATTATTTCGAAGTACGGTGCGGATGCCCTCCGTATGTCGATGATTGTTGGCCAAAGCCCTGGGAACGATCAAAAGCTCTTTGAAGAGAAGATAGCCGGATACCGGAACTTCGTGAACAAACTCTGGAATGCGTCACGTTTCGTTCTTATGAAGTGCGAGGAAGCAGGGGTGGATCCTCATGCGCTGGAGCCAGATGTTGGTTCAGAACGTTCATTGGTTGATAAAGCACTTTTCCAAGAATTGCTGGATGTAAGATCTGATGTTACTTTTGGACTTGAGCGTTATCGTTTGAGCGAAGTTGGTGAAAGATTATATAGCTTTGTTTGGGATTATTACTGTGATTGGTATCTTGAATTTTCAAAAGAAAAGATGAATATTCATTTACTAGTTTTTTCTTTGAGAGAGATATTACAGCTGTTACATCCCTATTGTCCGTTTGTCACTGAGGAAATTTGGTCACATGTTAAACATAAAGATGCAGGTATGTTAATTTCGCATCGCTGGCCGCTGCCGATTTCATCATTTTCTGATGAACATGAGCAATTTCAACTTCTTATCGAATGTATTAAAGGTATCCGCAGCTTACGTTCAGAAGAGGGGGTGCCACCTGAGGAGAAGGTAAGAATTTTTATTAAACCGTCTTTGCCAGTTTTTTCCTCAAATGAGGAGCATATCAAGCGTCTTGCTTCTGTTGATCATATTATGCTTGGGTCTACAATCCGATCAGATGGTTCTATAGGTTCCCCTGATACATTTCCATTTTTTACTGGTACAGGTTATGAAATTATTCTTTTCCGATCTCATGCGTATGATCCAATCCAAATGAAGAATGATTTGAAAAAGCGAATGGAAGACTCGGAACGCTTTAAGAAAGGAATTCTTTCTAAGTTGAATAATGCGAGGTTTCGAGAAAATGCAGCTCCTGAGGTAATTGCTCTTGAAGAAAAAAAGTTATCCAATACAGAACAAAAACTTCGAAATATTGAACGAAGACTAAAGGGGTTTAATAAATAATAGTCAGGTGTGATTTCTCCTTGCTTCTTGTGGGAAGTGCTGATCCGCGCGTCACCGATATACGTCCAAAGCGCTCGTGGAGCTCATCTAATTTCTCCTGCATTTGTTCGCTGGAGCCCGCGTGCTTCACATCTTCGAAGAGCGAGAACTGGAGCGAGCCTTTGGATCGTAAGTTACAGAGCGCGAGACCCGTCTGGGTGCAACGAGAAGTTCCTTCGTACAGATGCCGAAAGCACTCGCGCACGTACGGCAGTATCTGCTCCTCGGTATCCATAGGCTGTGGGAGCTTCGTATTGCGCCCGTCATGCCTATACTCGCCGTCGCGCAGCCACATGCAGAGTTCCCGGCACATGAGGCCATGCCGGCGCATTTTGAGCACGGTATAGCTCAGGTGGTCCAGAACCGAGGAAAAAATCTTCTCCCTGTCCTCCGTGGTACGGAAGCTGCGGCAGCGGGAGACGGATTTCGGAGGCCCTGCATCCTCTTCCACTCCGTATATGCTGGTGCCGAGGAGTTCAAGCTGCATCTCCCGTCCTGGTTTCCCGAAGAGGCGCCTGATCTGTTCCTGGTCTGCGGTAGCGACGTCCCAGGCCGTCTGCCAGCGGTTCGCTTCTGCGTGCAGGGAGCGGCGCCTGCCGATGCCGGGGATGGCAGCTGCGGGCCTGTCTCTCAGGAAGGCTTCCAGGTTTTGCTTGGTGATGAGTGTCACAGCGGCAGGCTTGTGGTACTCGCTCGCCATCTTCGCGAGCAATTTGCTGTGTGCAATGCCGGCGGAGACGGAAATGTCCACGCGCTGCAGCATGTCCTTCTGTATCTGCTCTGCCCACCGGAAGAGATTATCCGGCAGGCCCCCCTGCATAGACCGGAGATCTAAGAACCACTCGTCCACCGACATCTGCTCCATCACTGGGCACTGCTCGTGGAGCACGGAGGCGATCTGCCTGGAAGCAACAGCGGTTTCTTCGAAGTCCGAGGGCATTTCTACCGCTCCTCTGCAGAGTTTGCGCGCATCTGCCAGGCGCATGCCTGTTTTTACCCCTTTGGCTTTCGCCTCGTAACTGGCCGCAATCACGCAGCCGCCTCCCATGCCGAGCGCGAGCAGGGGCTTTCCTTTGAGCTTCGGGTACTTTCTCTGGAGGACAGAGGCGAAGAAAGCGTCGGCGTCGATATGCGCAAACATGAGCATGTGTGGTTGCGTGTCATGGTGAGCGTAGTCGAACCATGACACGGATCATCCCTCGACTACGCTCGGGATGACATCTTGATTAGTATTTCCGTATCACGCCTCGGACCACTCCCGCCACTTCCAGCTCTTCCAGGGCATACATATCCGGGTAATCGGTATTCTCCGCCTGGAGGTAGTATTTGCCCTTCTCCTTCTTCAGGCGCTTGAGCGTAAATTCTCCGTCGAGCACGCCCACGACAATATCGCCGACTTTCGGATTTCTGCCGCGCTCCACAATCACCAGATCTCCCTCAAAGATTCCTGCCTCAATCATACTGTCGCCCTTCACGCGCAGGAGGAACGTGGCAGCCTGGTCCCGTACCAGGTAGTCATCCAGCTTCACCAGCTCTTCTGCTTGCTCTTCCACCGGAGCGGCAAATCCTGCGGAGATGGGACCGAAGAGGGGGAGAGTCATGGGCTGGGGGAAATCCTCCGGCTCTGTCATCTCAATGATTTTGATGCGCCCCTTCGGATCCTTGTCCAAATGTCCTTCCCGCACGAGGACATTCACCACTTTGGCGATGGCGTTCTTGCTGCGCACGCCGAACGCAAGTGCGAGATCCGAGAGAGACGGGGAGTACCCGCGCTTGTGCTGAAACTCACCGATGTATGTCAGCACTGTGCGCTGGTGAGGGGTGAGGGGGGACATGGTCTTGAGGGGAACGAACGTCCACCATAGTAGGTGGACGATTGTTCACGGTCAAGAGTGTTTCATACCATTTTACTCTTTAGGCATCTTATGATTTGTACTTCATTATTTCTGGAGCGAGTCCACCTTGATGTATTTCTCTTCTTCTCCTTCAACGATCTTGATGTATTTCTCGTCCTCTTCCTCAATGATGTCGAGGTCTTTCAGGGCGCTCAATTCTATGTAGGTGATGGTCCACACTGTCTGCCGGAAGATTTCCAGGTACGCGAAGAAATAGCTGGCGAATCCAATGATGATGAGTCCTAAGACAGTTGTGATGCTGTAGCTCACAGCTGGCGGGAGGAAGGTGGCGAGGAGAAAACCAAGACCGAGCACGAGTCCGGGGATCAGGATCACCATGAAGAGGTTGGCGACAATGCGCAGGATGATGACGAAGAGCAGCAACATGAGGAACACCACATGGCCGAGGTAGCTGATGACGAGTTTGAAACTCTGGTGGATCCCCCCGCGTATGCCTGTCTTCTTTATGACCACGGCTTCTTCTGAGAAGATCCAGAAGAATTCAAAGACATTGGAGATGAGCCATGCAGTCACCAGCAGTATGGTGCCAATGGGGCCAGCACCGGCTCCGTAGCGCAGCATGAGGGAGCAGAGCGTGATGACAGTGGTAACGCTGCTGAGGAAGAGGATCTCGTGGAGCGCGAAGAGGGGGAAGAAGTTGTAAATGCCCAGTACCAGTCCGCCTTTCACTTCCTCCTTGCGGTATGATTTGGCGGCAAGGCCGATGATTGCGCCCTTGGCCAGGTTCGGGAAGAGCCACTCAATGAAGAGGAGAGCGAAGAAGAAGGTGATGATGCTGATGGCAAGCCAGAGAGGGAGGTTCTCGAGGAGTGTGCGCTCAATGGTGAAGAATCCGATCGGATTCTCCAGAATGAAGTACGAGTAGATGAGCCATGCCTGGAAGAGAAAGAGCTTGGCGTTCAGGAGCGTATGGAGCAGGGCATCGGCAAACCCCCACTTGCGCAGGATTCTCTCCTTCTTTGTGATGGCCCATGCCTTCGCAATGATGTCTCGTGGCTTCATGCTTTTTTAGGAAGTGGGGACGAGAGTCTGGATGGGGGTGTACTTGTATTCCTTTCCGAGAATAATGGTGATGTCAGCAACCTTTCCTTCGGGGAGTGCGGCCGGTTTCTCCGTTTTTGCAAATTTGAGCAGTGAAGCGAAGAAAAGGGCGAGGTTCTCATGCCCCGGCGATCCCGCGAACACCAGCGACTGTGTCTGTTCTTCGGGGAGGGTGGCGTTCGCAATGAGATCCACGTTGAATCCGTACCGGAAGAGCTCGGTTGCAAGAACGCGTGCTGCACCGCTCGGCGCTCCGTTATTCAGGATATTGATACGGGGATTGGCGAGGTATGCCGAGCGCGTATGGAGCAGGAGCTTTACGAAGGCCTGCGGCTGTCGCCATGTCACGGGGAATTCCGGGATGGAGACGGGGAGGAGGACTGCGGCGCCGTCGAAGAGGGAACGGGGAGGGGCATAGAGGAAACCACCGGGTTCCACGAACCCATCGTAGAGAGCATTGCGGTCATTGAGCTGCATGGTGATCACCCGGTCCCTTTCAAGCTTCTGCGCCAAGTCAGCCAGTCCGATCATTTCACGGAGGGACATGGTTGTTTCGACGTTCTGGGAGAGCGTACGGATCATCTGCGTGATGAAGTCTGGGTCCTTGAGGTATCCGCCCTCCTTTGCTTTCTGGCCAAGAGCTTTAATGAGTTGCTGTTGCCGTGCAGAGCGCGAAAAATCGCTGGTAGAGTGTCGTGATCGCGCGTACTTGAGAGCCGTGGCACCGTCCAGATGCTGCATTCCTCTGCTGAGGGTGAATGCTTCGTATCCGTAGTTCTCGTCGGGGTATTCGCTGTCAGTGATATCCTCCGGCACGTCAATATCTATGCCATCCAGAGCATCGACTGCTTCCACGAAGGCGGTGAAGTTCACTTTCACAGTATGGTGGATCTCCATCCCCAGGTTTTGTCCCACTTCTGTGCCGAGTTCCCGGAGGGCTTCTACTGCCGCGTCTTCCGGTTCCATGCCCTGGCGGTACTGGAGGTAATTCTTGTAATCCCTGTAGAAGCTGTTGATTTTCCCTTTCCCCATTTTAGCAGTCTTAAGGAAGAACACGTCGCGGGGGAGCGACAGGAGCACCACACTTTTGGAATCAGTAGGATCGATGCTTGCGACAATGATGGTATCAGTCAGATCTCTTCCCTCGTGGTCTCTATTCCCCTGGCCGATGAGCAGGAGATTGATGTATCCGTTGGTATCCGTGGGGAGTTCTGAGCCGGCAAACGAAGTGATAGTCCCGAAACTCAGGAAGTGTACGGACATCAGCGCTTTCACCGTTCCTGCGAGCAGGAGGAATGCGAAGAAGATTGCGACAAGAACGAGGAGTAAACGCTTGAGCGCCATGACCCGCTGCTTCTTCACATGTTCCTTTTCCTTCCGTTCCTTCCAGAGGCCATACCAGCCCATGAGCGGTTTCCCTATTTCGAGGGCACCGACGATGAAGCTCCGCCAGCGAAGACGACGTCGGGGTTCTTCCTCTATCCGACGGACGTGGAAAGACATTGCGTACAGCGTACGTGAAACGTGTTCTTCCGTCACGGTATTCTTTTGTGGATTTCCCCGTATGGTGTACGAGCGGTTACCATGACCCTTTTCGCTCAAGCAAGCGTTGCACTCAGTATTCCAATCAGCAGCGGTTGGTGCAGCATGTAGAGGAGGAGCGCATGTCTTCCCGGGAGGGCGGCGAGGTACACGGTTCTCCGGTGTTCTTGTGCATAGGTGTGCATGGCAGGAAGGAGCAGGTGGACGATCAGCGTTCCCATGAGCACGATTCCAAACCACGGGAAGAGAGGAAAGTAATCGAGCGTTGAGAATTCTTTCGGTGTGATCCCGAGGGGGAGGAAGAATTCGTGGGTCACATGGAGGAAAGGGGTGGCCTGTCCTATGCCGAGGACCATTGCAGCGGTGAAGATACGTGCTCTCTTGCTCTGCGGGAGGACAGTGAGAAGTATCAGGCTTGCTGCGATGCAGTGGAGAATTCCGAATCGTATGTAGGTGGTTGGATCCCAGTAGTATGTCACGCCGGTGATGAGGAGCGCGCAGAGTACGATCGTTCCGATGCGTTTCCACCGCTTGTTTCCTCCCTGTGCTGCAGCGAGTTCGAAGCTGCACCCTACAAGAAGCAGGAAGAGGATTGCGGTCGTGCGTGCGAAGAGCCACCAGCCTGTGCTGAGCGGATCGATAGAATAGTGCAGGAAGTGGTGCAGATCGTACACGGTGTGGTAGAGCACCATCATGCAGATGGCCAGCGAGCGCAGCAGATCAATTTCTACGAAGCGGGAAGAAGAATGCACTTCTGTAGACTCGTGGTTCTTCCTGTAAACGTCAATGATTCTTGGGGTGGCTGCTCACTATCCCAAACCATTCCTTCAGTGTGTTCTTGCATGTCTTTCTGTTCTCTCTTTCCACCTTTTTCCGGCGAAAAAGGTGGAGCCAAAACGCCGGCGCGCCAAAACCTCTCTTCCCGGCCCTGTGCCTCCTCATCGGCTCCTGCAAGCATTCGGAGCCGATTCGTCGGCGCCGCCTTACGGCAGGGCCTTCCCCTTCACCCTCCGTGGCGCGCCAACCATCCCACCCTGCTTCACTTCTTTTCAGTAAGCTTTTTCTAGAGGCTTTTCCCAAGCCACCGGCTCTGCCGGTAGTCGCTGACCCCCAACGAATACTATTGTTCTACTAAGGAACCTCTGAAAAACACCACTCACAGCTAGTCCCATTTCAAGTGGGAAAATGGTAGAATCGTGGCATCCATTAGCCACATTCCCTTTCTTTCCATGCCTGCACAGTCCTCATTCCTCGCTATCGCT
>Ga0210057_1008061_pt1 | contig 12576 bp, 12 predicted proteins | sample CryGeyCG2114_010_2_FD_183968 | JGI IMG/M metagenome (GOLD analysis project Ga0210057, IMG submission 183968) | Groundwater microbial communities from aquifer - Crystal Geyser CG10_big_fil_rev_8/21/14_0.10 (SPAdes) (version 2) | ecosystem: Environmental > Aquatic > Deep subsurface > Groundwater ... | reverse complement strand
TTCTTTCCAGAATAATCAAAAAGGTCGGCGTTGTTGACAATTTCGTAATAAACTGCTTCTGAAGGAATATACATAAGGGCATAATCAATTGTTCCCTCTTCAGTTAAAATATATTTTGAGGCAATATCATCAATATGGGTTTTAACATCTTTAACAAATTCCTTTTCGGCCGTCTTTTTCTCTTCTTCGGTCTTGGCGGCCAACATTTTTCGGAAATTTTCCATGGGAAATTTCGAATCAACCGGAATAATTCCTGAAGCAGTTTTAATGGCCGCATCAACCGTTACTCCAGATTTAAAGGTATATTGGAGGTGAAAAGATTGTTTGGGAAGCATTTGGCCTAAAAGTTCTTTTAAAACATGCTCGCCGATATTTCCCCGAAGTTTTGGTGAACGTAAAAATTCTTGAAGGTCTTTCATCCCCCGACCGATTTCTGACATCTCGCCAATATTTTTCTGCACCGCTCCAATAACCCGGGCAGCATTATCAAGCCGCTCATTTATCGCTTTTGAAGTTGCCTGACTTGCCTCTTGTTGGCTTTTAAGCCAATCTTTTAGGGTCTCGTCAGGTTTAGTTGCCTCTTTTATCTCGGAAAGTCGCTTATTCAGAAGAAAAAAAACCAAAGCTAGACCGGCGATAATTAAGGCAGCAATTAGATAAACAGAGTTTGTTACTCCGTAATAAATTTCATTTGGCATTCTGTATAATTATATCATGACCAGGAGAAAAAATTTTCTACCAACTTTTCTTTTAACTATCCTTTTCTGGCTTTGTTGGATTTATATCCTACTTTTTACTGCTCCAGAATCCAACTTTTTACTTTTTACTTTTTACTTTTTACTTTTTTTATCTTTATTTCTTACCTTCTCTCTTATTTTTGCCAACAGTCGTCGCGGATTTTTGCTGGTTTTAGGTATCACCGGGGTTGTTTTCCTTCAACAAATAAAACTTTTAAACATTCTCAATTTGATTCTCCTATTAGGAATACTTTTATCTTTTGAACTATATTTCTCTCGCCACTAAACTTGTTCTTGACAAGATTATATTTTTAATGTATAGTCAGTTTAAATATTTAAACTGCCCGGTGGCAGTTTTAATTTTTTAAAATGCAGGCTTCAAAACAAAAAATTAACAAAAACTTAGAAAAAGAGATTTTTCAAACCCTCTATCAACTTTTAGTTGATCTCAAAACCCCGAAGGAAGCAAAATCTTTTCTAGAAGAGGTTTTAGGCAAAAGCGAAACCACGGCTTTAGCAAAAAGGTTAGCCATCGCCTATTTTCTTGAACATAACCGTAGTTATGAGAATATCAAACAAAATTTAAAAGTTTCCTCTGCCACTGTTGCCTCGGTTGACAAAGCCAGAAAATCAAAAGGCTTTATCCTGGCTTTGAAGAAAATTGAAGCCGAAAAATGGGCAACAGAGTGGGCGGGAAAAATAGAAAAATTGTTTAAAAGAAAATGAAAAGACTTGAGGGTGATGAATTGATGTATCCCAAAACCTGTCCCGAAGGAAAACCGGGAGATAATCCGTGCCGGGTAAGCAAAGCAGTTAATTTTAGACGAGAAAAGAGAAAATATTTTGTTCCTCTTCGTGGACCAGCTTGTGGCTGTATTATTAGAAGAAAAGATATTCACGTCCCCGAAAAGTAGCTCTCTTTGTCCTCAAGCTAAATTTAAGATATAATTAGCCTACTATGAACAAGAAATTTTACGTTACTACTCCTATTTATTATGTTAATGACGTGCCCCATATTGGTCATGCCTATACCACTATCGCTGCTGACGTCTTAGCTCGCTATCACCGCCTATCTGGAAAAGATGTGTTTTTTCTAACTGGCACGGATGAGCATGGGGCAAAAGTAGCCGAAGCAGCCAAAGAAGCAGGTAAAAAACCAAAAGAATTCTGCGATCAAGTAATGGCAAGATTTATCGATGCTTGGGAAAAATTAAATATCTCTAACGATTATTTTATTCGCACCACAGACTCTCGCCACGAAAAAATCGTCCAAGAATTACTTCAAAAAATTTACGACAATGGTTTTATTAAACCCGGAGTCTATGAGGGGCTTTATTGCATTGGTTGTGAGAAATTTTTAACGGAAGCCGACCTGGTTGATGGTAAATGCCCGCTTCATCCAAACAGAAAACCGGTCAAACAAAAAGAGAAAAATTACTTTTTTAAGTTAAAAAGTTTCCAAGAAAAATTAATAAAAGCAATTGAAGATAAAAATAACCCTAATCACTACGAAATTTTGCCTGAAGAACGCAAAAATGAGATCTTAGGCAAATTAAGGCTAGGATTAGAGGATGTTTCTATTTCTCGAGCAGCAGTTGAATGGGGCATTCCTCTCCCTTGGAATAAAACCCAAACTATTTATGTCTGGGTCGATGCCTTGGCTAACTATTACACTGCTACCCAGTTTTTAGAAAATAAATCCCATTTTTGGCCAGCTGACATACATTTAATTGGTAAAGATATTCTTTGGTTTCATACTGTTATTTGGCAAGCCCTACTTTTAGCAGCTGGTCTTCCCTTACCAAAAACAGTTTTTGCTCATGGGTTCTTTACTGTTAATGGCCAAAAGATGTCAAAATCCCAAGGAAACGTTATCTCTCCTGATGACTTAATCAAAAAATTTGGGGTTGATGGAACTCGATACTTAATGCTTTCCGAATTTCCTTTTGGTTCAGATGGTGACATCTCAATTGAAAGATTAAAAACTCGCTATAACGCCGATTTGGCTAATGGTCTAGGCAATTTAGTTGCTCGAGTTACTAAGCTGTGCGAGACTTCAGGTTACAATTTTCCTAGCACCAAAAAAAGATTCAAGAAATCAGTATCTGAAAATCTTGAAAAATTCCGTTTTGATGAAGCACTTAAATTTATCTGGAATAAAATTTCCCTGGCAGATAAATATGTTGACGAAAACCAACCTTGGACTCTTAAGGGAGAAAAACTAAACCAGGTTTTAAAGCACCTTATTTCAGAAATCTTAGAAATTGCCCTACTGCTTATTCCTTTTCTTCCCGAAACAGCCGAGAAAATTCAAAAACAATTCGCCGGACCGAAAATCAAATCCGAAAAACCACTATTTCCACGGCTCCTATAAGCCATATGCCATAAGCTATATGTTAATTGACACTCATGCTCATTTAAATTTTCCTGACTTTGAAAAAGATTTAAATAAAGTCATTGACCAAGCAATACAAAACGGTGTCGAAAAAATCATCTGCGTCAGCAGTAATCTTAAAGATTCACAAAGAGCCATCGAAATTGCCCAAAAATATCCCGGAATTGTTTTTGCCACGGTTGGTCTTCACCCTCACCAAACCGACCCGGAAAACAAACAGTCACCAGAAAAGCAAATAAAAATCTTGGCAGACCTGGCCAAACAACCAGAAGTTATAGCCATCGGCGAATGCGGCTTGGATTATGCCCTAGCGCCACCTGGCGAAAAAGACCGTTCAAAAGAAAAACAGTTTTTTCTTTTCCAAAAACAAATTGAATTGGCGCAGAAATTAAATCTGCCGATTATTGTTCACTCACGAAAGGCTTTCTCTGATACTCTCGAAATTTTAAACAACTACTTTAATCAACTAAAGTATCCAAAAGGCGTCTTTCATTGCTATTCCGCCGGCAAAAGCGACATTAAAACAATTGAGAGTTTAGGTTTTTATTTTGGCATTGATGGTAATTTAACTTATGATTTAGGACTTCAGAATGTCGCCAGGCAAATTCCACTGGGAAAAATTGTCTTAGAAACCGATTCTCCATTTTTGTCTCCCGAACCTTTCCGCAGTTTGCGCAATGAACCTAAAAATGTTAAGATTGTCGCTGAATTCCTGAACAAAATAAAAGGTGTTTCTTTCGAAAAAATTTGCCAAATTACAACTGAAAATGCGAAAATTCTTTTTAAAATACGATAAAAAAATCCACCGGCTTTTGGAAATCATGCCCGGAACCATTTCCTGGAGCACAATTATTTTTTACTTTATTGGCTCCTTTGCCATCCCTCTTTATATGGCCTACCTGGTTATCCTTTTTGATATTTTTTGGTTTTATAAATCTATCACTTTTGCCACGACCGCTATCCTTTCCTATTTTAGAATTAAAGCCTCCCAGGCGATGGACTGGCTTGGAGAAGCCAAGGTTTTTCCTGATTGGAAAAAAGTCCACCACGTTATTATCGTCACTACCTATAAAGAACCTCTTCATACCTTAAAGCGGGCGCTTGATTCAATCGCTAAACAAGATTTTCCCTTAAAACAAATCACGATTGTTTTAGCCACCGAAGCTCGGGATGAAGAAGCCCCTAAAAAGGCAAAAATTCTAAAAAAAACGTTTGTTAAAAAAATTGCTAATTTTTTTGTCACTTCCCATAAACTTACTTCTGGCGAAACTGTAGGCAAACATTCAAATGAAAACTATGCCGCCCGCTGGATAAAAAAACAACTCGTTGATAAGCGAGGTTATAACATAAACTACATGACCTTGACCAGTTGTGATGCTGACCATTGCTTTCACCCAAAACATTTTTCTTATCTTGCTTTTCGTTTTCTTGACTCACCTCGCCGTTATAATCTTTTTTGGCAACCAGCAGTTTTTTTCTATAATAATTTCTGGAAGCTGCCTGCCTTTACGCGGGTAATAAACACCTTTGCCACTATTTGGAACGGGGCAGTTCTTTCCCGAACTGATCGTTTGATAAATTGCCAAAATTATTCAGCCTCTTTTGCTCTTGTAGACAAGGTTGGCTACTGGGATCCAACCGTAATTCCCGAGGACTACCATATCTTTTTTAAGGCTTATTATAAGCTTCGAGGTAAACTTGAGGCCGAACCAATATATCTCCCGGTAGGCGCTGATGCGGCCGAATCAACTTCTTTCTGGCGGACAATCTTAAACACTTATGGACAGTACCAACGCTGGCTTTGGGGAGTCTCCGATGATCCCTACGTTATCAAAAATTATTTTCTAACCCCTGGTGTTCCGTTTTGGGATAAAACCATCAGACTTATCCGTCTTTTAGAAGACCATATTTTAATGCCAGTTAATTGGTTTTGGATAACCTTGGGAATTATGATTCCTACCTTTTTTGTTCCCGATTTCTCCCGGACTGTTATAGGCTACACTTTGCCTAAAATTTCCAGTCTAATCTTAACTCTTTGTCTTGTTTTTCTTTTAATAATTTTGGTCATCGACTCAAAACAAAGACCACCAAGACCACAGTTTGTTTCAAGATTGCGAGCAATCCTTATTCCTCTGGAATTTATCCTTATGCCACTCTCGGGTTTTGTCTTTGGCGTTATCCCTGGACTTGATGCTCATACTCGACTTATGCTGGGAAAGTATCTTGAGTATCGGGTAACGGAAAAAGTATAATCAAAATTGTGGATCAATTTACTGCCAGTCTTTGGGGAGACGAGGCTTGGGCCGCCACCTTAGCCGTTAAGCCAATTTGGCAAATCGTGACCATTGTTGCCCGCGATACCTCCCCCCCACTTTATTACCTTCTTCTCCACACCTGGATGAAAATTTTTGGGACAGGAGAGATCGCCATAAGATCGCTTTCTTTTCTTTTTTTCTTAGCCACTGTTTTGGTTGTTTATTTAATAGGAAAAAGTCTTTGGGATAAGCAAAGCTTGATTTCTGGCGAAAATAAAAAAACCGCCCTTTTTGCCGCCCTTTTTACCTTCTTAAATCCCTTTCTTTTTCAATATGGATTTGAGGGCAGAATGTACTCTCTACTGTTATTAACCACGACTCTCTCAATGTATTTTTACCTTAGAAAAAACCAACTTGGTTATATTTTTTCTACTATCGCCGCCTTATATACCCACCACTTCTCAATTTTTGTCATTTTTGTTCAGTTTCTCTGGTCTTTAAGAGAAGTTAAAAAAGAAACCTTTTTTTCTTTCTTAAAACCATATTTTATTATCGGTCTTGCCTATCTTCCCTGGCTTTATCCCCTTTATTATCAGACTTCTTTGGTTTCAAGTGGTTTCTGGCTTGGCAAGCCAAATCTTAAAACCATCGGAGACCTATTTTCTAATTTCTTTTTAGGAGCAAGCATTCATCCTCTTCAACTAGCAGTTCTTCTGGCATTTGTCTTTCTTTTTCTTTTGCGGTCTTGGGGAGAATGGAAAAAAGAAAAATTAATCTTGGCTTGGGCGTTTATTCCCATTGTCTTAACCTTTTTTATTTCTCAGCTAAAATCTTCAATTTTTTATGATCGCTATCTGCTCTTTTGTCTTCCCCCGCAAGTATTGCTTTTAGTCTCCCGGAGGCGAGCCGCCTCTTTAACTTTTATTTTCCTGGCTATCTTTTCTTTAATCATCATAGACTGGCACTATTTCACCCATCCAATTAAAAGGCCATTTAAAGAGTTGGCTACTTACGTTAAGCAAAATAAAAAACCAGACTTTGGTTTAATTAATTATAACGGCAAGGCTCACCATCTTTTCGAATCCAAATACTACGGTCTTTCCGCCCCGATTTACGTTCCCCAAGGCTCGCTTCCTTTTTATGCTGGCACGGCCTTGATGGATAAAAAGGATATCCTAAATATTCTCCCTGATAAAGAAAAAATTATGGTAATCTCAAGCGAAGACCCAGAAAAAACCTACCTTTGCGGGTATTCTTTAGAACAAAAGGTTAAATTTGATAGTCTTTATTTACTATGGTTCAAAAAAGAAAAATTTGGTTGCCCTTGTGGCTAATCCTGGGTTTGGGATTGGCTTTTCTTTTGCGCCTACCCTCTCTTTTTGAGCCTTATTCTTATGGCGATGAATGTATTTATTTAACTTTAGGTCAGGCTGCTCGCCAGGGCTTAACCCTCTATGGCCAAATTCACGATAACAAACCACCACTTCTTTATCTTCTAGCCGCTCTCTCTGGTAATCTTTTTTGGTTTAGGACGATTCTTTTATTTTGGGGACTGGCAACAATTTTTCTATTCTATAAACTGGCCCAAATTTTTTTTCCAAAAAAAGAAAAACTTATCAAAATTTCAACTCTGTCTTTCGCTTTTTTTTCCTCAATACCTTTATTTGAAGGCGGAGTGGCTAATGCCGAAGTTTTTCTGATCCTTTTCACTATTGCGGGGATTCTGCGGATATTTTGCGGAAAAAAGCAATCCAAATGGGTCTTTTTTTCAGCCGGAATTTTCTTTTCTTTAGCCATGCTTTTTAAGGTTCCGGCTGTTTTTGATTTTGTCGCTGCCTTAGTTTTTATCACCATCCTTTTTTGGGATACCAAAAAGAAAAATTATAAATTACCCCGCCCGCCTTGCTTCGCAACGCGAAGCGGGCAGGTAATTACTAATTACTTCTTTCTTGCTCTGGGTTTTATTTTGCCCATCTTAGCAAGTCTTGCCTACTTTTGGAGCCAAGGCGCCCTGAATCAATACTTAACCGCTGCCTTTTTCCAAAATCTTCCTTATCTTTCTTCCTGGGGCGGTAGTCCTCGACTAAGATTTGGTTTCTTGGTCCTCTTTGTTGGTCTCGCCTTATGGAAACGAAAAGAAATAGGAAATTCCCTTCTTTTTATTCTCATTTGGTTTGCCTTTTCTCTTTTTGGGGCTACTCTCTCTGGCAGGCCTTATCCTCATTACCTAGTCCAGAGTCTTCCTTCGCTTTGTTTTCTTTTAGCCTTTTTCTTTTCAAAATTAAAACCAAAAGAGCATCTTTTCCTCTCCGTCTCATTGGCAATTTTCCTCTTGACTCTTTTTTATTTTCGGTTTTGGGTTTATTCTCCATTTTCCCCATATAAAAATTTCCTCCTTTTTGCCACGAAAAGATATTCCCAAGAAAAATATTTTGCCTCCTTTGGCCAAAAGGTGGAAAGGGACTATCAGTTAGCCCAATTTCTCACCCTTCACACCCAGAAAAATGAAAAAGTCTTTATCTGGGGAGATTCTCCTTGTATTTATGCTTTATCTCGGCGTCTGCCAGTTGGTCGCTACACCGTCGCCTATCATATTGCCGATTTTGACGGGTTTGAAGAAACTGCTTCGGCTTTGGAAAAAGAAAAACCCGGTTTTATCATTGATCTTCAGGATGAAACAAAACCCTTTCCCGAACTTCGGGAAATTTTGGCCAAAAATTATTCTCTTTTTAAAACAATTGATGGGGCAAAAATTTTAGTGCTATACTATATTTATGGAGGAAGATAAACTGGTTCGTTTTGAAAAGACAGCCACTCTTTTTTTTATTATCACCTCTTTCTTCCTTTTCGCTCTCTTTTGGGGAAAACTTCCCCCTCAAGTTCCTCTTTTTTATTCCCGTCCTTGGGGCGAAGAACAATTGGGAAAACCTCTTGAGCTTTTAATTTTGCCCGGAACCTCCTTTCTTTTTTATCTTGGCGCTGCCCTGATTTGCAAATTCTACAGTCTTGAGAAGCTCCTTTTGAGAATAATCAATATAGGAGTAACTCTTTTTTCTTTTCTTTCTTTTTTGACCCTTTTAAAAATCATAACTTTAGCAATCTAAGATGAACTTCTCGCTTTTTTGGCAAATTTTCTTTTTGCCCTTGATTGTCTCATTTTTAATTTCCTTTCTTTCTACGCCTTTAGTTATCAAAGCAGCCTGGAAGACAGGACTGATTGAAGATCCCAGAAAAAGAAAGCACCCTAAAGTAATTCACACCTATCCTGTTCCCCGGGGCGGAGGAATACCAATTCTGGCCGCCTTTCTTTTAACCTCACTCCTTTTCTTAAAACTTGATAAACACCTAGTGGGAATTTTATCTGGGGCAACTTTAGCTGTTCTCATTGGAACACTGGATGATAAATACGACCTCCACCCAATCTTACGGCTTTTTACTGGATTTTTATCTGCTGCCTTAGTAGTCGGCGCCGGAATTGGCATTGCCTTTGTCACCAATCCCTTTGGTGGCATAATTGATCTTTCTCAACCGCGAATTTATTTTGAACTTTTTGGAGAGTTAAGAAGTATTTGGGTTTTGTCTTGTCTTTTTGCTCTTTTTTGGATTGTTTGGTGTATGAACATGGTCAACTGGTCATCTGGCTTGGATGGCCAGCTTTCGGGAATGGTGCCAATTGCCGCCATAACCATCGCTCTTTTGTCTTTTCGCTTTACCGAAGATATTACCCAGTGGAATGTGGCCATTTTAGCTGCCGCGACCGCCGGAGCATACTTAGGATTTTTGCCATTTCACCTCTTTCCCCAAAAAATTATGCCTGGCTATGGAGGAGCCACTCTGGCTGGATTTTTATTGGCGACTCTTTCGATTCTTTCTGGGGCTAAGGTCGCCACTGCCATTTTAGTCCTTGGTCTACCTTTAACAGATGGCTTATATACCATTGTCCGCCGACTCGCCCAAGGTCAATCTCCCTTTTGGGGAGATCGAGGTCATCTTCACCACCGGCTTTTAGATTTGGGCTGGAGTAAACGAAAGGTAGCTTTCTTCTATTGGTTAGTAACCGCGGTTTTAGGAATTCTTGCCTTGAATTTGAACTCCAGGCAAAAATTTTATACAATAGTCATGGTTGGAGTTTTAATTGGAGGTTTACTTTTATGGCTAACTTACTTACGAACCTGGCACGGTCGACAAGACCAAGGCAGTGGCTAAAAAATCTCTCCCTTTTTGCCGCTTTAGTTTTCTCGGGAAACCTTTTTGACTTTGAGAAATTTCAAACTGTCTTTTTTGCCACCATTGTCTTCACTATCCTTACCTCTTCTTGCTATCTTTTAAATGACATTGCCGATCTTAACCAAGACCGCCTCCATCCGTTCAAGCGCTTCCGGCCGATTGCCAAAGGGACGCTTCCTATTCCTTTGGCTTTTTTCATTTCTATTTTGGGAATTTTCTTAAGTCTTTATTTGGGAATTTTTTTCTCATTTTTCTTTTTTTTGGTTTTAGTTTCCTACCTCATCCTCCAAATAATCTATTCCTTTTTTCTTAAAAATGTGGTTATTTTAGATGTTTTGCTGATTGCTGGGTCTTTTATTCTTCGGGTTTATGCCGGAGCGGTGGTTATTGGGGTTCATCTTTCGGTTTGGTTTTTGCTTTGTGTTATTTCTCTGGCACTTTTTTTGGCAGTTGGCAAAAGAAGAGCAGAAATGGCAATTCTTTCAGAGAGTGCCTCTTCTCACCGAAAAACCCTAGCTCTCTATTCTTCCGCTTTACTTGATGATTATTTGTCTATCTTTGCCTCCTCAACCTGGCTTTCCTGGGCCCTTTTTACCTTTTTTGAACCCCCTCTTCCTATTCATCCTCTTCCAATTTTGGCCTATTTTCCCCTCACTTTTGCCGGAATTGGCAAGTGGCTCATGGTAACCATTCCAATTGTTATCTATGGAGTGATGAGATATTTGAAAATTATTTATGAGGGAGAAAGGGCGGAAGCACCGGAAAGAGTTCTTCTTTCTGACAGACCCCTTTTGTCTGCGGTCATAATTTGGGGAATTCTGGTAGTTTTAATTCTTTACGGCTTAAGTCCTTAACAATTATTTAAACTTCTCCGCATACTGACCCGAAACCCAACCATCTTTTCCTTTCTGATATTCGATTTTATACCAGCCAGACTCCTCATCCAAAAGAGAATACATTTCTCCGGGATAAACCTTAGCCGCCTCACTGGCCGTGGTTGAGGGTTCAAGTCTTACCCTTAGCCAGCCAGTTGGAGTTTCTTTAATTTCAATATAGGGTCTTGGTGGTGGGGTGGCGGTTGGACCAGTTGGTTTTGGGGTAAGTTTTGGGGTTGGGGTAACTGTTCCGGTTGGGGTTGGTGTACCAGTCGGTTCTTCTCCTTCTTCACTTTCGGCTAACTTAGCAGAAACATTGGTCTTAAAACCAAGGGTAAGTTTAGTTCTAACTGTTTTTTCCTTAAACCCGGAGGCAGAAAGAGAAATTGAGATTTCACCCTCGGAAAGTTTATCCAAAGAAACTGGAGTAAAACCGCGGTCTTCACCATTTACCAAAACCTTTGCCGAGTCGGGAATGGAGATAATCGAAAGCGAAGAGGTTTTTTTATCAGCAATTTTTTCTAAGGTGATTGTCTCCCCGCTTGATTTTCCCTCAGTTTCGCCAAATTCTCTTTTGACCACGGTCATTGCCCCAGAGGTGAGTTTTATTTTTACCTCCCAAGGATAAAAAATTCCTCCTTCAGGCACAAGTTTTAAGGTTTTTTCTCCTGGAGAAAGTTTTTCTTGTTCATATGGAGTTTTGCCCAAAGATTTTCCATCCAAAAAAATGGATGCTTGGGGAATTGAGTCAATTTTTAGGGCGGCGTTGGCGGGTTTAAAGAATACTCCCTTTACGATTGCGCCAATAACTCCAAGAATAAGAAGCAGGACTATTCCCGGAAGAACGTATTGTCTCATGGAGACCTGGGGGGGAATTGAACCCCCGTAATCGGTTTTGCAGACCGATGCTTGAGCCACTCAGCCACCAGGTCAACGCACTTTATTCTACCAGGAGATTTGAGAAAAATCAATTTTTTCCGCGCGGGGCTTGACAAAACCCCTTTCTTCTGATATAATCTTGGTTAATTCTCCGAAAAACTCGGAGAATTTTTTTACTGTCTCTGTCCAAAACAGAGATTTTTTTTATTGTTATGTTATCTCTTTCCTTAAATTTTCCTTCCCGCCGCCCCGCCTTGACTCCCGTCTCGACTCGGTCGATCCGAGGCGGACGGCGAGGCAGGTTAAAAATCATCCGCCTACTGCGGCGGTATTTTAGTGGAATAGAAAAACTTAACAACATCCGTCAGGGTTCCCGATTCTCTCGGGTCTTCCGCTATCTTTTTGAAAAAAGAAAAATTAAAACTATTTTAGGCGGAAATTTGGCTGTTTTGGTTTTAACTGCCTCAATTTTTTCACCCCAAGTATCCGCCCTTTCAACCATTTCGGAAACCGAAGTCACTACTCTTTCTCCGGGAGTGGTTGAACTAACCACTAAAGCTGGTTTTCGTTTTCCTCTTGAGGAGGTAAAAATTACCCAAGGCTATCATCTTTTCCATCAGGCCTTAGATTTTGATGGTTTAACTGGCGACCCTGTTTATCCAATTACCGAAGGTAGAGTTGAGACGGTAGTTTTCGACCGTTTTGCTTTAGGAAATCATATTATTGTTAATCACGGTTCTGGTCTTAAATCTGTTTACGCTCACCTTTTGAGAATTGAAGTTTCCGCTGGTGATGAAGTTGGCATTGACAAGGTTATTGGAAGAGTTGGTACCAGTGGGATGGCTTTTGGTGACCATTTGCATTTAGAAATCTTGGACAACGACCGCCACATTAACCCGTTAACAATTTTACCAATTAAGTAGGATTGCTTCCTTTTGGGCCCTAAACCAGAAATGGTTCAGGGTAAACAGTTGGGGAAATTATATCATAAAGATCTAATCCAACAGAAAAAAATCAGGAATCAATCCCTAGTTCTTTCAAAATTTCCTCTCTTTTTTCAAATCTAATCCTATTTTTCTTTCTTATTCTTTTTATCTTAGTTCTTTTTTCGATAAGTAAGGCTAATTCTTCAACATCTTTTGTATATTTATCAAGAGGGGTTGAAATCATAATGTTATCTGGGCTTATGTGAATTCCTAAACGACAAA
>Ga0210057_1008060_pt1 | contig 12576 bp, 12 predicted proteins | sample CryGeyCG2114_010_2_FD_183968 | JGI IMG/M metagenome (GOLD analysis project Ga0210057, IMG submission 183968) | Groundwater microbial communities from aquifer - Crystal Geyser CG10_big_fil_rev_8/21/14_0.10 (SPAdes) (version 2) | ecosystem: Environmental > Aquatic > Deep subsurface > Groundwater ... | reverse complement strand
TTGACGTGGATAGGGATTGTATCAGCAATGATGTTTTTGGCGTTGATATTGGCTGGAATGACAAGTAAATATCTTTTTCCTCAAATTAAGTGGTTATCGATGGGATTGACGGTGGTGGCGGGCTTGTGTTTGTTGGCGGTGACTTGGATGAATTCCTGGGTAGGAGTAATGCTAATTTTTGTGACATCTTACCTGCTGGGAGTAACTGAAATAAAGTTGAAGACCAGAATCCAATTGCTAACAGCGTCAGGACAAAGAGCGACAGTATTGTCTTTTTATGAAACGGCCATGGAGTTGGTGGTAATTGGTTTCTTACCAATTTTGGGTTGGTATATGGTACGAAGCGGGGTGGTGGCAGTGACTGCCATGGCAGGAGAATTACTGGTGATGATTGGAGTGGTAGGAATATTGGTGTCAGTAAAAGAAAAAAGGGTTAAGGCGTAGGTAACTTACTTGTGGGTGGTTGACGAAGGTTAGAAGGAACGAGTTTGTGAATCTGAGCTTGGTATTCCCCTACCTGGCCGATGGAGATGACTTGGTCGGTGTTGTGACTTAGATAATTGGCTAAAAAGTTGCCGAAGACTACTTGCTCCTGGGAACCAGTATAGACAACATAGTCGACCTCATGCAGAAGCTTAGTGTACTGATCTAGTGGTGCTTGGTAGTCGGGAAATTCATAGATGGTGTAGTGGTGGTTGGTGCCCGCTAGACCAAAGTAAGGGTCGGGAATGGCGGAGAGAAAAATGGCTGAACCATCGGGAATAGATTGTTGAACTTTTTGTGCAAACTGGAAGTAAGATAGGTGATGAGATTTGATGTCGTAAATGGTAAGAAATGAATAGATAAAATTGGTAGCAAGGAGTAAACAAATAAGAGCAAGGTTATTTTTGTTGGCATCTTTGTGGTGATAGTAGGTGTTAATCAGGTCGGTAATGGCAAGATAGAGGAAGGGTATGAGGTAGATGGTGTACCAAAGCTGACGACCAAAGATGGAGGCAAACCAACTGGTGGCTAACAGGGTGATAATTACCAGGCGCGAGCGGTTAAAGTGGTTTTTGACATAGAGCAGATAGAGAATACTGATGATGGTCATGAGCAGGAACATAACTTGGAGCCAAATGTTGTGACCCCTGACAACTTCGATAATCCAGGGAGTTTCCAGACCTTTGCGGGCAGCAGCTAAACTTAGTTGTTGCCAAATGATGTGCCAGTGGTGCCAAACAAGTAGGAGCCAAATAATAATGGGAGATAACGCACCTAAAAAGTAGGAAATAAGATGACGAACAAAAAGTGATTTTTGAGGTTTGTACCAGTTGACGAGAGGAATAAACGAGAAACAGATGGCAATGGGGTGAGTGAGAATGGCCAGCCCCATAAGTATGCCTGTAATAAAATGTGAGAGGAAGGAGGTGGGTAAAAAGCGTTTCAGTTGAATGGGTTGAGAACGAATTAATATCTTGGAGAAGGAAAGATAAATAGAGAAAATAATCAGGAATAATGCTTGGATGTCGGGACGACTAAGGCGGGTGCCGCGGACAAAATGAAAATCAATGACCAGACCCAAGATGGGAATGAGGCCGATAAGAGGATGCTTGATCCGAACTAGTTTGGGGGTGAGTAAGTAGATTAGCCAGATAATGCCTAACCCGAAGACGACACTGAGGAGGCGTTGGGCAACAATGGAATAACCAAAGAGCATTAGCCAGACTGACAAAGTAAGAAAGAACACTGGTGGGTTCCAAGCTGCATATTGGTCGGCACCTGGTTTGAGACCCCCCCAAAGATCAGTAGCTAATTGCCCTCTGGTAATAAAGTTGCGGGCGATATTGGAGTAGATGGCTTCGTCTGGCCAGACAGCGGGCTTGTCGAGAAGCACGACAAGGCTGTTGATCAGAAAGAGGACAACTAAAAGTATGAAGATTAACTTGGGAAACAGCTTGGACATAGTACACAAGGATTGTACATTTGCTATAGTATATATGCTATTCTAGTAGGGTAATATGGTAATTGGAGGGGCATGCCACTCGTAACCAAAGGCCAGTTGGATGATTTTGCCAGTGCCATGGCAACCAAGGATGCAATAATTAAGGCAGACCAGAGAAACAAGAGTGAGGGTGGTGAGACGATGGAGACATCTCGGACCAGTGCCTTTATTCACACCTCAGGATTGTCGGCCCCTGCCTATGATACCAGCGGAAACTTGTTTGGGGCAGGGACTGTGGGTAAATCTGGGTACGGGCTGATTATCCCAAAAAGTTTGTCGGATGAGACGTTGATTGAGTACATTATTGCTGAAGATAAAAGTAAGTATGGTCAGGTGGAGAAACAGGAAGAGGCTAGAGTAATTGTCAAACCATTGACCAAGGTGGAGTTTGAAGAAAAGAAAAAAAAGGCAGATTTACCGATAGTGAAATTTAGTAAGGATGATGCTGAGAAAGTAAGTTATAGCCTGCCTGAAAAAATTTCTATGGGAATAAATAATTTTTTCTTTGCTAGTAAAGATGAGGATTCTGCTGGGTCGTTGATATTGATGATATTTAAACTAATAGTGACGGCAGGAATCGTGGTGGGGGGAATAGGGGCGGTAAGCTACTTGGTATTAAAATGATGACCGGGCTGATTGGTATGGTAATATCGGTACCAGATGAATGTTAAACGAGTAAGACTAGAGCTAGTGGCAAAATATCCGGGAGTGGATGTGGTGGTGAATAATAATGGTGGGGCGATGGAGCTGGTGGCTGAAGTAGAACCAACTACGAAGCATGTGGAGTACAGTGTAGCGATAGCAGTGATTGACAAGAGTTTGCCCCACTATCATAGAAAATCTGGTGAGGAATATGAGATTGTTCGGGGAAACCTAATTTTATATATTGATGGGAAAAGGTATGAGATGGGCGTGGGAGAGAAACGGGTGATTGAGCCGGGACAAGTGCATTGGGCGGAAGGCAAGGAGACTTGGGTGAAGACTACATCTTATCCAGGTTGGACTTGGGAAGATCATATTTTGACCCATGAAGATACAGCGGCTTAAAGAAGTTGGAAGAGATATAGGTTGTTTTGGTCGGAGAGCCTGCGGTAGTGGCCATTGGTAAATTTGGAAAGGTCAGCAGTAGAACTGGCGGCTTGAATAATTACATAATAATGGGGGTCTCCGCCATATTTGGTTAGATTAGTAATTGAGTCTTTGAGTGAGGTGTTATCACAAAAGGCATCGGTAGTCTGCCACTGTTTGGTGCCGATGTTGTTGTATTGAGGGTTACATATATGAAGGTTGTCAATGGCAAAGATATTGAGGTTGGGGTTTAGGCCGATAAGCCAATTTTGATCGGTGCCGGAATAGAATATGGTGTGAGGGTAGTTGGAGTCTATTAGTTGAGGTAACTGCTGGTAAAAATTGAAGTCCTGGGGTTTGATAAAAGCCACATATTGAGTTTGCCAAAAAGTGTAGGAATAAACTAGCAGCGGGGTGGATAAAAGTAAAAGTACTGGTGTTTGAGTAAGAACGGGAAGGCGAAGAAGGTTTTGGGGTAGATGGACCAGGCGACTAATAGAATCTAAGCCGTAAATAGCCAGAATAATTATTGAGGGGTACATGGCCATGATAAACCGGCCACTAAACCAGTCCACTCCTATTAATTGTTGCTGGGTTAAAATAAAGTAGCCAAGAGTTGATGCTAGTAGAAGCAGGTGGGTTTGAGGTTTGGGTGTGGATTTGTTGAGAAGATAACAGACATAGACTAAGCCAAATATGGAAGCGAGAATGATAGGAGTGGAGTGCATAGTAAAGAAATACTGCCAGAGGGCCGGTAGCTGGAGCTGGTGAGAAGCAGAATTGATAATTGCTGAGCGAATGGGGCCATTGATGTTTTGGTTGGGTGGAGGTATGGGTTGGTCCATGCCAATACCAGTAACAGGCATAAACCAGCCACGGTAAACGAATTTCCAGCCACGGTAAAATAGGGGCACAGAACTAATAATGAAGATAAAAGTACAGATGACGAGTAGGGAGATGGTGTAGCGCCTGGAGGTGATGAGTGTGCGCCTGTGGGAGTACAGATAGAAACCAATCGGCAGGCCGATAAATAGTAGAGAGCCAAAGGCGACGATGCCGTGGAGGTTAAATAAAAGCCCCCAGAACCAACTGGTCAGCAGTAGGGTGTGAGCTAAGTGGCGAGGTGGCTGCGGATAGAGTTTGAGGAGGATCATCAGAACAACATTGGCAATGATTATGGCAAACTCAAAAGCGAAAATATGAAGGCTTAAACCAAGCAAGCCTTGATCAATAAAGGCTATGAGCATGGCTACAGCTGAGAGCGATGGGGAGAAAAAGTTGCGAGCTAGCAAGTAGACAGAGATGCCGCTTAGTAGGTAGAGAGTGACAGCTAATAACTTGAGACTCAAGTAAATTGATAGGCCAGTGGAGTAAGTAATCAGGACGGGAATGAGATAGACAACGCTGCGATCCAGATTGCGAGGAATCTGGTGAGTGGCAAAGGTAACGGCGGAATTATAAAGATATACAGGAGAGTCAGGGCCAGGTAGAGGTTGATGCTTGATGAAAGTAGGAAAGGTGATGATGAAGGTGCCGACCAGAAGGACGACGAGAAAGGGAATTCTAGAGTGAAGTAGCGATGAAAGCTGAACAATTGATTTGGTCTTAAAATCGAAGTAGAAATGGCCACGAAGATATAAAGAGACAGAAATAATAAACAGGACGAGGACATTGACCACCAAAAATAGGGTGGGGGTAATTTGCAGGTGACCAAAATAAAAAAGCTCGAAGATGAGGAGGGGAAGTGTGGTGAGGGAAAATATAATACCGAAGAAGCTGCGGGCCAGGAGTGACCAGTGTTGGGAACTAAAAGTGGCTTTGCTAAGGAGAAACCCGGGGCTAAGCAAAAAGGCAAATCCGAGGATGACCCTTAACGATGAAGTTAATAAGCTGAGTATCATGGTCTGTAAAGGGCAGGTTGGTAACTTTAATGATTTTGGTCATTTAGGATTCGAGAACCAAATGCTCGTATAGGGCCACATATTCTTTGGCCGGTTCGTCCCAGGTAAAGTTTTTGTTGATGGCAGCATCAATCATGGCCTGGCGTTTGTGGGGCTGGGAAAAAGAGCCAAGGGCCTCAGAAAGTGCATCCACCATGGCTTGACTGGAGTAGTCGTTGAATAAAAATCCGTCGTGGCCGTGAATAATGGTGTCAGCCAAACCACCAGTTTTGCGGGCAATGGGCAAGGTTCCATAACGCATGGCAATCATTTGGACTAGACCGCAAGGTTCATAGCGGCTGGGGATAAGCATTAGATCTGAGGCGGCGTAAATGCGGCGAGCCAAAGGTTCATCAAAACGAGTGATGATACGACAGTTTTTGTACTCATCACCTTGCTGATGAAGTTGTTGCTCAAGGATGGGATCCCCTGTGCCCAAAAAGACAAGTTGGGTATCTGGAGGGGGAAGTTGGTGATTGGCTAAGGCTTCGATGATTAAAGCGATGCCTTTTTGACCTGCATCAACCCTGCCTACAAAACCGATCAGGGGCAAGTCAGATTGGGGCAATTCAAGTTCTTGTTGGAGCTGGTGCTTGTTAGCGAGTTTGCCGGCAACAACGTCCTTGGCTGAATAGTGGTGATCTAAGTATTGGTCAGAGCTGGGGTCAAAGACTTGATAATCCAAACCGTTTAAAATGCCCACAATCTGGCTTTTACGGGATTGAAGAATAGTGTCGATCTTCTCTCCATACTCGTCTGTGAGTATCTCTCCAGCATATGTGGGGCTAACGGTGGAGATAATATCAGAATGTAACAAGCCTTCGAGAAGGATGTTGATGTGATTATCGATTGAGTCCCAAGAAAGGATTTTGCAGTCATTGATGTTTAATCCTAGATTCTTGAGAATAGGCGAGTCGGTATTGCCTTGGTAAGCTAGATTGTGGATGGTAGTGATGTACTTAAAGTCAGAGGTGGGGTAGCGGTGTTTGATAATAACTGGGACCATAGCAGTGTGCCAATCTTGGAGATGGATGATGCTAGGGTGCCAGGAAGGATTGGGTTGATGCAGCCAGGAAGCGATACAAAGTGAGAAGACGGTAAATTTGTCAGCGTGGTTGTCGGAAGCGTCAGTGTGAGCCGAGAGATAGACTGTTTCTTCGAAGAGATAGACCGGGACATTGGAACCAGGTAGAAAACCAGAATAAACGGTGACCGGGAGCTGCTGGTTTTTATAGACGATGTTGAAATGGTCGATTGTATGCCAGTCTGACTGTGAGATATCAATTTCGGGGTGTTTGGGTAAGGCGATGCGAACATCAACTTGGAGCTTGTAGAGGGCAATAGGCAAACTCCCACCAACATCACCTAAGCCGCCGATTTTGTAGAGAGGATAAGCTTCATCAACACAGAAAAGGACTTTCATAAGGATAGAATTTTCAAATTTTTCTAATTTGATTCGAATTCATTCGAAAATAATGAGTGACAACTCAATAATAGACTATGGATTGAATTCTAGATAGACGTTGAAAGAATGGATATTTTTGAATCAATTGGAATCTTTATTGAAGGTAATCGATCTTGATGTTGCCGAGCTGGTAGGGGTGGTCGGCGTCAGCTCCTGGATTTTTGATGAACCATTCGATTTGGTTGCCTGAATTAATAGCAGCGCCGGTGGCATCAATAATGTTTTGATAATAGTAAACGCCGTCTTTTTCGGTAGAGGGGACAAAAGTGGTAAGAATGTAATTAATTTTGTCTAAGTCCAGTGGGCCTTCGGTGGTGGTGGCTTGGTCAAACCTAGTGGTCAGGGTCTGAACGCCAGGATCCACGGCGACTTGGCTAATATCGGGAGGGTTATTGATGAAGTCATCCACTGAATTGAAAGTAGGTTGTTTTTGATAGAGGGTAAACTGGTCTTTTTGGAGAGGGTACCAAGGTAAACCCATGATTTGGGGGTGAGATATGAGATAGACTTGACGATTGGATTGATCTTTAGCAGTAAAGCCAATAAATAAAATTGGCGGGGTACCCTCGAAACTATAAGGAACGGTGACTTGAGTGCGACTTAGGTTGGAATATGCCTTGGTGTAAAAAAAGACGAAGTTTTGCGTCTGGGTAACCAAGTCTTGGGAGTTAACTGATGAATTCTGAGAAGTATCGGGCTGTTTGACTGAAGCTTGAGTAAAAGCTGCTAAAAAAGCAATGGTAGCAAAGATGGCTAAGGCTAGAAGGGGAAATTTGAGAGAAGTGGTCATAATTGAATTGACCTAATTGATCTAATTTACTTAATTGACCTAATCAAGCATCAAGCTCCAATTTAGAAATATGGTTGGTGGTCTGAATTAGGTTGCTGTCTCACCTAAAACATCGATCCCGACGAGGTGGCCTTCGGAGAGGAAGGTGAGCATGGCACCGCCTCCAGTGCTTATATAGTCGATGCCGGATTCCATATTCAGCTCGGTCAAAGCGGTTTCTGTGTCCCCGCCACCCATCATAGTGAAAGCAGGAGTTGAGTTGACAGCTTCGGCGACGATACGGGTGCCTTGTTGGTGCTCTGGGTCTTCAAAGACGCCCATGGAGCCATTCCAAAAGACGGTCTTGGCTGTGTTAATAATGTCAGCGAATTCGCGAGCTGAGGCTTCGGTGATGTCTTTTTGATCCTCCACCAAAGAGGCGAGCTTAACATTGGCGGGCAAATCCGACTTGCCTTGGAGGTCAACCGCAATCTTGCCCCCGACCAAAATATGATCGGCTTTGGAAGCAAAGGCGGTGACTAAAGGTTCCTTGGTTTCGAGCTTGGCACCACCGAGAACCACTACCAGAGGTTTTTCGGGATGCTGGGAAATCTTAGTGAGGACTTCCATTTCTCGGGACAGGGAAACACCAGCATAACCTGGTATAAGTTTGGGTAAACCAACGATGGAAGCATGCTGGCGATGGCAGTTGGCGAAGGCTTCATTGATGTAAACCTGAGCTAGCGAGGCAAGGTACTGGGCGAAGTCGGGATTGTTTTCTTCTTCTTGTTTCCAGAACCTAAGGTTATCGATGAGAACAACTGGTTTGTCTGAGGGAATTTGGAGGCTGTGATAATCGGATTGATAATCGACGAAGTGGATACTTTCGCCGACCAAGGGCTCGAGAACGGCAACTACGGGTTTAAGACTGTTTTCGGGACTGAACTGACCATCGGGACGATCATAGTGGGCAATAAGGATAACTTGGTTTTGGTGCTCACGGAGAAGCTTGATGGTGGCAACAGAGTCTTCGATCCTGGTGGTGTCCTGGACTTGGCCGGTTTCGATAGGGACGTCATAGTTGGCCCTGACAATAACTTTTTGATTATTGATATCTTGGATGTGATCTTTGAGGGCACGCATAGGATCCTACATGGGGCAATAAGAAATAATGATGGTAGAGCCAATATATCAGACAATAACAGCAGGGACAATGCAGAATATATTTTCATACTATTTAAATTAAGATTGAATTTATTCAAAATGTCTGTACATGATGATGGTTGAATGGGAAATGATGAGACTGGGGCTTGTATCAAGAGAGGCAATCATGTTAGCCTGTATAGAAGCATTAGTTTATTGATCAAGCGGCTGGGAGATATCTTTGGCCGTGCCTGCCTATGACAGACTTTGTACCGGATAGACCGGTAGCTTATTTTTGTGCTGAATACGGGTTACAAGCTGATCTGCCTTTGTATGCCGGCGGTTTGGGAGTTTTGGCAGGCGATACTGTCAAAGAGACGGCAGATCAAAACTTTCCACTGGTAGCAGTAGGCTTGTTGTATCGAGGTGGCAAGGCGATTCAAAATGTGGATGAGTCTGGTTGGCCAAATGAGATTGACTTAGATATTGATCCCGTTAAGAGTGGATTTGAGCATGTGTATGCAATTGATGATTCGGACCAACCATTATTTGTGCGGATACATTTGACCACTACAGATGTGTGGGCGAGGGTATGGAAACGGACGGTAAACAATACCACGATATATTTGTTGGATACTGATACTGATCAGAATGAGCCGGAGGAGCGGGGAATTGCCAAGGCTTTGTATTACGGGAGCGAGGAATTTTTGGTGAAGCAACAGATGATCTTGGGCATTGGTGGAGTCAAGTTGTTGAGGTTTTTGGACATTCATCCGGTTTTGTATCATGTAAATGAGGGGAGGCCGGCATTTTTGTATTGGGAAGTGATCCGCGGCCTGATGGACAAAGAAAGTCTGAGCTATAAAGAGGCGGCACAAAAGGCTAAAGAGATGATCGTGTATACCAACCACACTTTGGTAAAGGCTGGAAACCAAAGCTATGATAAGTCGATCTTGGAAAACTATGGAGTGTACTATGCCAAGAAGATGGGGGTAGGGGTAGAAGAGTTGCTGGCGCCAGGTTTTGAAAAAGGAGCAGCAACTTTTAATATGACCAGGTTTGCGTTGAATACAGCCCGGAAAGCATCTTCGGTAAGCCAATCACATTTTGAACTGTCGAAAAATATTTGGCCAGATTATGATTGGGTGAATATTACCAATGGGGTACACATGCCCACCTGGCAAGATAGTGAGATTGGGCAGGCAGACAAGGCTCAGACAGAGATTTTGTGGCAGGTGCATGCCAAGAAGAAACAGGAATTGGTTGATTTTGTGCAACAACGAACAGGTTTTGGCTATGATCCCAATCGGTTAGTGATTTCCTGGGCCAGACGGTTTGCTGGTTATAAACGACCAACGGCACTGTTCGAGGATATTAAAAGATTGGTGGCGATTGTGAAGGATAAAGACAAACCAGTTCAATTGTTGGTGACGGGTAAGGCACACCCCACTGATACTGCAGCTAAGAAATTGATACAGGAAGTGATTGGATATATGAAAGACCAGTTATCGGGTAATGCCTTGTTTATTCCAAATTACGATCTGGATGTGTCGCGATATCTGGTCCGGGGAAGCGATGTGTGGTTGAATACACCAGTGGTGGGCCAAGAAGCTTGTGGCACCAGTGGCATGAAAGCGATTGCTAATGGGGTGTTACAGTTGACAGTCGAAGACGGATGGACGGCAGAGGTGGATTGGCATGATATTGGTTGGACCTTGGATAGCAATCATTTGACACAGACTCTGTACTTTAGGTTGGAGGATGACGTGATCCCAATGTTTTACCATAGAAATGAGGCGGGGGTACCGGTAGAATGGGTGGAAAGAATGAGGAGATCGATTGAACTAGCGGAGAGATTTAGTACCACCAGGATGCTAACGGAGTATAAGGAAAAGTTGTATAGCTAAAAATTAACCAATTATTGTCGAATTGATTCGAATAGAAGAATGGCAGACGAAGACAAGAAAAAGGCCGAGACTGAGAAAGACCCCAAAACACTAGCTGCTGTGGAAGCGGGAGCTAAGACTGAACCTAAGGCCGCTGCTGAAGGAGAGAAGAAAGAGGGAACAGAGACTAAAACTGCAGAAGAGGAAAAGAAGCCAGAGGCAGAGGGTGACAAAAAATCTGCTGAAGGTGAGGCTAAGACTGAGGGTGAAGGTGAAAAGAAGACTGACGAAGCTCCTGCGGCAGAGACCGAAAAGAAAGAAGGAGATGGAAGCGGAGAAGGCGAGGAAAAAGAAGCTAAGACTGAGGGCGAAGGAGAAGATAAGCCAAAGAAAAAAAGATTTGGGTTTGGGTTTGGTAAAAAGAAGCAAGAAGACGAAGATGGGAAGGCAGAGGCGGAAAAGCCAGCTGAGGCAAAAGGAGAAATGGCTCAATTGATCAAAGAGTTTGAGCTGGCACAAGAAGTCAACGATAAGATCGAGGCTAAGGCGGATTTTTTTGTGGTGAAAGTTAAGAAGTCGGTGGTGATGCTATTGCTGGGGTTGTTGGTGATTGCCATGTGGGCAGTGCCAGTTACAAGGGGCATTAAGCTTTACTTATCCCAGAAGGGCATCAGCATTACCCTACCTTTTTTGAACAAGGGCGATGATAGTCCTGAGGCAAGTGGAAGTGGAGAACTACAAGCTGAGGGGCCGAAGATAAGGATCAGAGATAGTAGTGAGACTGATGATGGAGCTCAAAAGTTGGCGACCTTGTTGGAAGAAGCAGGGTTTAATGCGGTGGAAGTACAAACAGACACTGAGAATGAGTATGATGGGCTGGGACTGATAGTCAAGCCTGGTGAAGATGAATTAAGACAACAGATCGTGGCAGCACTGGGGAGTGAGTATAAAATCGGCAGCCCAAGTGCAGAACTGACAGCAGATAGTGATTTTGATGCGGTGATCTTGTTTGGAAAAAGCTCAAATGTGAAGGGAGAGACTGATACTTCGGGAGGTGAAGTGACAGCTAGCCCGGAAGCAACAAGTTCTGCAGATGTGGTGAGTGAGTGAGTGGATGCGGGTTTACTTGACTGATACTAATTGATAAATTGTGGCTATTGGTAATTGGTGAGTACGACTATGGCGGTAAAGATTGAACCGAGCTGGCAGAAACTTCTGGCCCGTGAATTTGACCAAGAGTATTTTCGGCAGCTTTCGGAATTTGTGAAGGCAGAATATCAGAAGACGACAGTGTATCCACTACCTAAGTTTATATTCAATGCTTTTGATGCTTGTCCTGTGGAACACGTGAAGGTGGTGATACTAGGACAAGACCCATACCATGGACCGGGACAGGCAAATGGGTTGGCGTTTTCGGTCAATGAAGGAGTGAAGGTACCGCCCTCATTGGTAAACATGTACAAGGAGATTGAAAGTGATCTTGGTAAAAAAATGCCGGCAACTGGTAACTTAGAGCGTTGGGCTAGGCAGGGGGTGTTACTTTTGAACGCGACGCTGACGGTAAGAGCACACCAAGCGGGGTCGCATCAGAATAAAGGTTGGGAGCAATTTACAGATGCGGTGGTGAAACAATTATCGGAGACGAAAAGCAATTTGGTGTTTATGCTGTGGGGGTCGTATGCCAAGAAGAAAGGGGCGACAGTGAACAGAGACCGCCACTTGGTGCTAGAGGCACCTCACCCGTCTCCACTATCGGCGTACCAAGGGTTTTTTGGGTGTAAACACTTCTCCAAGACAAATGACTATTTGTGGATGAATGGGATAGAACCGATCGAATGGTAATCGATTCTAAAATTTACCTAATTTCTCTAATTATTCTAATTTACCTAAACAAGCACCAATGACCAATCCCCCTCTTAAAAAAGACTACGACCTAGAAGAAAGAACTGCTATGTTTGGTGCCATGGTGATTAAATTTTGTCAACAAGTGCCCCGTGGTCCAGTGACTGATCCACTCATCACTCAACTAGTTAAATGTGGTACTAGTGTAGGAGCCAATTATTGTGAAGCCGATGACGCAGAAAGCAAACAGGATTTTAAACACAAGATTGGTATCTGTAAAAAAGAAGCCAGAGAAGCTAAACATTTTGTGAAAATGATCATTGTAGCTGTTCCCACTCTCCAAACAACTGGTATAAAGGTTTGGCAAGAAGCCAAAGAACTCAACCTGATTTTCAATACCATCTACCGCAAAGTAAAATGATTGGGACTTAACACATTAAGACATTGATTAGGTAAATTAGGTTAATTAGAAATTTAAG
>Ga0210057_1008058_pt1 | contig 12578 bp, 12 predicted proteins | sample CryGeyCG2114_010_2_FD_183968 | JGI IMG/M metagenome (GOLD analysis project Ga0210057, IMG submission 183968) | Groundwater microbial communities from aquifer - Crystal Geyser CG10_big_fil_rev_8/21/14_0.10 (SPAdes) (version 2) | ecosystem: Environmental > Aquatic > Deep subsurface > Groundwater ... | reverse complement strand
ATTTTGGGCTATATTTAAATAATGCCTTTTCAGTTTAAGCATGAAAAATTCGAAGGACCCTTGGAAGTTCTTCTGAATATGATTGAGGAAAGAAAACTTTCGGTTTCCGAAATATCTTTGTCTCAAATCGCCGATCAGTATTTTTCTTATATAAGGTCGCTTGAAAATTTTCCGAAGATAGAAGTTGCGAATTTTTTAGTGGTCGCCGCAACCCTGATGCTTATCAAATCAAGGTCGCTTATCCCGACTCTTGACCTGTCGGACGAGGAGGAAGAAAGCATTCAGGACCTTGAACATCGCCTTAATCTTCTTAAGACATTTAGAATTCTTTCCAAGAACATCGATCGGCTTGCGTCAAATCGTAATTTTATGTACTCTCGGCATTATCTTGCCGGATTTTCTTCAGGATTTTACCCTCCGGAAAAGTTTAAAATAAAGGACGTAATCCGCAGTATGCACCAGGTCTTAGACAAGATTCCGAAAATAGAATCTCTACCCGAAAAGGTTATTTTAAAAGCGATATCGATTGAGGAAAGAATGATGGACCTTGTCAGCCGCATTACCGCGGACCATTCCGGGTATTTTCATAAGATTACTAAAGGCAACAAAGAAGACTTGATAATAAGTTTTCTCGCGGTGCTTGAGTTGTTGAAGCAGGGGCTGGTGTTGGTTAATCAAAAAAATATTTTCGGAGATATCGAAATAACAAGTCTTCCGAAAAGCCCTGAAGCTTCGGAGTTAATAAAATAAAAAATGAAACTTTCATCCGTCCTGGAATCTTTATTGTTTGTGCTTGGCGAATCGGTAACGATAGCGCGCCTTTCGCATATTACCGGAAAACCCGAAAATGAGGTAAAAGAAGCGCTGGGAGAGCTTGAAAACGATCTTAAGGGACGCGGGATATGCCTTCTTCTCAAAGAGGACGTCGTGGGATTGGTAAGCGCTCCGGAAAACGCCGGGACGGTAGAGAAGGTGATTAAAGAAGAGATATCGAGCGAGCTTACCAAGGCATCTTTGGAAACTTTGGCGATTGTTGTATATAAGGGTCCGGTTTCAAGAATGGAAATCGATTATATTCGTGGGGTCAACTCTTCTTTTATTTTAAGAAACCTTATGATGCGCGGACTTGTGGAGAGAAATTTAAATCCGCAGGACGCGAGGATATTTATTTATCGTCCGTCATCCGATCTGTACAAGATGCTGGGTATCACCAAGATTGAGGATCTTCCGCAATGGACCGAATTTAAAGAAAGAACGGAAGATTTTTTAAGCAGATTTATTAATGAAGACGAACAATAATATGAGGCCCGTCTTTATCACGCTGGGGATCACTCTTTTGATAGGCGCCTCTGTCCGGATCATAGCTCCTTCAAATTACGTTTCAAAAACATCCGCCTTTATTCAAGAGGAGGCCGGCGAGACGATTTTTCCGGAAGTTGAAATTGAGGCGGTCTCTGCCATTGTTGTCGAATACCCGAGCATGAGGCGCATTTACCAGAAAGACCCCGGGATCAAGCGCCCGCTCGCGAGCATTACAAAATTAATGACCGCTTTGTCGTATCGTGAATTAATCGGTAAACAAGATTCAATCTCTTTTCCTGTTCGTATCGCCTTTGATGATATTGAGGTAGAAGGCGATTCGGGATTTTTGGCTGGAGAGGAATTTTTAGCCGATGATTTATCGGATATTATGCTTTTGAATTCCTCAAACGATGCGGCGCATGCTTTAGCTTCATCTGTCGGAAGATACTTTTTATCGGACCATTTATCATCCCAAGGAGAGGCGCGTGGCGAGGATCCGCGTTCCGTATTTTTGGAAGAGATGAATAGGAGGTCTGGCCTGCTTGGTCTTGAGAATACTTTTTTTATGAGTGAGTCGGGGCTTGATATTTCGGAAACCGAGTCGGGCGCCTATGGAACGGCATGGGACGTGGCAAAGCTTACCGCTTATATCATGAGTCATTATCCGGATTTGGTCAGAATAACGGTGTCCGAAGAGATAGAGGTAGCGTCTTTATCCGGCAGAACCCGAAGTTATAAAAATACGAATCTGCTGGCCGGCGCCATGCCCGGGCTTATCGCGTCAAAGACCGGTTTTTCCAATCTTGCCGGAGGAAATCTTGTGATTGTATCCGATGTTGGTTTTCAAAAACCTGTTATTATAGTGGTATTGGGGTCTTCTCTTGCGGGAAGATTTAACGACGTTCATAAGCTTTATCTTGCGACGAAGCAATACTATCAATAAAAAAGCATGATACTTAATGTATTAAAAGTTTTTGGTCTTTCCGCCGCTTCCTTTTTTATAGGAGTATTTTTTACTCCTCTTCTTACGCATTATTTATATAAGTATAAGATGTGGCGAAAGGAGGTCCGTAAATTTACGCCTGACGGCGAAAAGACCACGGTTCTTGAAAGTATCCGCGGGACCGAGGAACGGACCGTTCCGAGAATGGGGGGTATTTTGATATGGGGGGTAGTTCTTCTCGTAAGTTCTCTCTTATGGATGTTGAGTTTTATTTTCCCAAGGTCTTTTATTTTTGATAAGCTCGATTTTTTAAGCCGGGAGCAGACGTGGCTTCCTCTTTTTACGCTCGTGGCCGCGTCCATCGTGGGATTTTTTGACGATATTTTTCAGATTTACGGTAAAGGAAAATATATCGCCGGAGGCGTGCGTTTTACCAGAAGACTTCTTTTAATCGTTGTTATAGCCCTTGTGGGGGCTTTTTGGTTCTATATTAAACTTGAGAAGACCTCCATATTCATTCCATTCGTGGGAAGCATCGATATAGGAATTCTTTTCCCGCTTTTTTTTGTTCTTGTAGTCGTGGCAACTTTTTCGGGAGGGGTAATCGATGGGCTTGACGGTCTTGCCGCGGGCACCCTGGCCTCCGCTTTTTCGGCTTACGCGGGGATAGCTTTTTTCCAGGATCAGATCGATTTGGCCGCTTTTTGCGGAGTAGTCATCGGAGCGCTCCTTGCTTTCTTGTGGTTCAATATACCGCCGGCTAGATTTTTTATGGGGGAGACGGGTATTATGGGATTGACGACCGCGCTTGCCGTTATTGCTTTTCTTACCGATGCCGCGATCATGCTTCCTATAATAGCTCTTCCTATCGCGGTTACCGCTCTTTCGTCGGCCTTACAGCTTTTTTGGAAAAGATTTTTCGGCAGAAAGCTTTTTTTGGTAGCGCCCATTCATCATTATTTTGAGGCGCGTGGCTGGCCGCATTATAAAATAACCATGCGTTTTTGGATTATCGGGATCGTGTCCGCGATAGTCGGCATGGTTATCGTCCTGATCGGACGCGTTTAAGTTATTATATTTTTCCGTTCAAAAAGTATTCCATGCTCTCCGGCGCCCGCTTCCGCTTAATTTATAATTTATGTTCCCGCGTCATCGTAAAAAATATAAAAATAAAGAAATATCCCCCGATGAGATATTTTTAGACTCAAGGAATATACCCGAGTTTGATGTTGAAAGCATGGAGGGGCACCTTGAAGTTTTGTTATCGGGGAGAGTTGCTTTTACCGTTTATGCCGCGTATTTCATACTCGCGGTAATTTTTATTTCTCAACTATTCAATCTCCAAGTCGTAAAGGCCGGACATTTCAGAGAGCGCGCCTATCTTAACCGCCTTGAATTGCGCTCTCTTATTCCCGAGCGAGGGCTTATTTTGGATCGTAATGGCGTTGAGCTTGCGTGGAATGAACCGACTTTTCAGGTAGTTATTAATCCGGATGGGGATAACGAAGCGGTTGTTGCCGACAATGTGCGCTGGGAGGAGGCGGAAGCTTTGCTTAAAGACATGCCCGATCTTCCTTTGAGAATAGAGCCCGTTCCGGTAAGGCGCTATACGAGTTTGGGAGGATTTGCCCATCTTTTGGGTTATGTCGGATATCCCGAAGACCAATCATATTTGGAATACGAACTCGAAGAAGGATCAAAAATCCGGCTTTATCCTAGAATAAAGATCGGAAAAACCGGACTTGAGCAAAAGTTTGAAAAAAAACTTTCGGGGATACTGGGGGCTCATATCGCGGAAGTAAATTCCAAAGGAAAAATTGTTTCCGAGAGCAAGAAAAAAGATCCGGAGCCGGGAGCGCCTTTGCAATTGACGATAGATTCGGGGATGCAGTCCGTTTTATACAATTCCATTTCGGGCGTGGTGAATGATAAAGGATTCAGAGGGGGAGCGGGAGTCGTACTTGATGTAAAAACCGGAGACGTTCTTGCTATGACCAGTTTTCCGGAACTAAATTCCAATGATTTTTCAAAAGGAATTTCCAGCGAGGAATTTTCAAAAATATTGAACGACAAAAAAAATCCCTTTTTCTTCAGAGCCCTTGAAGGTCTTTATTCTCCCGGCTCGGTCATCAAACCTCTTATCGCGCTTGCCGCTTTAAACGAAGGGGTTATAAAACCCGAGAAACAGATATTCAGCGCGGGGAGCATATCTTTGCCCAATCCTTACTTTCCGGGTCAGGCAAGCGTTTTTCCCGACTGGAAAGCGCACGGCTGGGTGGACTTGAGAAGAGCGCTCGCCGTTTCTTCAAACGTATTTTTTTATGAAATAGGCGGAGGATTCCAAGATCAGCCCGGGCTTGGGGCTGATCGCATACGAATGTATGAAGAAGCGTTTGGCTTGGGCAGGGTGACGGGGGTCGGGCTTTCTGAAGCTTCGGGGTTCATACCGAGCCCGGAGTGGAAAAAAGAAAATGTTAAGAACGATCCCATTTGGAGGATCGGAGATACGTACAATTTCAGCATAGGTCAGGGCGCGACGCAGGTTACGCCGATACAAATGGCAAGAGTCATCGCGGCAATCGCGGCTGACGGAAAAATTTTAAAATTGAATATCATTGATGGTAGCAGATCATATATAGAAAACGAGATTGATATAGACGCGGAATATTTTAATGTCGTAAAAGAAGGACTTCGGATGGCCGTAGCCGAGGGTACGGCCCAAGCTTTATCCGGACTGAAAGTAAAAGTTGCCGGTAAAACCGGGACAGCCGAGATAGGCGACGGAAGAGTTAATTCATGGTTCATTGGTTTTTTGCCTTATGAGAATCCGACCATCGCGGTTGCTGTTGTCCTTGAATCTGGAGATATTCATAATCTTATCGGAGCGCCTTTTGCGTCCAGACAGTTCGTTGAGTGGACGATCGCGAACAGACCGGAAATGGTAGGTTTGTAATTTAGCGATTAAGTAATTTGGTGATTAAGCAATTTTCCAACTCTACCGCTCAATGATCCGGTTATTTTATAAAAAGTTTTCCACATTATTAAAGTCTCGCGCCAGTTGACAGTGTTCCCGCTTTATTTATACTAAAACAATTATTCGCCGCTACCCGTCGGGATTTACGCCCATCATTCCCGGGTCAGAGGTTTTATTATTGATTATGACCGCGATTCATTCTAAAAACGAAAACGATCAAGAGTATCTTTCTAAAGAAGGATTTGAGCGTCTTAAGGGCGAGTTGAAACACTTAAAGACCGTAAAAAGGCGCGAAATCGCGGCTAGTCTGGAATACGCCAGAAGCCTTGGGGACTTATCCGAAAATTCCGAATATCATGAGGCAAAGTCCACTCAGGAGTCGACCGAAGCCAGGGTAGTCGAACTTGAAGCGATCTTGTCGCGCGCGGTTTTGATCACTCATAAAGTTTCGCCTCTGGTTGATCTCGGGTCCACGATAATCGTAAAAAACCATGAATCAGAACAGCGTTTTACCATTGTGGGCTCGGAAGAAGCAAACCCGATGGAAAGTAAGATCTCAAATCAGTCGCCATTAGGCCAGGCATTCCTGGGCAGGAAAAAGGGTGATAAGATAAATGTGAGCACCCCAAAGGGCCACGTCGAATACTCAATTATAGATATCTTATAATCAGCCATGTCTTCTCTTGAAGAAATCAGGCAAAATCGTTTAGAAAAATTAAAAGACTTTAAAGACAAGAAAATCGATCCTTATCCGGCTGTTTCAGGGCGGACTTTTTTGATACAGGAGGTGGCCGACAAATTTGCTTCTCTGGAAAAGGGGAAAAAGAAAGTTGTTATTTCGGGGAGAATTATGGCCAAGCGTGAACACGGAAAATCGACCTTCATCGATATTGAGGATGGAGGAGCAAAGATTCAGGTTTATTTTAAAAAAGACATTCTTGGAGACGATTATGACTTGTTTGGCAGTAATGCCGACATCGGAGATTTTATAGAGGTTGAGGGAATATGTTTTAAAACAAAAAAAAATGAGAACACGATCGAGGTTTTAAGGTGGTCCATGCTTTCTAAATCGGTGAGACCTTTGCCGGAGAAGTGGCACGGACTTCAGGATGTGGAGGAACGTTTTAGAAAAAGATATCTTGATCTTGTTATGAACAAGGATATCCGTTCGCGCTTTTTAAAAAGAAACGAGATCATAAAGGAGCTTCGCGCTTTTCTCGGGTCAAATGATTTTTTTGAGGTTGAAACTCCGATGCTCCAGCATATACCGGGCGGGGCTTTGGCAAAGCCGTTTATAACTCACCACAATGCTCTTGATATAGATCTTTATTTGAGGATCGCTCCCGAACTTTATTTAAAGCGCCTGCTGGTCGGAGGTTTTGAAAGGATATACGAGATAGGAAAATGTTTCCGCAACGAAGGGATTGACGCGAGTCACAACCCCGAATTTACTATGATGGAATGTTACGCCGCGTATTGGGACGAGAACGACATGATGGATTTTGTCGAAAAAATGTTTCTGGCATTTGCCAAAAAATTCGGTCTCAAAAATGAAGTAGAATACGAAGGCAAAAAAATATTATTTAAAAAAGGATTTTTAAGGATAAAATTCAAAGATGTTCTTAAGCAGTACGCTTTGATAGGGGATTATGAAGCCGAAACCAGGGATTCGCTCGCGGCGCGCGCCCGCCAACTTGGCATTGATACAGCCCCCCGTGAATCTAAAGGCAAGATTGCCGATGAAATATATAAAAAAGTTTGCCGGGTTCATCTTGTTCAGCCGACATTTATTGTCGATCATCCGTTGGATATTTCTCCTCTTGCCAAAAAGAAGAATTCTAATGAGGCCAGGAGGTTCCAGCTTATTGTCGCGGGTCTTGAGGTTGCGAACGGCTTTTCGGAATTAAATGATCCGATCGATCAGCGCGGCCGGTTTGAGGAACAGGAAAAAGAAAGGGTCGGTGGCGAGGAAGAAGCCCATAGGACAGACGAGGATTATTTGGAAGCGATGGAATACGGCATGCCTCCGGCGGCGGGACTGGGAGTTGGCATCGATAGATTGGTGATGTTTTTGACTGACGTAAAAAACGTAAGGGAAGTATTTTTATTCCCGACAATGAGGCCGAAATAATTTAAAATTTAAAGTTTTAAAATTTTTATATAGGCCATAAGAGGCCTATTTTTTATATGTGAAAAAAAATCCATGTAACACCGAGTGTTGCATGGAGGGAAATAGGCTTATTCCTGCAACACCGAGTGTTGCAGGGAAATTAGTAATATGTGGAAAAATAAGGTGTTGCAAAGGGGTATTAAGTGGTATAAACTATTAATGAAGTGGTAAATTGTGGATAATCCTGTGGATAGTGTGGATAACTCATCAAAAAACATATGTTAATAGGCGAATTTCAACACATTTTAGATTCAAAGAAGCGGGTAGCCCTACCGGCTAAATTTCGTAAAGAATTAGGCAAAAAGGCGGTTATTACCAAAGGACTTGATAAGTGCCTTGTTGTCTATCCTTTAAAGGAGTGGGAGAAGGTCGCCGAAAAATTGGCCGGTCTGCCTTCCGGACAAACCGATGTCCGCAAATTTCAAAGGAATATGCTTTCCGGAGCCGCGGAGGTTGTATGCGATGCTTTAGGCCGTATTCTTATACCTGATAATTTAAAACAGTATGCCGAGCTCGGAGAAAAAGTCGTAATAGCCGGAGTATATAAGCGCCTTGAAATATGGGACGCGTTGAAATGGGCCGAGTATAAGGTAGAGATAGAAAAACAAACGGACGTTCTTGCGGAAAAACTGGGGGAGGTCGGAGCGTACTGATTATGCAAGCTCACATTCCAGTTCTTTTAGAAGGATCAATAGATCTGTTATGCGCCGGGAATGGCAAGACTTTTGTGGACGGCACCGTCAACGGAGGAGGCCATTCCGATCTTCTGCTTAAAAAAATGAAACCAAACGGAGTGCTTGTCGGGATAGACCGGGACGCGGAACTTTTAAAAAAAGTAACCGGGCGGTTCAAGGACGACAAAAGATTTAAACCGGTTCTGGGAAATTTCAGGAACATGAAAGAGCTGGTAAGACCGTATTTTGAAAAAGCGGACGGAATTATTCTTGACTTGGGGATGAGTTCGGCTCATTTGGAGGGTTCGGGCAGGGGATTTTCATTTAAAGCCGATGATCCGCTCGATATGAGATACGATTATGTCCCCGGAGAGGAAAGCGCCCTGGATTCGGCCTCAGACATTCTTAACAATTCAAACCAAGATGAGCTTGCCGATATTTTTAAGAGATACGGCGAAGAAAGATTTTCATGGCGGATAGCGAAAGCCATAGTGAGGGCACGCCAAAAAGCTCCGATCGAAAAAGTTTCGGATCTTGTCGGAATAATCCAAAGAACGGTACCGCGCATGAGGTCCGCGCGCATACATCCGGCGACACGGGTTTTTCAGGCCTTGCGTATCGCGGTCAACGACGAATTGGGAGCGCTTCAAGAAGGATTGGATGGCGCCTGGAGCATTCTAAATGATGGAGGAAGGATTGCGGTTATTTCTTATCATTCGCTGGAAGATCGGATCGTGAAGCATACTTTTAGAAAATTCCATTCGGAGGATCCTTCATCCATGATACTTACCAAAAAGCCCATCCGTCCGTCGGAAGAAGAGCGGGAGATAAACCCAAGATCGAGATCGGCAAAACTTAGAGTTATTCAAAAATAATGAATTATAAAACCAAAACATTAAATATAAATGACCAAATGCGTCTGGCGCGGGCTTTTTGGATATCCGCGATGCTGGTTTTTGCTTCTTTGCTCCTGAATATTTATTTCATATATCAGATAGCCAATTTTTCTTACAAGATTAAAAACAGCCGTGACGAACTCAAGCAAGAAGAGATCGTCTTTCAAAATATCGGAGGAGAATATTTCGGCAAAGTGGGGGGAGTGGGAGAGGCGCAGGTTTTGGAATCGGGATTTGTAAAGATACACGATCCTAAGTTCTTATCCAGAGTTTCAAGTATTGCATTTAACAGGTAGCGCGTGTTGAATTGGATTATGAGTACAGAACACCGGTTGATAATAGTGGCTTTGGTAATCAGTTTGTTTGGGGTAGGTATTCTCGTGAAGCTTTTTACTATGCAGGTGCTTTCCGCTGATTTTTACCGTTCTCTTTCCGAGCACCAGCAGACATCGTCGGCCACTCTTAACAACAAACGGGGCGATATAATTTTAAAAAACAAGAACGGGAAAGACATACTTGCCGCGACCACCAGGAGCGGTTTTCTTATTTTTGCGAACCCTCGAAATATTGATGATCCCACGTCTTCATATGAGCGTTTTTCCGAAATTATCGAAGAGCGCGGATTGTCTGTGAACAGGGATCTGTTTATGGAGATAGCGTCAAAAAAGGATGATCCTTTTGAAATGCTTCTTCACCGGGCAGACTATTCTCTTGCCGAACAAATTAAAAAAGTAAATATCGGCGGAGTTAATGTCAGGCCCGAAGAATGGCGTACTTATCCTTTTGCCGGGCTCGCTTCTCATGTATTGGGTTTTTTTGGATTCGGGAAAACAAAACAGGAGGGACGTTATGGTCTGGAGCTTTATTATGAGCCCGAACTTTCGGGGAGCAATATTTCGGAAAGTGAGGGAGATGACAAAATAGGCGGAGCGATTTTTGAATTTGTAAAAAAATTCTTGGAACAGACGATCGAGGGGCGTAATTTATATCTTACGCTTCAACTTGAGCCGCAACAGGAGCTCGAAAATAATCTTGAAAAAATAGTTCTCAATTATAAACCGAGCAAAGCCGGAGGAATCATTATAAACCCCAAAACAGGAGAAATAATCGCGATGGCTTCTCGTCCTGATTTTGATCCAAATTCATATTCTCAAGTTGATGATATTTCCGCGTTTTTAAATCCCAACGTATCTTCGGTATTTGAAATGGGTTCTGTCTTTAAACCACTAGTGATGGCCGCGGCCATTGATACGGGTTCCGTAACGGCCGATACTGTTTATGAAGATAAGGGATTTGTAATGGTAAGAAGCGCGAGGATATCAAATTATGACGGACGCGGACGCGGGACGGTAAATATGCAGGAAGTGTTGAACCAGTCGTTGAATACCGGAATGGTTTTTGTCGGAAAAAAACTCGGCAAAAATAAAATGCTTGAATATTTTGAAAATTTCGGTCTGGATGAAAAAACGGACATCGATCTTCCTTCGGAAGGACTCGGCGATATCGCAAATCTATTAGGTGGAGGGGACGTGGAATACGCCACCGCGTCGTTTGGACAGGGTATTGCCATAACTCCGATACAATTCGCGAGAGCCGCCTCTGCCTTGGCTAACGGCGGACTTTTAATGAGGCCTCACATTGTGAAGGAAATAACGGGGCCTGATGATTATCGTAAGATAGTAGAACCCAAAGTCGAGCGCAGGGTTTTTTCCGAAAGAACGTCGGAGGAGATAACAAGAATGCTGGTTGAGGTTGTTGATAGTTATCTGATGGGGGGAGGAAAGGGGCCCAAACATTACAGCGTGGCCGCTAAAACCGGAACGGCTCAAATCGCGAACAAAGACTCCGCGGGATATTCACAGGAATACATGCACGCGTTTTTCGGTTACGCTCCTGCCTATGACCCAAAATTTTTGATCTTTCTTTTCGCCGAAGCTCCCAAAGGGGTTACTTACGCCTCTTATTCTCTTGGGCCGTCATTTCTTAATCTAACCGATTTTTTGCTTAATTATTATGAAGTGCCTCCAGATCGGTAGAATAAAAATTATTAAATAATTTCCGTTACTCAATTACTTATCGTGGTGTCGTGTTATAATTAAAATAAATGAGAATAGTATTTAAAAAGATAGTAGCTTTTATTCTTCAGACCGAAGCCCGGCTTATTTTGCGTAAATACAAACCCGATGTGATTATGGTTACCGGGAGCGTCGGGAAGACCTCCGCGAAAGACGCTATTTTTGAGGTGGTGAAAAAAATCGCGCCCGCCCGCAAAAGCCAGAAAAGCTTTAACAGCGAGATAGGATTTCCGCTCACTCTTTTGGGTAGGGATAATGCCTGGTATTCGGTTTTCGGGTGGTTGTCTAATTTGTTATACGGCTTGAAGCTGGTTATTTTTACGCAAGACTACCCCAAAATAATTGTCGCCGAAATCGGTGTCCAGAGCCCGGGCGATATTCGCAAAGTCGCGGATTATTTAAAAGCAAAAATGGCGGTAGTAACCGCGATTGGAGAGATACCGGTGCATGTAGAATATTTTGCGGGGCCCGAAGACATAGCCCGCGAAAAATCGGAGATATTAAGAACGCTTGAAGTTGACGGCTGGGCAATACTTAATTTTGATGACGCGGTTGTTTTTGATATGAAAGAAAAGACCAAAGCCCATGTGATGACTTACGGTTTTTCAAAATGGGCAAACGTCAGGGCGTCCAATTATAAAATATTCTTTACCAAGAAAAATAAGATGAAGGTCCCGGAAGGGATAACTTTTAAAGTGGATTATAACGGCACTATTGTTCCGATTCGGATATATAATTCTTTCGGCAAACATCATGTCTACTCAGCTTTGGCGGCTATTTGCGCGGGGCTCGCGAACAAAATGAACCTCGTTGAGATAGCGGAAGCTTTAGGGGGATATTCTTCCCCTCCCGGAAGACTTAAACTTATTGAGGGTGAAAAAAATACCTGGATTCTTGATGATACGTATAACGCCTCACCCCAATCAATGCACGCCGCTCTTCATGTTTTGCAAGACCTGCCGGCGAAAAGAAAGATCGCGGTTCTTGGCGATATGCTTGAGCTTGGAAGATACACCATTGAGGCCCACCGCGCGGTCGCCCGCTCGGTCAAATTCGCGGACATCTTGATTACCGTCGGAATGCGTGCTAAATTTATTGCCGAAGAAGCCAGAGCCCTTGGTTTTCCTGGGCACAATATAGCCGAATTTTTTACTTCAATCGAGGCGGCCCAACACGTCGAAAAGATATTACAACCCGAAGACCTGCTTTTGATTAAAGGGTCGCAGGGTATGAGGATGGAGAGGGTAGTCGTTGAGATTATGTCCGAACCGCAGAGAGCCAAAGAGCTGATAGTGAGACAGGATGATGGCTGGTTGAGTATTTTGTAAGATAATGCAATGCAAATAATGCGAACGCATGCGAACACTACGAACACTACGAACAAAGATCGTTATTCGCAGAGTTCGTATATGTTCGTAGATTAGCATTATGATTTTTTCCATTATTATTTTGGCCCTATCGTCTAGTGGCCTAGGACACTTGGTTCTCATCCAAGAAACAGGGGTTCGATTCCCCTTAGGGTCATAAAAACAATAAACAAACGC
>Ga0210057_1008056_pt1 | contig 12580 bp, 12 predicted proteins | sample CryGeyCG2114_010_2_FD_183968 | JGI IMG/M metagenome (GOLD analysis project Ga0210057, IMG submission 183968) | Groundwater microbial communities from aquifer - Crystal Geyser CG10_big_fil_rev_8/21/14_0.10 (SPAdes) (version 2) | ecosystem: Environmental > Aquatic > Deep subsurface > Groundwater ... | reverse complement strand
AACTTTTTGTTGATCATATGACCAGACAAAGTGATTCAAGTCATTCAATTGTCTTAAAAAATCGCGCTTTCTTTTGAGCAATAGAACTCGATAGACAGCTGCATCTTTCACTCTTTGCGCTAAAGTAGCCGCTTCAAAATTTAACTGAGTACCACGCCTAAAATAGTCGTCTTTGCCCCAACACGGATAAAAATCCTTAACATAAACAACAAAGTAGCCGGGTTCGGTGTCTCGAACATAACCCTCACATCTGTCAGAAGCATGTTTCACACTTGGAACATCAAAGGTAACCACATCACCAGCTCTAAAAAAGCGCGCATTCATATTCTCTGTTGATACTTTGAGTATATTGCCTGAAGAATCCTTATCGCTCACTCTTCCAGGAAAATGTGCATAATCCGCCTTGGGATCAAAGAAGGTATCTACATTTTCATAAAAATCCTGATCACTTTTGAGACTGCCGCCCTCCTGGGCCAAAACAGTTGCAGAAATGCCCGATAAATCAAATAAGATAAATGCCAATATTGAAACATGTACAAAAACCATATTCATGACTATATTATGCACCAAAAATAGGATTTTATGGGAGTACAGGGAACGACTAAATTTTTCCCCCTGCACATCGGCCACACACAGGCAACACACAGGCAACACGTCGCAACAATAACCAGGAGACTAGCTCATGCAGTTTTTTTTAGACACAGGTTTGATTGAAGAAATTAAAGAAGCGGTAAAGTGGGGGCTCATTGATGGTGTCACTACCAATCCTAGTTTGATTGCCAAAACCGGACGAACCCAAAAAGACGTCATTCAAGAAATTTGCAAGATTGTTAACGGCCCCATTTCGGCCGAGGTCATTGCCACCGATGCCCCTGGAATGCTGCTCGAGGCACAAGAATTGGCCAAGATTCACGACAATGTTGTGATAAAACTTCCTCTGACAGAGGCCGGTATCACGGCCTGTAAAAGTCTTTCCAATGCGGGCATAAAAACCAATGTGACCCTATGTTTTTCTCCCGTTCAGGCACTCCTGGCTGCCAAAAATGGTGCCACCTATATTTCCCCATTTGTGGGCCGCTTGGACGATATAGGCCATGATGGGATGGCGCTGATTTCTGAAATTAGAACAATCTATGATAATTATGGCTACCAAACCAAGATCCTGGCCGCCAGTATTCGTCACCCAGTGCATGTTCGTGAGGCGGCCATGCTAGGTGCCGATGTTGGTACAATGCCCATTTCAGTACTTAAAGCGCTGTTTAAACACCCCCTGACAGATCGAGGATTAGAGCAATTTCTAAAAGACCACGCGAAAAGCAATAACAAGTAATTTCATAGTGTTATATCATTCCTGTAGGCGGTCCTAGAGGCCGTCCACAGGAACGACAGCTCAAGTTGCTCAAGTATTAGCTTTAAATGTCCGACATGTTTAGTAGTCTAAACAAAGGCGGCATTTTTGAAGCTTGATCGATCCCACCCTATTCTCTCTCACAGAAATCTGTGGCCCGCTCTCGCTCTCGTCCTATTTATTGCCTGCAAACAGGAGACTGTTGTCAACTCACCGGCCTTGCTGGGTGGGGCGCAAAATGCAGGGACCAACTATCAAAATATGAAAATCCGCTGGCCATCATATATGGTTCAAGGGGACGGTCTCAATCTGGTAATAACACAAAATATTCAGAATCAATTCTTGCCTGCTGACAGTGTCGCTGGACTGAACCCTATTGAGCAGATGGCGGAGGAATGGAATAGTGCTATTCCAGGCCTGACATTTTACAAGGTCCCGGCATCTCCCAGCACGGCAAGCGGCTACAGCTCCCTGGCACAATATCAAGATGGCGAAATGGGAGTATATAAATCGACAAGTTGGTTTTCCAATGTCTCTTCTAGTGCTCTTGCCATTACACAATTTTTTGGAACCAGAAAAAATCGCGGTCAGGCAAATGAGTATGTTGAACTGGCCCATGCTGACGTTATATTTAATTACAAAAATTTCGAATTCTCGACCGACCCCAATGATTTTACTAAGTACGACTTTCACTCAGTCATTTTGCATGAACTGGGACACTTCATTGGTTTGCCCCATGAGTACGATACCTGGGAATCTATTATGGCCCCATCACTGGGATCATATGAATCTCAGCGATCACTTTATGCTGCCGATGTTACCAAGCTTAGTAATTTATATGTTGATTTTGAGGCACTAACCTCATCTCCCCAAAGCGCGATACGGCAACAGGCCCCTGCTTCATCAGAACCCATTCAAGGAGTATTCGAACTATTAAGTAATGGTACCTGCATCCATCGCATTAACCAAGTAGAGGTAGAGCGCCATCAAGTAGAATTATGATTTTGATCTCTGATCTTTTCGATAATTTCTTTTTTCAAATTTTCCATTTCCTCTATTGAAGGTTGCTGTGATCTTGACTTTATCAGTGAGGTCAAAGCGGCCGATACCTTTTCAATAATTTTTAGATATTCCCTACAGGTATGGCATATAATCATATGAAACTTATAATTCATCTTGCCTGAGAATGAGAGCCTTGAATACTCCTCAGCACAAACGATCTCAGTAACCTCTTTACAGCTATACATTAATTTACTCATGAGAATTCATAATCCCCAACTTCTGCAAACATTCACGCAGCCCATTCTTTCCGCGATAAAGAAGCTGTCTCAAATTAGTGCTCGATATCTCTAATGTGTTACAAATTGTATCTGCATCTTCCTGCATAACGACTTTCATGGTAAAAACCGCCTTTTGCATCTGCGGCAGCTTCTCCATACAATCTTCAATGTTGTTTATGGTATCTCCCCATTCCACAGCAACCGCAGGCATCTCACTTAATGGCCTCCAGTGACCAGAATCATCTGGTCGGGCCTGCATAACATCGTCAATAGGCTCATGATTTTTGAATCTAAAAAAGGAGCGCTTAAATTCTGCGACCTTGTTATAAAAAATACCAAATAAAAATGTTCTGATATGTGAGCGCCCCTCAAAACGAGGAACCACTTCAAAAAAAGTCAGCCAAGTTGAATTGCACACTTCTCTTGAATCCTCACGTGATAGCCCCATACCAAATCCGGCCTTATAAATATGATCGTTATAGGCATGCACCAGCTGCTCAAACGCAGTCGCATCCTGAGCTCGCAATCGTTGAAGGAAATGGGAATCTGAAAAGTTTATCTTCTGCATAGCTTTAACATATTATCCGACCCAAAGATGATTTATGTAAAGTCTATTATCTGAAATGCTAGAAACTCAAAAAAAAAGGGCCACTCTATGAATGGCCCTTTTTCTTATAGATTTTAAAGTAGCTTATTTTTTCATTGCAGTATCAACAATGACCTTAAATCCGTCAAAATCACGAGCGGCAATTTCTGACAGCATTTTTCTATTTATCTCAACACCTGTTGACTTCATGGCTCCCATAAATTTTGAGTAGCTAGTTCCAAGAGATTTACATCCAGCACTAATCCTCACGATCCAAAGAGAGCGCATATCACGCTTTCTTAACTTTCTAGAAACGAATGAATAGTGAAGTGAACGAATCACAGTTTGAACTGTGTGCCTAAACTTCGTGCTTCGATCAAAGTGAAAACCTTTGGCCATTTTCAATACTTTGTTTCTTCTTCTTCTGGCCTTAAAGCCTCGTCTTACGCGTGCCATCTCTTCTCTCCTTCAATGTTTGGGGGGAAATATCCACTTGTCATCCCACAACATTTGTTAATAAATTCAAATACCCCGTACTATCCGTACGGAAGCATTCTTTTGACTAAACCTTCATCGGCCTTGTGAACTAAGGCGCCTTTACCGGCCCTATTTTTTGCCTTTTTTGGCCTTCCTTCTAAAAGGTGCCTTAAAAAAGCACGTGGTCTCTTATATTTACCACTTCCGGTTACAGAGAAACGCTTCGCAGCTGCTCTCTTTGTCTTCATCTTAGGCATGACCTTCCTCCATTATATACAACTCTAATGTCATCAAATATAAAGGGGTACTTCTATCAAATAAGATTCACCCCGTAAATCAACAATTTTATGAAAGACACAAATTTCCTGGCCCAGCTTAAAGTACGTTAGGCTAAAAAAATTGCTTAATTTTCAATTAGTTGGACTTCGGTTTCGCTGCAATTTTTTTATCTGGGGCAACGATGGCTATTACGCGGTTCCCCATAAACTTAGCAGGCGACTCTATGGCCCCTCCCAATTCAAGTACCCGCTGGATGATGCCGTTAAACTTTCCCATACCCAAATCTTTATACGCCATTTCTCGTCCACGAAATTGCATAACAAGTTTTACTTTATCGCCCTCTTCCAAAAATTTTTCAATGTGGCGTATCTTTGTTTCCAAATCGTGACTCTCTATATTGGGCCGGAATTGAATTTCCTTTAGCTGAATCACAACTTGCTTTTTCTTCGCCTCTGCAGCTTTTTTCTGCAATTCATATTTATACTTTCCAAAATCAATAACTTTTACCACCGGAGGTTTTGCCGTAGGAGCAATTTCCACTAAATCAAGGCCTAATCCCTCAGCTATCTTGCGTGCTTCATCCATGGAAACGACGCCATATTGGTGCCCGTCATCACCCAATAAACGACACTCTGGTATGCGGATTTGATAATTAACTCTCGGTCCATGCTGGGATTTATTGCCACCCCTTTTGTCAAACACGCCTGCTGCGCCTCGTTCCTGTTTAATGGGAAACCTCCTCAAATTGTTTATAAAAACTTTCTTTACGCTCTTTCAGCTCTTTATAACATATAAAAACTAGATAACTCTGTAAATTACCTTCTTTTGAACTAAAAATCAGCCGTCGTCCGTTTCTGTAAAGAATTCAATCTGCCAACGATCATTCTTACAGTGATTGGCCCCAGACTTACTGCGATCGATTTTTAAACGCCATGTGGCCGCCAATTGATTGTTAGCATTTAGATAACTAATATCATTTAATACGCTTATCCGGTGGGATTTATACAGCTTTTTGAGTATTTTCCAGGAAAAGAACTCCTCCGTAATATTACTTGAAAGCACTCGCCCTGCATCTAAATCAAAGGCCTGAAAATCAGTATTTTCATCTTCTGGACGAAATATTCCAATAATTTCCCGCCCAACCCAACAGATTTCACAATCTAAGTGAGAAGGAGCGGCAAAGAAATAGATCAGTCCATAAGAATTCGCAAGCTCAAGCTTTGAGGAGGCCATGACAAAAGCATCAATTTCGCCCATTTTTTGCTGCCAATCCATGGGAGGGATAGCGCACTCTTGGTACAAAAACCTTGAATTGGGAGTTGTTACAAGAGTGAATTTTTGAGTATTTTCCGTCAATGTCATACGCGCATATTAAATTTGATTTGTTCACTCAGCTCAAACTCGGACTGGCGAATAAAATTGTCGAGCTTTTCTACTTCGGGGACGTAAAAAACACCGTCCTTTCTCTCAATCAATTTTTGATTCTGAAGATATTTCAGGGCATTTTTAAGTACTGGCAAAGAGTTGCATTCGGCGTATCGAATAATTCTGGCCAGCCCCCTTTCCACCTCAAAAACATCTTTACACTTTTTCAAAAACGCCTCTTGTTTAAATCCGTCCTTATTTTCCATAAAAAGCGCTTTTACTGACAAGGCAGCAATATAGTACCCTTCGATGAAATAACTGCAACTGCGAGAAAAAATCCCCAGCTCATTGGCAAGATCATAAAGCTCTTTATGAGACAAGGTCAGACAATCCTCCAAGTCTTTGACCTTTTTTCCAACGCAAGTGCTGATCACTTTGAGAGAAAGAAAGAAAAATTCTTTGACGGTAGGAAGGTAAAATTCATACTTAAGTTGTCCACGCAAGGCCAGAAAGTGTCGGCCTAGATCATGGACATTTTTTATTCGACCATTGAAAAGCCCAATCCAAGTTGAGCCAATAATCCAAGGCACGATGAAATGGTGTAAAATAGTATTTTTAAAATAAAGAATTTCTTGGCGTGCATCTTTTTTAATCGAGTAAAAGACATGTCCCTGGCCACTTTTTCCAATAACATCGATTTTCTTATTGCTGATAAAGCGTTCTAAGGCCTTTTCCATGGATATCTCAAAGGTCTCACCTTCAAGAATAGTACTGATTGGAATAGAAAATTTCTGACAGTAATCCCTAATTTTCTCTGCCTTGGAACGAATTTCATTCCACTTCAAGGCCCCTTCGGGCTCGTCCAGCATCACCAGGGCGAGCAAAGAACTAGGAGTTACCAGCATTTTTCTGCCCACAGCACGGAAACAATTGAATGCCAAATTCTGGGTTGTGTCCTTAAGATCTTCCAGCCGTTCAATCTTACTTTCAATCGGGGGGGAAATTTGCAAATGGATAGTTCCTAACTGATAGGAAAAAACCTTATAAAGCTTAAGCAACTCTCGTGTACTCTCGGTTTTTTTCTTGGCACCACCCATTTCACGCACTAGTGATTTTTGTTCCGGAACATATTCATGAATGATTGAAACGGGTAAAAAAAGTAGCGGCTTTTTTTCTGTTTCAGGTAAAAAATAATGGGCCTCAATCAGCATATGATATAGGCCATATTTAGGGGGGAGAAGCTTTCCAGTTCGGGATCGCCCACCTTCAAAGAAAAACTCAATCAAACGGCCTTGGCTGAGAAGAAAATAAAGGTAAGCTTCCAAAGTAAGCTTGTATAAAATGTCATTGGCAAAAGAACGGCGAATAAAGAAACATCCCGAATTGCGAAACAATTTTCCAATGGGAAAAATATTGAGATTGATTCCCCCTGCGACAAAAACCGGTAAATTAAACTTTTTATGCATAATATAATTGAGTGCAAGATAGTCTGCATGGCTTTGATGATTAGGCACCAAAATGACATGATTTTCTTTCACCAATTTTTTAAAGTCCATCCCCTCAGGTAGAGAGAAATTAACTCCGTCATAGAGATGGCCAATAACCGGGTCCAAAAATCTGCCAAATCCGTCTAGGGTCTTTTTAGAGTAGGTTGCGGCAATATCTTTCAAATTCTTCATTGCACGCGCTTTGTCGACAGGATTTTCCTTGAGTCGATCTGCCAGACGCGGATATGAGAGAACCTTTTTTTCTTGCTCGCTTAACACATTTGCTCCTGAGCAATAAAAGAAATCAGATTTACCAGCATAAACTATTTCACTCCATGAGGAAGAGACTCATTAAAGCCCGAAGAGGTCATTTCAATAAATTCTGCTCGCAAAAACATATCGCTAATTTTATCTACCCCTAGGTACGTCATGCCTGATCTTAAACCACCTGTCAGCTCATGAATGACGTTTGTAACACTTCCTTTACACGGTATCATGGTTGACTCACCTTCGGCGGCCATCCCCTTGGGCAGCTCGCCTCGCCATGACACCTGAGCATCCTTACTCGCCATTCCGCGATAGGCCTTCATGCCACTTTTAATCTCTCCCGGAGTTTCCAAGCAACCAGAAACCAAAGAGCCCACCATAATACTGCTGGCGCCGGCCGCTAGCGCCTTAACAATATCGCCAGAAGTTTTAATCCCACCATCAGCAATGACGGGGATGTCATGCTTATTTGCTTCATTCACACACATGGCTATGGCGGAAAGTTGTGGCACCCCATGCCCTGTTATAATGCGAGTCGTACACATGCTGCCAGGACCAATTCCCACCTTAACCGCATCGGCACCAGCACTTATCAAGCGCTGAGTGGCACCAGAGGTGGCAACATTGCCAGCAATGACATCAATGTGTGGATAACGTTTTTTTACATACTCTAAGACTTCCATCATCATAATAGAATCACCGTGAGCAATATCTAAGGTGAGAATTTCAACACCTTCATTCGCCAAAACATCGGCCCTTTGCATGCCCTCTTCCTTAACACCGATGGAAGCGGCAATAGGAATTTCAATTCCATGCTCTTTTTGGTAGGCCTTGATTCTTTGAACATCTAAAATTTGATCTTGCGTGGTCATGAAGCGGTGGAGAATTCCCAAACCACCCAAGGCCGCCATGGCGATACACATTTCGGGGCCACTAACAGTGTCCATATTGGCGGTAACGATAGGTAGATTAATATTGTATCGCTTGGTTATTCTAGTCGAAAGATTTGGCGTGCGGCGAGAAGAGATCTCACTATGCTGAGGCACCAAAAGCACATCATTAAAGGTTAGCCCTTTTCCACGCTTTAAGATATCGTGTGCCTTAAATAAAATCTCCATACATAACTCCCATTAGTTTAATCGATAAAAAATATTACTAGGTGTATTTCACCCGTGCTAAGGCCTGTCCCACGTTGTGTGAGTGACTTCTTATTTTTCTCAACGCCACCACCATATCGCTATAAGTTAAGGCAGATAAAGCATCATAACTTCCACTGGAAACACGTGACAGATGCTTGACTCTAATCGCCTCAGCTGATCTCCTAAGCTCTTCACTCTTGCGATCGACATAGGACATATCCACAGAATCTGGGCGTTTAATAAAGTCTCCCATTTCTCGATGGAACTGGAACACTTCTTCGAAAAATGACAAGAATTCTTCCCGTACATCATTTTCTAACTTACCACCTTCCATGAATCGGGTGAAATGAATACAAAGTTTCTCTAAATAATCGGCAACACTCTCCAATTCATCGGCCACTCGTACGCAGACTTGAGCGCGAGCCGATTGCTCCTTGGACAACTCTCTTTCCATCACAGCACAAACAAATACCGTAATTTCTTTTTGAATATTATCTGTAATCTGCTCGTAGTCCTTAATCTTTGCCAGCATCTTAGGTTGATTCCCACCGGCCAAAATATACTCTTTAGTCAGGTTAAACATTTTAGATACGATGGCATGAAACTTCTCATTCTCGGCCTCGGCTTGAATCAGCGCGGTGGAGGGCAAAATATCGGATGGATTACCTAAAACTACTAAATGGTGCTGTTCTTTTCTTTTAGGTTCAGGAGTTAACTTTGTAACAATAGATGCTAATACGTTAACAAAAGGCAGACAGAAGAGAGTGGCAGTAAGATTAAAAAGCGTATGTGATGTGGCGATATGGATGGCGATATCTGGCCTTTCTCCCGCAGCATTGAGTAAATTGGGATCGCCTGGTACCAACCAGTCAACAAAATGGATGTACATAGGAAAGATTGAAAAGACCACCATAACACCAAAGACATTAAAGAGGGCGTGGGCGCGTGCTGCCCGCTTAGCGTTGACGTTGCCTCCGATAGAGGCCAAAAGGGCAGTGATGGTTGTGCCAATATTCTCGCCTAAAACTAGCGCCGCAGCAGTATGAAAATTGATCACGCCAGAAGAGGCCAAGGCCATCGTTATGCCAAGCATGGCCGAGGAAGACTGAATGATCATGGTAAGCATGCAGCCAATTAAAATAGAGGCAAAATAAGCGCCGTAATGTTCGCCGGAAAAATAGCTGATGGCATCTAAAAATTCTGGCATTTTACGCAAGGGCTTGAATGCCCCTGACATGATCTCAAGCCCAAAGAAGACCATCCCAACACTAAAGAACAAACGGCCTATTTGTTTCCAACGATCGCTCTTGGCAAAAAGAGCAGGGAAAATTCCAAGACCAATTAAGAGCAAACCGTACTTACCAATTTTGATGGAAATGATCCAACCAGTAATCGTGGTACCAATATTGGCGCCAAAAATAACTCCAATGGCTTGAGTTAAGGACATGAGTCCGGCATTGACGAGTCCTACCACCATAACTGTTGTGACCGAACTGGACTGAACGATCATTGTCACCACAGTTCCAACTGCCACGGCCAAAAAGCGGTTGCGAGTGATAGAAGCGATAATATCCTTAATCACATCGCCAGCAGCCGCTTGCAAAGAATCGGACATACCTTTCATGCCATAAAAAAAGACTCCTAGCCCACCAAGAACCTCATAAAAAATGGTAAAAACGTCCATGCAAGATTTCCCCTCTTAATAAAATTTATTTCCTAAAATCTACGTACTAAGTCCCAGATCCAGTGTTCGGAAATTATTGATTTATTGCCCAGCTCCCTCTATTTGTTGATGAAAGGATTTTTAACAGAAAATTCATTGGCCGAAAACCACAAACATGCTGATTATCAGCAATCTTTCGGATCAAAATCTGTCAAAAATTTCAGTTATTTACACTTTTGTGACAATTCTGCGACCCAAGGGGTTTATAAATCTATATATGATTAATGAGCTCAAGGTTATCCATATTCGAGGGAAAATTGTCGGCAAGGACGACCGGCCTCCCGTATCTAGTAACAGCTTGAATCAGGTTTTTGTCCTGCAAACCTGCCAACGTATGGTTATCGCAGGCTTTAACTTTTGGCCTGAATATGAAGTATCTGCCCAAGGCATCAGTAGCGACATGCCCTTTGAAACATACCATGGAACCGAAGCTTATCAATTTCTTTTAGAAGTTTTGTGTGGACTGCAAAGCCGTTTACCTGGTGAGTCAGAAATCGCCGGGCAAATTAAAACCAGCTTCGCCCATTACCTGGCGCGAGCTGACCGAAACCGCCCCCTGTGCCAGACACTAGAGAAATTATTTAAGGATGGCAAAAGTATCCGAACACATCATATGAGTAAGATTGGTCAGTATTCTTATGCCGGCCTATGCAAGCGTCTGATTGAAAACCACCTAGGCAAAGAGCAACATAATAAGGCCAACTGTAAAGTCGCGATCGTAGGCTCAGGCCAGTTGGCCCAGGATCTTGGCAAATTATTGCAAAAAAAAAGTTCCCTGACTTTTTTTGCTCGCAATAGTGAAAAAGCTTCAGTATTGCGAGAACAATTTCAGGCCGAGATAGGCGACTGGCAAAAGCTAAACAATGAGCTCTTGGATTACAAAATTATTATCAACACTATTGCCCCAGATCAAACTCTTTTGAATCCAGACTTCTTTGATAAGTGGTCAATAAATAATCATTTTGCAGGGCTTTTTATTGATCTTAGCTCTCCCTGTGTGATAGACACTGCTCAAGGACCAGAAAATGGTGTGATGAGATTGCAAGATTTATTTGGGCTTGGAGATAAGTTGTCCCTAGTCAAAAACAAACAAATCAGCCAGGCCCGCCAGGCCATCAACGAGTTGGCAAAATATCGAACCTTTTCCCACGTCCTAAGTATGCCCTTTGGATGGGAGGAAGTTCAATTTGCCTAATCAAAATTTACGCCCCTTTATTATTGGAACCAGAGGATCTCTGCTGGCGCTGACTCAATGTGGACAGGTCAGGCAACAACTTGAAAGCCTGAGCGGCCGAAAATTTGAGCTTAAAATAATCAAGACTCAAGGTGACCAGCTAACAGGCCAAGCGTTGTGGCAATTGCCTGGTAAGGACTTCTTCACCAAAGAATTAGATGATGCTCTATTAGGTGGTCAAGTCGATCTAGTCGTTCACAGCCTAAAAGACCTTGGTAGTGAAAGACCTGCGGGCATCAAATTACAGGCCATCACAAAACGCCAATTTTCTCATGATATTCTGCTTATCCCTGAGCAACATGTCGCCACACTTTGTGCCAAAGAATGGCAGGGGAAATTTGTTGTCGGCACCTCCTCACCAAGACGAATAGCCAATGTGACAGCTGACCTGAAAAAGTTTCTTCCCCATGCTTCACAAGCAGCCGATTTTCAAGTCACAACTGAAATATTACGCGGTAACGTCAATACGCGAATTGAGAAGCTAAGACGTGGTGATTTCCATGCCATCGTTTTGGCATTGGCCGGTATCGAAAGACTTTCGCTTGATGAAAAATCCACTCAAGAATTACTGCCACTAGTTCGCGATCTCAATTTTATGATTCTTCCACGACAAACTTTTCCTAGCGCTGCCGGACAAGGGGCCTTGGGAATTGAATGTTTAGAGCAGGCCGATCAGGATTTAAAAAATATTTTAATCCAGATGCATTGCAAAAATACCGCCACGCAAGTCAAGCATGAGCGTAAAATATTCGCCTCTTACGGAGGTGGATGCCACTTGCCTTTGGGCATAAACATTCTTCAATGTGACTCAGGTAATGAATTGGTTCAATCCATAAAAGGCAGCTGGCAAAATTCGCAATACAAAAAATATGCTCTCATACGAACCAGTGAAATAGAAAAATATCAACGCAATCCCAATGAGATGGCCTTCGTTGGACTGGCACGCATGCCACAACCATCACCTGATCATTATCTTTGTGACCAGCTCTTTCACAAAGAGGCAATTGAAGATGTAAAAAGCGGGCATGTCCTAAGTGGTGATGTCTTAGTCTCCACCGCCTACGCCATTGGGGCCTTAAATGATTTTAAGCGACAAAATAGACTGACTCCCCAGACTTTTATCTGGGCCAGCGGAGAGAAGACCCATCAAAAACTTGCGCGCGAAGGATTCTGGGTCAACGGCACGGGAGATGTTAATGGCGAAGAAGATGTTAACCAATTCCTTTCATCTAAATTGCTAAAACTTATAAAGCAACAAAAAGGTATAAACCCCTCTCTCAATACTAAATATATTTTAAGCAATGCCGAATCATCCTCACAGTTTGGTGAAATTATTCCAACTTACACGCGGCGCTGGAGTGATGATCTTCAAAAGATCGAATCAATGCATAAGAT
>Ga0210057_1008052_pt1 | contig 12584 bp, 13 predicted proteins | sample CryGeyCG2114_010_2_FD_183968 | JGI IMG/M metagenome (GOLD analysis project Ga0210057, IMG submission 183968) | Groundwater microbial communities from aquifer - Crystal Geyser CG10_big_fil_rev_8/21/14_0.10 (SPAdes) (version 2) | ecosystem: Environmental > Aquatic > Deep subsurface > Groundwater ... | reverse complement strand
AGATAAGAAAATGTTTGGTTGGAATGTTAGGCAGAAGAGAGCAGATAGAATAGACACTGCTCTCTTTGTCAGAGCAATTTGGCATAACTTATTTAGATTATAATTTAGTTAATCCTGTCCCAATCCCTCGAGCAGAGAAAGGTTTATATTGTAAGATGTTTTTTATGTTTTTGAGAAAATGAGAAGGAAATTAAATTTATTTTGGGTGATTTTAGTAGTTTTGATTGTTTTGTTAGGAGCAGTGATTAGTTTTATGATTAATTCTGATAGAGAATCTGATGATTTAATTGGAGATTTGGATGATGGGGGTCAGTCGGTATTAGAAGGGGAAGTAGGTGCTTTAGATCATATCGGTGAAGGAGAAAGAGTCATTACTGAGGGGGAGAATGGAAGTTCAGTAGTAGTTGATGCCGAGTTTTGTTTTGATCCAGATGAATTTAATTATAGTTTGAAGAGTTGGACAAATTCTAGTACTGGTAACTTTGCAGATAGTTGCCTTAATGAGACTTCAGTTATAGAAAGATATTGCAATGGTACTTCAGGAGTATTTAGCCAAATTTTTTCTTGTGAAAGTGCTTGTTTTGAAGGTGCTTGTTTGCCTGTTCCATTGCCTTTGTGTTATGATAGTGATAATAGAAATCATGGCGAAGCAGGAATTGCTAAATATTTTGGAAATAAAAGTAATGGATTAACTTATTCTGATAGTTGTAGTGGTCAAGATCAAGCAATAGAATATTATTGTGAAGATGATTGGGTTACTACTGAAATATTTAATTGTGAATATGGGTGTACTGCTGGAGTTTGTAATTCTAAACCTGAACCTCAATGTGTTGATTCCGATGTTTCAGTAGATTATGCAGATGGTATAAATCATTTAGTAAAAGGTAATGCTACTTATTTTGGGGGAATTTATTATGATAGTTGTAATAATTTAAGTACATCGACTGAATGGTATTGTGAAGATGATGTGCTCAAGTTAGAGTTTAAAGGGTGTAGTTTAGGTTGTAGCGCAGGGTTATGTATTAATAATCCTCCTAGAGTTTCTGCCTCAGTGGAAGATAATTTTATTTTAGGATGGTATAGTTTTGATGAGGATAAGGAACAATTTCATGGATTGGATTCTTCAGTAAGGCCAGATGTGTTGGTTCCGGTTGGGGATGGAGCAAGTATTTTAGTAGATGATAATAATTCTGCTCTTTATTTAGATGGTAGTACTTATTTTGAATTGGTTCCTAACAAGTTTCCTTTTCCATTTAAATATCCAGAAATACCTAGAGTTAATGAAACTACCGATTATGATTTTACTTTTTCAACTTGGTTTAAGACAAATAAATCAGGGGTTATTTTAGGACAAACAGGTAGTATTTTGCCTCCTAATGTACCTTATGTAGGTTCTGTTCCGGCAGTTAATATCGGTTCTGATGGTAAATTGAGAACTAGTGTATTTTGGGATGGCTATCCACCTAATGGTTATGGGAGTGAGCGATATGTTTCCAATGAATCAGTAAATGATAGTATTTGGCATAATGTAGTGGTTACTTATGGTCAAGGTGAGGAAAAAGTTTATCTTGATGGTTCTTTGGTAAATACTAGAAATTTTGTTCAGACCGGATATGCTTCTTCTTATGCTTATACCTTGGGGACAGGTTATTTTTATGGGACTGATTTTAGTTCTGCTGGGTGGAGTAATTATGAAGGTCTTCTGGATAAAGTATTATTTTTTCAGCAGGTTTTGACTTCTTCTGAAATTCAAGGATTATATTCTGAAGGAAGAGCAGAAGTTGTTGAAGTCGTTGTTCCTCCTGTAACTCCTCCAATTTCATCATCTAGCTCTTCTGGAGGTGGCGGAGGTGGCGGAGGAGGCAGTGGTGGAACTAGTAGTTCTTCAGGAAGTAGTGGAGGAGCAGTTGTTTCAGGACCTAAAGTTTATGATATAAGTAATGATGAATTTGTTTCAGGATATACCCAAGTTTTGAAACTTAATGAGAAGATTCAGTTTAAGTTTTATAATGTTGATCATTATGTTAAACTAACTAAATTGAATGGAGATTTAGCAACTTTAGAAGTTGCTTCTAGTCCTAATATTAGCGAGTTTAAAGTTAATGAAAGTAAGAAGTATGATTTGATTAATGATTCATATTTTGATGTTAAAGTTACGCTTAATGGAGTTAATAGTAATAATGCGAATGTCAGTTTAATATTAGTTCATGAGTCTATTCCTCAAGAAGAAGTTGGTCCAGATGAAGAAGTTGTCGAAAAGAATTATAATCTATATTATATTATAGGTCTTTTGATTTTAGCAGGAATTGTTTATTCTCTTTGGAGAGTTTATTTTTTGAAAAAATTTAGTAAGAAATAGTTATCTTTTCGAGTAGTATCTAACAGGTTATTTTTGAAAGACCTATATTCTTTTATAGGTAATTATATCTATTTTTTTATGGTGTTGTTCAAAAAGAGCTTAGCTTTTTTAGTAGGGATATTTGTTTTTTATGTTAGTTTTAATCTTGTTTCAGGATATAATTGTGTTGATTCAGATAATAAAGATTATAATTCTCAGGGATTTGTTAGTTATTTAGATAATTCAGAATATTTTGTCGATTATTGTAAAAGTTCTGAAGTTGTTAATGAGTATTATTGTAAAAATGGTGTTGCTTTTATTGATTCTCAAATTTGTCAAAATGGATGTTTTGCAGGCAAATGTTTAGATGAGCAAAATGCTTATTTATCTGATGAGAGACATTTTAACGCTTGTTTTGATTCGGATTTAGGAGTTAATTATGATTCTAGAGGGATTATTTCTTCAGCAGGAGTTATTAGTAAAATGGATTATTGTTTGAATTCAGATTATTTAAACGAATATTCTTGTTCTTTAGGTATTGTTATTAATAGTGAATATAAGTTTTGTCAATATGGTTGTCTTGAAGGAATATGTAATCCAGAACCTGAAAAAGTTTTAGAATGCGTTGATTCAGATGGAGGAATTGAGCCTAATAAAAATGGCAGTGTAATTTACCAAGAATCATTGTTTCAAGATTCGTGTTATGATGAGCTAAATTTACAAGAGTTTTTTTGTTCTGAAGATTCTATTTCAGCTAAATCTCTCAATTGTGAAAATGGTTGTTTTGAAGGTGCCTGTTTGCCTGGACCAATTAACAAGTGTTTAGATACTGATAATGGGAAAGATTTTTTTTCTAAAGGAATTTTAAGTTTTTCAGGTTCTGATTTTGAAGATGTTTGTTTAGGTTCAAATAGAATTTCAGAATATTATTGTGATGTAGGGTTGCCTAAAAAGATAAGTTCGGATTGTATTTTTGGTTGTGAGAATGGAAAGTGTGTTGAATCAGCACCTAAGATCATTAGTTCAGTTGATAAAGATAAATTGTGGGGATGGTATAGTTTTGATGAGGATTCTAAAATTTTTAAGGGATTTGATTCTTCTAAAAATTTGAATTTTTTATCATCAAACGGAAGTGTGGAAATTGTAGTAGATGATGGAAATCCAGCAGTGTGGTTTAGAGGAGGGTATTTAGAGTTTCCTGAAAGAATATTTTCTTCTTATCCTCTAAAAGATAATTTAGATAAAAAAGAATTTAGTTTTTCATTATGGTTTAAAAGCGATTGGGAAGGAGTTTTATTGAGCCAAATTTCTAGTGATTTGAGCAATGGATTACCTCCAAATGTTCCTTATGGGGGTGCTGTTCCCGCAATCTATATTGACAAGGAGGGGAAGCTTAGAGTGAGTTTGTTTTATGATGGTGTTTCGTTTGGTCAAGAATCTAACAAGTATGTTTCGGAAGATTCTGTTGATGATAATCAATGGCATCATATTTTGATTACTTATGGAAATGGTACTGAAATTGTGTATTTAGATGGAAGTAAAAAAAATGTTCGAGAATTTTCTCAAAAAGGATACTCAAATAATTATAAATATCTTTTAGGAACAGGATACGCTAATAGTTGGGAGGGAATTCCAACTTATATTAATTGGGATAAATGGTTTACTTATTTTGGAAGAATGGATAAGATTGCAGTTTATGAAAGAGTTTTGAGTGATAAAGATGCTAAAAATTTGTATCTAGAAGGAAGAGAAAGCGTTATTTCTTCAGAGAAACCTAAGGAAGATAAACCTGTTCCAGAACCGGAAGTTGTCCCTACTTCGGGAAATAGTGGTTCGGGAACTTTAGGAAGTGGAGGAGGGAGAGTTACTTTCAGTAATTCCGGATCAGGAGTTTATAGTGCTAAAATGTATGTTATTAACGATACACAATTAGAAAATGGATATATTCAATCTTTGAGAGCAAATGATTTGGTCAAATTTAAGATTAAAAATGAAAGTATTTATTTGAAGGTTTTAAGTTTAAGTAGCAATGCGGTTTTGTTCGAAATTAATTCTACGCCTTCGAGTTTTTCTTTAGGCGTGAATGAAAGCAAATTATTCGAATTTAATAATGATGAATTTTATGATCTAAAATTGGAAGTCAAATTAATAAATTCAAATGTGGCTCAAGTTAGTCTTAATTCAATACATGAACTTAAATTAGGAAAATTAGTGATTCCTAAAGAAGTAGATGTAGAGAAAAAGGAAGGAATATTTAGTAGATTTTTGAATCTTCTTAAGGATTTTTTTATAAATCCCTTTGACGGGTCTCCTAGAAAAGTATAAATATTTTGAATTCTTTATTTTATAGTGGATACTAGATATGAATCTCTTGTACAGATGATAGGAGACATTATTGAGAGTCTAGATGTTTTTGATAGTTTGAATTTTCGAAGGTGTCGATGGTGTGATTCTCCCTGTCCACTTTATTTTGCTTTTTCTAATCTTCATTTTAGAGAATCTTCTAAATATTATATTGCTTGGAGAGAGTCTGAACTTTCAGAAGGAGAAGTTGAGAGATTGTGTCATTCTTTTAAATTAGCGAATAATAATTAATTCTTTAATCTTCTCTCTTTAGGAACATGATTGATTATTTTATCACAATTGGATTTTCCAGAACCTACAAAATTGGATTGATATTTCAATATCACCGTTCCTCTTTCTGTTTTTATAGGCAAGTCATAGCCGTGAAGCCAGAGATCAAGTTCTTCTTCGTTAATTTCTACAACTTTTTTAGTTATTTGTTTTGAAAGAATTTGAGTTGCATCCATGCTAAGACGTAAATCATGTTCTTTTTTAATAAGATACTGTCCTATTATCTCAATATTAAGAGTTCTGGAAAGTTCAGATATTTCTTCTTTTGAGAGACTTCCAGAAAAGGCTCTTATTTTTTCTTTTCCAGTTTCTATTAGTAGATATGGAAGTGATTCTATTCCGAATTGTTCATTTAATTGCTCAATAATTCTCTTTTTTTCTGATGATTTTATAAAGTGGATATTCATTTTATTTTTTTCACCTTCCAATTTAATTCTTTAGCTATTTTCCAGAATTCTTCTAGATTTTTTTTAAGAGGGATCATGAAGCTTATTGGATGTTCAACATGATTTATTTTTATTATGCCTCCAAAATATTTTTTATGCCATTTATAGGATGTTTCTTTTTCCCCCCAAGTTGAGGGAATTTCATTTTTCAATATTGCTACGATATCTATGTCGCTTCCAGAGAAACCTTCGTATTCTTTATCATAAATTCCAAATTTTTTTTCTGTTAGGCTCCCTATTAAATATGATTCAGATAGTTCGTTAAGATGACTGTTTTTTAATGCAGATATTATTTTTTCATAAATTTCTTCTTGATTTATATATTCTGTTTTGTGAGGTTTATTTTTGTTCATTATTTTATTTCTCCTAATAAAGTTAATTTTGATACGAAGAATCCTTCTGAATCATTGTCTTGAGGATATATTCTACAACATTTAGTCACTTCTTGATTATAAGTTTCATTTTTCCATTCAGTTATTCCAGGTCGACATTTTAAAGGTAATGAAATTGTTTCCACTTTTACTGGAAAGTTTCTTAATGCAAAATCTACTATTGCTTCATTTTCTTCAGGAGCATGAGTACAAGTTGAATAAACTATTGTTCCTCCGACCTTTAGAAGTTTTATAGCATTAGCAAAGAATTTTTTTTGCAGTCTCGAAAGATTATTGACTACTTTATGATTCCACATATTGAATGTTTTTGGACTTGATCTTAAAGTTCCTTCTCCTGAACAAGGAGCATCTAATAGAATTTTATCAAATTTAAAATTGGTTTTTAGTAATCTTAAACAAAATGAGATTGCATCATTTCTAGTTATAATTGCATTGGTGACTCCTGCTTTTTCTAAGTTAGATGAGAGTATTTTTATTCGGTCCATTTTTAGATCATTGGCTATGAGAGTTCCTGTGTTTTGCATTCTTGCAGCTATTTGAGTAGTTTTAGAGCCTGGAGAAGCACATAAATCTAATATTAAATCTTCAGGCTCAGGATTTAGAGCTAAAACTGAAAGCATGCTGGATATTTCTTGGACATAATAGTAGCCTAAGACATGTTCTAAGGAGTTTCCTAGTTCTCCAGGTTTTAGCTCAGATTCAATTAACATTATTTCCTCGTATCCTTGAAATGGTTGTGAAACTTCCCATTTTTTTCTTAGTTTTTCAATTAGTTCTTTAGGAGAAATTTTAAGATTATTACACCTGATAAAATTTCTAGGACCTATGTGGACTATTGCACTAAATTTTTGAAAATCTTCTTCAAGAGGCATAAGTTTTCGCATTCTTTCTTCAAAGAGAGGCTTCATTTCATATTTGAAAGTCCTGGACATAATTTGAAAGAGTATTTTGAGCATTTAAGCTTGGTGGTTCGTAAATAATAGAGTCTAAGGGTTCATCTAGTTTTGAGTATATTTCGTTTATTTTTTTGATTCTATTAATTCCATAATGAATACAGGTACGTTCATGACTTGTTTCGAGAGCCATGCTTTTGGCATTTTGATTTAAAAATTCTTCGCATGCTAAAAAGTATAGACTTCTAGTGTAAGATATATATCTTTTACCTGTTTTTGATAATATTTGTTTTTTTGTTAGGTGAGATAATGTTAAAAGGCAAGCCATTATTTCTTCTTCTGTGAGATTTTCTTTATCTTTTAATTTATGTTTTAATAATGCATAATTTCGGCCATAATATATGAATTCAGGTTGTTTTTCTGGAAGTGCGACTTTTCTCTCTCTTAAAATAGTTTCTAGATGTTCTATTCCGTGAATTATAGTTCTTGGATCTTCTGGAAGAATGCAACTGATTTCTGAAGGCCCTAATCCTAATTTATATTGATATGCAAGTTCAATTAAACTTTTAATATAAACTCTTCTTTGAAAGCTCTTTTTTAATACTTCTCTTAAAGAAGTATCTGTTAAATCAAATATTTTCGTATTTATAGCTTGAATTGTTGGAAGATTTTCTGGAAGAACTTGAGAAGCAAGCCTAGAAATATATTCTTTAGTATAATCTTGCTCAGATTTTATTTTGTGAGTGGTAGTTGTTAAAATATTTTTTAAAGAACTTATACCATGGCTAATTATATGGGGGGTTCGATGTACTTTTTCTCCTGTTTCTTCATTGCTCATTCCCAGAATTTCACGGCATAAGGCATAAAATGTAAAATGAGTTAAACATTTATTGTCAGTTCTTTTTGCTCTGGTTCTATCTTTCAAATTTAATTTAGATTTCATTTCATCTTCTACTATGGCTTTTAATCCTGAAATTCCTAATGGTCTTTTTTTTCTAGCACACTCGATGGTGTTTATGGCACGAGTTATTTGTCTTTCTTTCATATAGAAATTCTCATATTTGGGTATTTAAATATCTAGGTTTTTATGTGGGTGAGTAAATTAATTTATAAATTGCTAAAACCTGTAAGATTTATGGATTTGTTAGATTTTCCAAAATTTAGACAGAGGTATGAATATGATTGTGGTGCTAAATTGTTGCAATCTGTTCTGGCTTATTATGGTATGGAAATTAGAGAAGAATTAATAGCTAAAGAAGCAAAAACTAATGAAAAATCGGGAACTTTAATAAAAAATATATTAAAAGTTTTAGATAAATATGGCTTGAAATATGACTCTAAAAGTATGACTATTAAAGATTTGAAGAAATATGTAAGTAAGAAGATTCCAGTTATGTTATTATTACAAGCTTGGAGTTATCAAAATTTAGATTATAGTAAGACTTTTGAAAGCAGCCATTGGGTTGCAGTTATTGGTTTTGATAAAGGAAAGGTCATTTTTGAAGATCCATATTCGTTTAAGTTGACTTATTTAACTGAAAATGAACTTGATGAGAGATGGCATGGTCGAGATGATAATAATCATGTTAATAATCATGGATTGGCAGTTTATGGTAAAAAACCAGAGTATGATTCAAAGAAAATAATTCATATGGATTAAATAAATTTAGAAAGCTTATTAAAAGAAGAGGATTTATTTATATTGAGGTAGATGATGAAGTTTGTATATGGCGGTGCTTTTGTTTCCGAATCTGAATTAAATAAATTTGGAAAAGAGCTTAAGGTTGAAGTTGCTAAGATGAATAAAGTTTCTAAATTGGATTATTTTGATGATAGGGCTTCTGTAAATTTGAGTATTGATAAAGAGTTAATTGATAAAGTTAAAAAAGTAATTTTAGAAAAGAATAAGTTAAATCCCGAATATATTATTGTGACTGGAATAGGTGGAAGTAACTTAGGAACTATTGCGATACAAGAGGCAGTTTTAGGTAAGTTATATGATCATCATTCTAAACCTAAGATTTTATATGCTGATACAGTTGATTCTGATTCTATGTATGACATATTAAGTATTTTGGAACCATTATTGAAAGCTAAGAAAGAAGTGATTGTTAATGTGGTTAGTAAAAGTGGGAAAACTAGTGAAACTATGGCTAATTTTGAGATTTTAGTTGCGTTGTTAAAAGAGCATAAGAAAGAGATTAGTAAAAATATTGTTGTAACTAGCGATTTTGGTTCTGATTTGTGGAATTTTGCTGAAAAGCAAGGATTTTCTACTTTGGAAATACCTCATAAAGTTGGAGGAAGGTATTCAGTCTTTTCTCCAGTGGGACTATTTCCACTAGGCATGTTGGGGATAGATTTAGATGAATTATTAGAAGGGGCAAGAAAAGCTAGAAAAAATAGTTTAGAAAATAATGTTGTTAAAAATCTTGCTACTTTGTCTGCATTGATACAATATATTTACTATAAGAAAGGACAAAATATTAGTGATTTATTTTTGTTTTCTAATGATTTGGAAAGTGTTGGAAAGTGGTATAGGCAGTTGATGGGTGAAAGTTTAGGTAAGGAGAAAGATAATACTGGTAAAAATGTTTTAAGTGGAATTACTCCTATTGTTTCAGTAGGTAGCACAGATTTACATTCTATGGCTCAACTTTATTTGGGAGGTCCTCGAGATAAGTTAACTACATTTGTAAGTGTTGAAAATAATCGGGCAGTAATTGATTCTCCTAAATTAAAAGAATATGAAAAAATAATTCCTGCAATTGCGGGGAAGAGACTTGATGAAGTAATGGATGCAATTTTATTAGGAGTTAAGAAAGCGTTTAAGAAAGATAAAAGACCTTATATTGAAATATTTTTAAAAGATAAATCTGAAGAAAGTATTGGTGAATTTTTACAATTTAAAATGATGGAAATAATGTATTTAGGTTTTTTAATGAATGTTAATCCATTTGATCAACCTGCTGTTGAGAAATATAAAATAGAGACTAGAAAGATTCTGGAGAGAAAATGAAAAGAGATTGGAAGTTGACATTTGGAAAAATGGAGAATATTTTGATTTAGGGCATATTAATTATTTTTTAGCTGGGACTCTTTAGGAAGTTTTTTTCTTGATTTAATCGTTATACCCCACAGCTCTGCTGTGGTTGGGAAGAACTAAAAACTTCTAAGAGTTCTCCCCAGTATGGAATTGGAGCATGCCTGCCATTGCACTTATAGGATAAGATATCATATGGTCTTCGTTTTGAAATATAGGAAGAAACTGATAATAGACAAAATACCAATAGAATTTGTCAAGAAACTCATGACAGAAATTGGAGAAAGATACTGGTTCAAGTTTGATGCAATTGGAATGGAAGAAGACCATATGCATATTGTTGTTGGAGCTGCTCCACGATATTCTCCGAGCAGAATAATGCAGATTGTGAAAAGTATTTTTGCGAAGGAGGTATTCAAGGAATTTCCAGAGATAAGAGAAATTCTTTGGGGAGGAGAATTCTGGAGTGATGGAGGACACATTGACACAGTAAGTGATAGAGGTGGTCTTGAAAAAATAAAGAAATATGTTGAAGAGCAGGGAAGGATGAAAGGTTAGCTTCGCCTGGCCGATTTTAATTAGTCATACCCCGCAGCTCTGCTGCGACTGGGTTATTGATTTAAATTTTTTTTATAGAAGTTATGGTTTCATTAATTTTAATAGAGTGATGGATTTAATTACTGAAATTATAGGATTTTTCTTATTTTAGTTTGGGCTATTCTGGAATTACAGGGTTAGGTTTATAGACTCTGAATTAGAAATCTTTATATAGTTCCCATAGGTAGTATATAACATGGATAAAACAACAATTCAATTGAGTCAAAGTACCTTGGAAAGATTAAAATCTTTTAAGAGATATGATCGTGAGTCTTATGAAGAAATAGTAAACAACTTAGCAGATGAGGCTGAAGAAGAGCTAAGTGTTGAAGAAATCGAAGATATTCAAGAAGCCCTTGAGCAGGTTAAAAAGGGAGATTTGTATTCGATAGAGGAAGTTGCTAAAGAGTTAGGAGTTAAATTATAGATGTATTCTATAAAATTAACTAAAAAAGCTAAGAATTTTCTTTCTAATGTCCAAAAAGAAGATTCTCAAATTATTTTACGTGAAATTTTTTCTTTAAGGGAAAATCCTTTAGATAGAAATTTGAAAAAATTAAAAGGATATAAACTTTGGAGAATGAAGATAAAGAAATATCGGGCAATATTAGATATTGTTATTACTAGCAAACAAATAATTATTTTGCGTATTGGATTTAGGAAAGATATTTATAAGAATTTCTTTAAGAAAAAGAATTAGGATAAAACCTTGGCACGCAGTTGCTAAGTAAAATCTGAATTACCACAATCTATTTATAATAAAGATTTTTTACTCGGATATGAAAATAGGGTTTGTGGGTCTTGGAAGAATGGGAATGAATATGGTTTTAAATTTGTTAGAGCAGGGACATGAGGTTGTGGCTTGGAATAGGTCTTATGAGAAAGTTATGGAAGTGACTGCAAAGGGTGCCGAAGGGGCTGAAACTATTCAAGATATGATTTCGATGTTACCTGAGAGGAAAATTGTTTGGTTAATGGTTTCTTCTGGAAATACTGTTGATGAAATGATTTCTGAGATTTTGCCAGAGTTAAAGAAAGGAGATATTATTATTGATGGAGGTAATTCTTATTTTAAGGATTCACAAAGGAGATATAAAGAAATAACTCCTTCTGGAATACATTATTTAGATTGTGGAACTTCTGGAGGAATGGAAGGTGCTAGAAATGGTGCTTGTATGATGGTTGGAGGAGAGGAGGTGGTTTTTGAAGAAATTGAGGAATTGTTCAAGGTCATGTGTGTTGAGAAAGGTTATGGATATATGGGCAAGTCTGGAGCAGGACATTTTGTTAAAATGGTTCATAATGGAATTGAATATGGGATGATGGGTGCCATTGCTGAAGGACTTCAGGCTGTTGATGAATATAAAGATGAATTTGGAACTGATTTAAGCGACGCTATAAAAGTTTATTCTCATGGAAGTATTATTTCATCTAGATTGGTTAGTTGGTTAGAAAATGCGTGGAATGAGGATAGATATTTGGAGAGTATTTCTGGAGAAGTTCCTAAAGGTGAAACTGAGGAAGAAATGAGAAATCTTGAAGGATTATCTAATATGAAGATATTACATGAAGCTATTGAGATGAGAGTTAAAACTAGAGATGAACCAAGTTTGGCTGGAAAGATGATTGCTGCAATGAGAAATCAGTTTGGTGGTCATAAAGTAAATAAGGCTGAAAAGTGATTTATTTTGCAACCAAAACATAATTTTCCTTTATACTTTTGACAATAACCGAAGGGCATTGAGATTCTGTTGTTTCTTTTTTTAGAAACGTTCTGAACGCTCGTTGTTTGTTTTTTCCGAAGAATAAAAGAATAGAAAGTTTAGATTTTTTAATCAGGTTTTTTGAAGCAGAAATTCTTTCTTTCGGAGGTTTAGGCGAATCTTTTATTTTAATATATTCATTTGATAAGTCTTTTATGGAATTAGAATTAGGGAATAATGAGGCTATGTGACCATCTTCTCCAGAAGATAAAAGGACTATATCAATTTGATTATTTATTAATCGTTATACCCTAAGGTCTTGCCTTAGGGTGAAAGCCCCAGCAAGATATTAAAGTACAGTAAATTGAATTATCCATGGATGAACTTGAAAAGTCGGCACATAAAGTTTTTAAACTGAAATATCATTTTGTTTTTTGTGTTAAATATAGAAAAGATTTGTTTCTAAACAAAGATTATTGTGAGACTTTCAAATATACTTGTAAACAAATGGAAGAAAGATACTCTATGAAATTTGAAA
>Ga0210057_1008051_pt1 | contig 12584 bp, 14 predicted proteins | sample CryGeyCG2114_010_2_FD_183968 | JGI IMG/M metagenome (GOLD analysis project Ga0210057, IMG submission 183968) | Groundwater microbial communities from aquifer - Crystal Geyser CG10_big_fil_rev_8/21/14_0.10 (SPAdes) (version 2) | ecosystem: Environmental > Aquatic > Deep subsurface > Groundwater ... | reverse complement strand
GTATTCTCCCGCAGAGGGAATATCAGCGGCAGAACGATTAGTAGAAAATAATAGTGGGGAATGGCTGATGGAATTAAATGATGATAACTACAATAAAGTAGTGGAAACAATAAAATGGGCAAGAAGAATTATTTCCGGCGTGTGCATGATATTAAAAAAAATTATTGATAAAGATCCTTCAGTAGATCCCATTAAAAACAAATATTATAAAGATTGGTCCGAGGAAGATATTAAAAATTTTTTTGACATATTAATGGAGGGGCAAGAAAAATTAAAGAATGATCAGGATGATTATGATTATGATAATGAATAAATAATAAAATAATATAAACAATAATAATTTACCTAAACGGATGAAGATTAAGAATATTACAGCAGGTAAAAAAAATAAAAAAGAGGGCATTCGTAGCTAGGAAGCCCTTTTTTTGTTTTGAAAAAATTATTTTAGTTCTAGATTACAATCTGCAATTAGCTTTTGCCAGGGCGTGAATTTTTTTTGCTTTGCTTTATAATACCCCGCCATAGCAATCATGACAGCATTGTCTGTTGTATATTCCATTTTAGGAATTAGGAATTTGGAATTAGGAAGCAGGGCATTTATTTTTTCTTTCATTTGTTTGCGAAGCTCTTGATTGGCTGACACTCCGCCCGCTAGCATTATGGTTTTTGCTTTGTATTTTTTAGCTGCTTTTATGGTTTTATGTATCAAAACGTCTATCACAGCTTGTTGAAATTCATAACAAATTTCTGATTTTAGATTTCTGATTTCAGATTTAGAAAGTTTTTGGAGTTCATATAGTAAAGCGGTTTTCAGTCCAGAAAAAGAAAAATCAAAATTATTTGAGTTTATCATCGGACGAGGCAGAACAATTTTGGATTTTGGATTTTGGATTTTGGATTTATTTAGAATTTCAGATTTAGAATTTAGAAATTTTGCAGCTTCAGCTGAAACAACAGGACCTCCCGGATAGCCGATGTTCATGAGCTTAGCTGCTTTATCAAAAGCTTCACCGGCTGCATCATCGCGTGTTTCGCCAATAGTTTCAAATTTACCGATCCCTTTCATCAGAACTAGCATGGTATGACCGCCAGATACCGTAAGGATTAAAGCTGGCCAGCCTCCGCCAAGGCTACGGCTGGTAAAAAATTTATAATTATCTATAAAGTTGGCATAGATATGTCCTTCTATGTGGTTCACACTGACCACGGGAATATCCCATGAGTAGGCTAATGTTTTGGCAGTTTCTACTCCAGTAATGAGAGACGTAATCAGTCCCGGACCAGTAGCTACGGCAATTACATCTATTTTTTTCTTTGTGGGAATGCAAGATTTTGCGTTCTTACGCTTGATGCCAGCTTCAACTAGCGCTTCGTTTATAACCGGCAGGATATTCAAAACATGCTCGCGCGCTGCCACCTCCGGCACTACGCCGCCGTATTTTTTATGTATATCAATTTGCGAAGAAACTATATTTGATCGTATGAACACAAGATCTTGTGTTCTTACTTTTTTTACTTCTATGACAGAAGCAGCAGTTTCATCACAACTTGTCTCAATTCCCAAGATTAACATATTGACAAATACTAATAATTAATTTATACTATTTTTAGTATAGCCTATGCTAAAAGTTTGTAAAGTTATAAAGTTTTAAAGTAAAATTTGGGAAAATCGACTTTAAAACTTTATAACTTTTTACTTTTAGCTAAAATGGTCCCTTTCCGCCCAGGGCGGACAGGCGCCTAAAGTTAATGTTTAAAAGTATTATTTATAATATTTAGTGGTTAGCTTGTCCGCCTTTGGCGGAGACATCAGGTTTTTCAGCCAAAGGCTGACCAGCCTCTGGCTGGCATCTTTATAAAATTATTTGGTTTATATATTTAATGCAAAGTAAAATTGACAATTCGATTTATATTGGATTTACAGAGAATTTAAAAAGAAGAATTAGCGAACACAATCAGGGCAAAACAAAATCAATAAAACATAAAATTCCATTTTTGTTAAAATATTTTGAAGTATACCCAAACAAAACAGTTGCCAGAAAAAGAGAATTAGAATTAAAAAATAATAGTTTTAGAAAAAAAGAATTATTTGAGAGATTGAAATTGCATTAAAAGCATTTCACCAAGACGGTCCCTTCGTCTAATGGTTAGGACATCAGGTTTTCATCCTGAAAACAGGGGTTCAATTCCCCTAGGGACTACTAAAAGTAAAAATCCGGTTCACGAACCGGTTTTTTGTTACCTTTTTTGTTTTATTTCGTATTAGATAATAGAAGATAATTAAAATTGCTATATGCGTAAAAAGAATATAAAATTAAAATATGGTAATTTAGAAATAGAGAGTTTTCAACCTCTTTATATTAAACTAGGAAAAACATGGAAAGAGATGAGAAAATTTCAATTCAAAAATGCCAAAAGGGCGATTTAGAAAAATTTGGCATTTTGTATGATAAGTATATCAAAAAGATATACGACTTTATTTATTTCAAAACTCATCACAAAGAAACAGCCGAAGACCTGACAAGCCAGACATTTTTTAAGGCTTTGGATAAAATTAATAGCTTTAGGGTTGAAGACGGGTTTTTTTCTGCTTGGCTTTTTCAGATTGCCAGAAATACCGTGATAGATCATTACCGTACCCAGAAATACAATCTAGACATAGATGAAATATGGGATTTGTCAGATGATACTGACATAGAAAGAGACATAGATACAAAAGAAAAATTGAAAGATGTAGAAATATATTTGAAAAAATTAAATTCAGAGCAAAGAGAAATTATCATTATGAGAGTTTGGCAAGGCATGAGTTACAAAGAAATAGCAGAAGCAACTGGAAAAACTGAGGCTAGCCTCAAAATGATGTATTCTCGCACCATCAATAAACTTAGACAAGATATGCCCCTAGCAATGTTTATTTCTATGCTCCTACTTTTTAAATAATGTTACTGAAATTAAATTTTATCGTATAGATAAGTAGAGGCTAATTATTAATTCATCCCGTAAGATGGGATAAAATTTTATGGAAACTCAAATCAAAAATATTCTGGATGATTTATATAAGATTGACCCAGAGTTAAAAAACTACGAAGAAGAGCTCAAAAAAATGATTATTAAACTTTTAAAATCTAAGCCAGACACCAAATTTGATGAAAAGTTCATTCAGAAATTGAAAGAAGAAATTCTCAAAAAAGCTGATGAACTTAAAAATGAAACAGTTAAAGAGGGGAGTTCAGTTTTTGAATTAATTTTTACAAGCAGACTTTCTTATGCTTTAGTAGGAGCGGTTGCTATGTTGATTTTGGTAATAGTTGCTTCTCCTATAATCAAAAAACAAAATTCATTTGTCTTTGATAATAAATCTGGGGAAATAACTCTTGAGCAAGGAATAAAAAATTTAGGTGATAAAGCTTTCGGAAGTTTATATTCCACTGAGTCAGCGACTAGCTTAGTTGAAGGAAGAGGTGTTGGTGGTGGAGGCGGACAAGTCACGCCCATGATAGAATCTCTAGATAGTGGAAGTGTCAAGATGGGCGTATTACCACCCTACGATGTTGTTAATTATAATTTTAAATATATTGGCGGAGAATTTAATATTGATGAAGAAAAAATGGGAGTCTATAAAAGAACAAAAAGTGAAAGTCTAGCAAAAAGTTTTGGCGATTATTTATCTAACTTGAATTTTGATCTAGTTGATATTGGAAAATTCAATGATTTAAGACTTGATAATCTCGCATTGTCTGAAAATAAAGATTTTGGATACTCAGTATTTATAAATTCCAAAGAAGAAACTATATCTATCAATCAAAATTGGGATAGATGGCCCAGACCACAGGATAAATGTCGAGACGAAGCCTGTTTTGAACAATTTAGATTGAAAGAAAAAGATTTACCAAGAGAAGAAGATTTGATTTCTATAGCTGATAATTTTTTGAGTAAATATAATATTGATAAAGCATACTATGATTCTCCGATTATCCAAAAATCTTGGGAAAGAAATTATGGAGTAGATGAAGGATATATTCCAGAAATGATTCAGATTGTATATCCGGAAAAAATAAATGGAAAAATTGTATATGATTACAGTAGCAATGTAACAGGATTGTATGTCAGTGTAGACGTTAGAAGCAAAAAAGCTGCTGGCGCATATACTATTACTCCGCATCTTTTTGAATCTTCGCAATATGAAATAGAAAACAACGAAGAAGAATTAATTAAATTAGCTGAGCAAGGTGGTTTGTTCAGACAATATAAAAGTCCAAATCCAACCAAAAATGTTGATATTGAATTAGGTAGTCCCGAGATCGGACTAATAAAATATTATAATTACCAAAATAACATTTCAGAAGAATTGTATGTGCCAGCTCTAATCTTTCCAATTATTAGTATATCTGATAAAGAAGTTTATTTTTATCAGCAAAATATTATAGTGCCGCTCGCGAAGGATATCATAGAAAATATAGTGACGCCAGAACCATTCCCAGAGCCTATGCCTTTGATTCGAGAGAAAACAATTGAATCAAGCAATATAAAAAAATAAAATAATTAAAATAAAAGAACGAAGACCCATCATAATGATGGGTCTTTTCGCGTAGAATTGTGTTCGGGCACGATCATTGCAGAGGCGTTTGTTTGTTGGATTCCTCGCTTTCTTCAAAGATGAAGTGACTGAAGAAGTCTTCTTTTTTTGCTATCGGTGCTATCATAGTGACAAAGCCGAGAGCAAGAAGGCAAACGAATCCAAGCATCTGTAAAAAAGTTAATCCTCCAATCATTTTTGTCCCTCCTTCTGTTTTTAGACATGATTAACCCGTATATTTAGTAAGTTGTTTTTTGATTATTTTAAATTATTCTATTACTTTCAGTCCTCCCAGATCTTCTTTTTTTATTTTTTTATAATTTGGATTTTTTTTCAGAGCAGGTTTGCCTTCGTGTTCTACTACATAATATGCAAAACCGCGCATCTCTTTGACTAATTTATAGTCAGCATGTCCAGGCATGCCAACCGGATCTTGATCACCAAAATTTACTGGGCTATCATCGGCGGTAACAAAATAAGTTTTTCCCGTATTAACTAAGAGGTGGCCATACCCTGGGGCCATATAAATTTTATCTCCTGGTTTAACGACAATAGCTTGAAATTTTTCGACATCATCTGCGATCATATCTCCATCAGTATTTAGTGACAATTTTTGTAGCAAAGCAATACCTTGGCCAAAAAGAATAAAATATCTTTCGTCTAATTTACCAATATGATAGTGGCCATAGGTTTTGATATATTCACCAGAAATGGTGCCTGGTTCCCAAATGGTGATATTTTTTTGATCAACACCACCACGGACCATATGATAATGGACGTCTGGTCCTTTGCCGTTTGGATCCATCAAAACTTCTTTCATTTTTTCATGGGTTCGAGGCGCATAATGTTTAGCTACATGTGTAAAGTCAATTTGCATATTTTTATTATTAGATTATTTATTCCAGCCGCGATTTTTCATATTTCTCATTTTTTCTGTCTCGGTGTCACGTCCAGCATCATCTTCTAGGCGGACAGTATTACCTTTTTCAGGAGTAGAAGATTCAATTAAATCAGCGTCAGTTGTAGCGGTTACTCGATGGACTTGATTTATAACAACAAAATAACCCTTATTTAATTCCATAGGAATTTCAACTCGCTTTTCGTTTTTATCGCTTAGGGTTATAAGCGCCTCTCCTTTAATCAAGCAGAGAGTTTCTTCTTTGGCATCATGATATTGCAAGCTCAAGCGAGCGCCACCATTGAGATGAAGAATTTTACCAACCACAGGACTATCTTCATTAGTATAAATTATTTCATAGCCCCAGGGTTTGTCTATTTTTTTTTGAAAAGGAGTAATAGAAAACCTTCTTTTTTTAATTTCCATAAAATTTAGATTTATTTACTTTTTTTATTATACAATATTTTAAGTTTTTGTTTAAGAGAAGAAATTTTTTATATTTTGTGAACTTGATTTTTGCATATGTTTGTGGTATCTTATTTATATCAGGCAATGCCTGGTTTTATTTTAATATTGTCATCCTGAATCTCGAGTATTCGAAATGAAGGATCCCGTGAAAATAGCAACGAGATTCTTTATTCGCTTATGCTCATTTTAGAATGGCAGACAGATAACATGTCAGGACATAGTAAATGGGCGACAATTAAAAGAGCCAAAGCTACAATTGATGCGAAAAAAGGAGCGATTTTTACCAAACTTTCCAATATTATTACAGTAGCCGCAAAAGAAAAAGGAGGAGATTTGGATACAAATTTTGCTTTGCGATTAGCAGTTGAAAAGGCCAAACAGGCCAATATGCCAAAAGATAATATTGAGAAAGCGATCAAGCGTGGAACAGGAGAGCTTGAAGGCGGTCAAATTTTAGAATTAATTTATGAAGGATTTGGACCAGAAAAATCCCAATTTATCGTAAAATCTCTTACTGACAACAAAAATAGAAGCGCGTCTCAAATCAGGCATTTATTTACAAAGTATGGAGGGTCGCTTGGTTCAGTGCTTTGGAATTTTGAGCAAAAAGGGGTAGTTAGAATTTCAGAAATTAATTTTAAAGTTTCGAATCTAGAATTGGATTTAATTGAAAATGGAGCTCAAGATATCATAGAAGAAGATGAAGGAATAACTATTTATACCAATGTTGAAGACTTGAATAAGTTAAAAACATTTTTAGATAAAAAAGAAATTAATACCGAATCTGCTGACATTGAACATGTTGCCAAAGAAGAGCAGAATGTAGAAGGAGAGACAAAAGAAAAAATAGAAAATTTTATAAATGAACTTGATGATTGCGAGGATGTATCGGATTATTACACAAACGTTAGTTTGTAGCTTGTAGCTTGTAGCTTGTAGATTTTATGAGCTAGGGGCTATGGATTACAAAATATTAGGAATAGATCCAGGAATAGCTGACACTGGCTTTGGAGTTATAGAAAAAGGGAAGTCAGGAAATTTGACTTGTATTGACTATGGAAGTATAAAAACCAGCGCTAAGCTTGATTTGGGAGATAGGTTGGAAATTTTGAACAAAGAATTAGATAGGCTGATAAAAAAGTATAAGCCAAAATTAGTTTCAGTTGAACAATTATTTTTTTGTAAAAACGTAAAAACAGCTTTGGTTGTTGGGCATGCTAGAGGAGTGGTTCTCTTAACTGCAAAAAATAATAAAGTTGATTTGGTTGAGTTTACTCCCCTGCAAGTCAAGCAGGCAGTCTCCACCTATGGACAAGCCAGTAAATTGCAAGTTCAGAAAATGGTTAAACTGCTTTTAAATTTAAGCGAACTTCCCAAGCCAGACGATGCAGCTGATGCTCTTGCTGTAGCGATTTGTGCAGCTAACAGCATTAAATAATAAATAATTATTTATGCCAAAAAAATTAAAAATTGTCACAATAGCTTCAGAAGTCGCGCCGTTTTCAAAAACAGGCGGATTGGGTGATGTCACCAGAAGTTTGCCCAAAGCGTTAAGAAGACTGGGACATGAAACAATAGTGATCACCCCTCTTTATGGACAGGTAATAAGCAAAAAAGACTATGAATTGAAGCTAGTTTATGAAAATATAAAAGTATATTTGAATTCAAAAGAAGCAATTAGAATAAATTATTGGAAGGGGCATCTAATGAAAGGATTGCCCGTTTATTTTATTGAAAATAAAAAATATTTTTCAAAAAGAAAAACTCTTTATGGGTCAGCTCATGAAAATTCACGTTTTTTGATTTTTGATGTAGCTGCTCTTAAATTAATTTCACTTCTGAAGTTTAAAGCTGATATAGTCCATTGCCATGATTGGCAGACCGGACTTATACCTTTTTATCTAAAAACCCAATTTCGTTATTCAAAAACTCTTCACAAAGCAAAGACTCTTTTTACGATTCATAATTTGGTTTTTCAATTTGGGCATAATTGGTGGGAAATACCACTCAAGAAAAAAGATTATGGTAGAAAAAGAATTCCGCATCTTTCCGATCCAAACATTGAAACTATAAATTTTGCTAAACGAGCTATTCTTTCTGCTGATGCTGTAAATACTGTCAGCGAACAATACAGAGAAGAAATAATGACTAAAAAATTTGGGCAAGACTTAGATAGAATTTTAAAAAACAGAGAAAATAGGCTTTTTGGTATTGTAAATGGAATAGATTATAATGCTTTCAATCCAGCTAAAGATCCAGGTATATGTAAAAACTATGATTATAAAAAAATTCATAGAAAAAAATTAAATAAATTGTATCTTCAAAAAATGTTTAAGTTGCCTGAAAATTTTAATGTGCCAGTTATATGTATGGTTTGTAGAATTACTGAACAAAAGGGATTTGATTTAATTTTTGACATGATTAATGCATTGATGAGCCTAGATATACAACTGATTATTATGGGCGGAGGAGATAAAAATTATGAGAAAAAAATTAGAAGCATTATCAAAGAATATCCTCAAAAAGTAAATGCTCATCTAAAATTCAACACAAAAGATGCAACAAAAGTATATGCGGGATCTGATATGTATTTGATGCCTTCAAGGTTTGAGCCCTGTGGCATCACGCAGTTGATTGCTATGAGATATGGTACTATACCAATAGTAAGACATATCGGAGGGTTGATTGACACAGTAACTGATTTTAATCCAGCCACCAAGAGGGGTAATGGATTTGTTTTTAATAAATATAAAGCAGAGGAACTATTAATAGCAGTAACAAGGGCCGTAGAAACGTTTAAAAATAAATATATGTGGAGAGGTTTGGTAGTGAAGGTAATGCAGGAGTCAAACAGTTGGGAAATACCGGCGAAGAAATATGTGACATTATACAGAAAGATGATAAAAATGAATAATGGGAGTGAAAAAAAATAATAAAATTATATTAACTTTGCATAAATTATGATTTGGATAAATTTTTTACATTGTTATCAGCCAGCCAATTCAGATGCTCACGTGATTGAAGAAGCAACTGCAAAAAGCTATGAAAGAATTGTGCGGGCGCTTGAAGACCATCCGGAAATAAAATTCACCATGAATATTTCTGGGTGTTTATTCTTGAGGTGGGATGAATTGGGTTATTTTGATTTGATTGATAGGTTAAAAAAACTGATTGAAAAAAAGCAGCTTGAGATCACCGGCACAGTCGCCTATCATCCAGCCTTGCCGTTGATTAGTGAAAAAGAGGCAGAATTGCAGATCAAAGAGAATGAAGATATTCTCCAAAAATATTTTGGAAAAAATTTTAAACCCAGAGGATTTTTTATACCAGAAATGATGTATAAAAAAGATGTAGCTAGAATTATTAAAAAAATGGGTTACGAGTGGATTGTTTTGGATGAAATTGCTAAGGCCGGGAGATTAAATGAAGTAGAATTTGATAAAATTTATCAAGACAAATTTAGCAAATTAAAAATTATTTTTCGAGATAGAAAATTGTCGAAAAGTTATGTTCCGGAAACTATTTTGAGATTATTAAATAGTAAAAAAGAAGGCATAGCTATAACCGCTACAGACGGCGAGCTTTATGGACTTCGGCATGAAGATCCTACCAGAGAATTTGAAAAATTATTAAAAAGAGATGATCTCAAAACACTAACGGTTTCTGAATTTATAGATAGAAATGAAGATTTAGAAAAAATAAAGCCAGTGAATTGTAGTTGGGAATCAACCAAAGATGAGCTGGCTCAAAAAAAACCTTATGCTCTTTGGTATGACAAGAAAAATAAAATTCAAACTAAATTATGGGAGCTTGCTAATTTAGCTTATAAAACTTCAGAAAAATATAAAAATGATGGAAGCTATCATTGGTCTCGCTGGCATTTAGTTCGCGGGTTGGCTAGCTGTACATTTTGGTGGGCAAGCGCAAAAGATTTTCGGCTTTTTGGTTCGATTTCTTGGAATCCAGACGAAATTGAAAGAGGAGCCAATGAGCTTATTCGTTCTATCAGGGCGCTTGATGACATAGCTACCAGAAAAACAAAGATTAAGGCAGAAAAACTTTATATAAAAATAAAAAGAATGGTTTGGGAAAAACACTGGACATATTATTGGAAGAAGCAATGACATTAATATGCAAATTAGCTATTTGTATATTATTCATTGGTAGATTAACACTGTAATTTTATGAATATTATTAAAGAACTATTCAGTGAAGAATATGTAATTAATCTATTTAAGAAAAAAGTATTGCCACTTTATTCAGATTTTTTTGGTATAAAAAAAGTAAAAATTGTTTTTCACAAAAAATATGTTTGGGAGAGCACCTATCATGTTGTGGTTGAATTTGTCACTACTTTTCAAACTAAGGATAAAAAAAATAAAATTTTATCTATTTTTTGCTCTGCTCATAGTGATGAACCCAGAAAGAACGTCTATGATGCTCTTAAATATTTGTGGGACAATGGTTTTGGCAAGGGATTTTTGACTATTCCTCATCCTCTTTTTTATTCAAAAAAATACAATGCTATTTTTTACAGAGGGGTTAATGGGCGAAATCTTTATCAGTATATTCGCAAAAAAGATTATGAAAATATTGAGGCGATAGTCCCCAAAGCCGCGAATTGGTTTGCCAAACTTCACAATTTGCCAACCGTGAATGCAAAAAATTTTAACCCTCTAAATAGCAGGATAAAAACTGTGATTCCTGGATTTAAACATATTCTTGAAAGAATAAAAGAAGACCATCCTAAATATTTGGAAATTTTTGAAGAATTTTATAGAAATTTTATAGAAAAGGAAGATAGATTTTTTAAATATTCAAAGACTCTTTGGTTTGTGCATGGAGACGCTCATCCCGAGAATGTGATCAAAATGGGACAGAAAAAAATAGGGGTAATTGATTTTACAGATTTGTGCTTGTCTGATTTTACTCGCGATATAGGGACGTTTTTACAACAGTTGGAATTTATGATCATGAGAAAAATTGATGATCAAAAATATGCAGAAAAAATGAAAAAAATATTTTTGGATAATTACTTAGCAAATACTACTATAAATATAGACGATGAAGAGTTTAGGCGGATTGATAATTATTATAATTGGACGGCGATTCGGACAGCTACCTTTTTTCTCTTAAAACATAATGCAGAACCGGAAAGAGCTTATCCGATTATAAAAAGAATTTGTGAAAAATTAAATATAAAATATCTATAATATGTTAATTGACCTCCAACTCCACTCAACTTATTCAGACGGATATATGACACCGACTGAAGTGGTGAAATTTATAAAAAAACAAGGCGTCAAAGTAGCGAGTCTTACGGATCATAATACAGTCGGCGGAGTAGATGAATTTATATTGGCTTGCCAAAAAAATAGTATAAAGCCAGTTGTGGGCATGGAACTTTATGTTAAATTAGGAAATCATAAATTTAATTTGCTTTGGTATAATTTTGATTACAACAATCCATTTCTTCATAAATTTTTGCGAGATAGCCATATCAGAAGAAGAGCGCAGGTAAGAAATATTTTGGAAAAACTTTCTCGACGCGGATTTAAACTTAGTATTGGGAAAATTCTTGATAAATATAATAGATATATTCCGATAAATAGAATAGTAGATGATTTTATGACCGTAAAAGAAAACAGTATTAAAGTAAAAAAAATTCTCAGAAACAAGGATCCGAGAGAAGAAGAAATAATTTCGGAATTTTTTAGGAATAAAGGTATTGGAATATTGAGAGAGAGCTATATGAGTATTGGCAGAATTTTGAATCTTCGAAAAAAAATAGGCGGACAATTGATTGTATGTCATCCGGCAAAATCTAGATATATAAATAAAGATATATGGGATAAATTAAAAAAAATAGGATTAGATGGAGTAGAAGTATTATCTCCGCACCATTCGATCGGAGCGGTAATGTATATCCAGCAATTAGCTAGAGAATTAGACTTTGTAGAAACGGGTGGATCAGATTTTCATAGATATGAGGGTGGAAATTTTTTACTGCAAAACTCTTGGGAATATTATCAAATAGATTCAAAATATTTAAGAAAGATAAATAAAATAATCGGATAAAAAACACCCCTATGGGGTGTTTTAAGTTGCAAAAAATTTTTAACTTTTTTGATTTGCAGTTTCTATTTCTTTACTTAATATATCAATCCTTCCTTGTTTACTATTATTTTTTTCGGCATGAGGAGTACTTTTTATTGATTCGATTATTCTATTGGCACCATCCCAGTCTTCTTGAGATCGATAAGCTTTGAATAAAGTGTATTCTTGGTGATCAAGCCATCTGCCCCCATCTTTTTCTGGAGAATAATTCGGATAGTTTTCTGGATTATTTTTTACATCTTCCAGCCATTTTTCAGCTTCACACAATAAATCTTTGGAGTTTTCAGGAGATTCTAAGGCTTTTTCAACCGCAGCCTTGAATTCAGATGTGTTTTGAATTTTGATTTTTTCTTTTTGTTCTAAATTTGGTATTTCAGGATTCATGTTTTTTAATTTAATAATTAGTTTTTAACAGTAGGTAAACCACTAGTTTTACTAGTGTGACTTGAAAAGGCTCTGCCGTTCCTGTAACAACAAAAAAAGACAAAGTGCTGTATAATAAACAATGGCTTGATGAAGTCATCG
>Ga0210057_1008049_pt1 | contig 12587 bp, 23 predicted proteins | sample CryGeyCG2114_010_2_FD_183968 | JGI IMG/M metagenome (GOLD analysis project Ga0210057, IMG submission 183968) | Groundwater microbial communities from aquifer - Crystal Geyser CG10_big_fil_rev_8/21/14_0.10 (SPAdes) (version 2) | ecosystem: Environmental > Aquatic > Deep subsurface > Groundwater ... | reverse complement strand
CAGATCAGTTGCAACTGGGCATCGATCTCGTGAACCGCAGTCACGAGGTAGCGAAGCTGTTGTTCAAGGGGTTCGGCCCGTGGATCTACTCGGCCGGGTACGACCCGGAGGAGGTTCTTCAGGAGGTCTACGTGGGCATCCTGGTGAGGAACAAGGGCAAGTGCCCCTGGGACGCCCGCAAGGGGAGCTTCGGCCACTATGTTCACCGGGTCTGCAACGGCATCATGTCGAACTGGCACCGCAAACAGAAGCGGATTCGGGACCATGAGCAGGCCGGGGCCTGGTGCTACGACGACAAGGGCGACTATCGCCTGGTGGATGTGGCCTCCGCCAACCTCGCTGCTGAGCCAGACGCCGAGCAGACCCGGGGGGAGATGATGGAGGTGACCGACGACCTCCTGGCCTACATCCCAGAGGAGCCCGCCACCTACCTCCCCCGCCGCATCCTCCCCTTCGTTCGAGAGGGGTACACCCGCACCGACATCGCCCGGCTCCTTGGGGTCAGCCGCACACAGGTCATGGAGGCAGTGGAGGAGCTACAGCGATGGGCAACCGCCTGGTACGCAGACCTCCAGTAAAGGTTTCTCTCCCAGGAGAAGTACCTCCAGGGGGGACGCCTATAGGTCTGGTGACCGCCTGGACTCCCAGGCCCGTGCGGGACAAGCTCGACACGTTGCTCATCCCAGAGGTCACCTCCGTCGAGCCCATGCCCAATCCAGTGAGCACCATCTTCTTCATGGGCATCGACTGGTCCAAGATGACCTTGGAGGGTGTGGAGCCTGAGCGGCCCCCTCGGTTCCGTGGCCCTATCCGCCTGGCCCCCTTCGACCCTCTCTGGTAGACCATGAGCACCAAGATGAAAGGCTGGTCCATGTGGGAGGTGGTTGGGATGGTGGATCCCAACCGTGTTCCTCTCACCCCTGGGACCATCCTCATGTCCAGGGAGGACTACGAGGACATCAAGGCATGGGCCAACTCTCCCGAGGGGGATGACATGGTGACCCACTGGGAGCAGGCACTCTACAAGGGCCTGGGCCTCGACCCACCTCGGGGGCCGGTCAGGCTCGCACCCTTCGACCCCCTCTGGTAGCTCTCCACAGGTGATGCACACGTTGTCCACAGGTGGTGGGCCGAGCTACAGGCTCCCCTACGTGGGCAGGCTGACGTACTGGGTCGAGGACCACGACGAGGTCGTCAGCCCTGGTCGATGGGGTCATGTGTTGTCCACAGGTGGTCACGAGGCCCCCTGTGAAGAACGGCTGGGGAGGAACCGATTGAAAAAGTTGATGCCGGGTCCCCCGAGGTCGTTTTTAGCGAATTGAACCTGCGGCCAAATTGGAGCCCTCGATTTCCCAACCCCCTCTGGAAGCCCGGTTGCAGTTCCGGCAGTTCGTTAGGTTCCCGGGAACGTCCTGCACCTTCTGCAACCCGGCCCCCGATCCCGTGGAACCGGATCGGTAAAAAAGCGGCCAACTGTCTCAGAAAGGCTTTTTCGGCCCATTTTCCGGGGGCCGAATTTTTGGGGATCGATTTCCCAACCCCCGCCCCGAAAAGCGGCCAACTGTCTCAGAAAGGCTTTTTGGGTTGAATGGCCTACTCGCCGGTGGAGACAGTGATGGTCCGGGGGCGGAGCCGCTCGGGGATCTCCCGGCGGATGCGGACCCGGAGGATGCCGTTCTGGAGGGTGGCTCCGTCCACCTTGACCTCGTCGGGTCCGCCGTTCAAGGCGAAGCGGAGGTCGAGGGTGGGCTTGGGGGCGAAGCCCTGGTGGATGTACTTCCGGCGGTCCATGTAGGCGGAGACCCCGAGGGAGCCGGGGTTGGACCGGATGAGGAGGAAGCCGCCCTCGGTGGTGACGGAGATGTCCTCGGTGGTGAGGCCGGGCACGCAGACCTCGATCTCCACGACGTTGGGCTCGACATCGAGCACGTTGTAGCCTTCGCCGCCCTGGGGGACCTGGGGCTCCGGGCTCCCGAACATCCGGGTGATGTCCCCGTCCTCGTCCTCGGTGCCCTCGGGCTGGAAACCGAATGCCTGTTCGAGGAGGTCACGGAGGGCGGGCGGCAGGTTGTTGGGGTTGATCCGGTGGATGTGCATGTTCGTTCTCCCTGTTGGGGTTGATGCGTCTTGGCCCTTGTCTTACCCACCCGTGGTTGGGAGTAAAACGGGCTCACCTACTTGGTGAGGAACATGTAGGCGATGGGCCAGAGGAAGGTCAGGTGGATGATCTGGTCGATGACGATGAACAGGACGAGTCCGAGGGGGCGTTGGAACTCGGCCTTGAACGCTTCGATGCCGTCGAGCCGGACGCTGGGGATGCGTCGGGCGTGTTTGGCCCAGAGGTAGACCAGGACGTAGGTGTCCTCGAAGTAGTGGGACCAGAACAGGATGTTGAGGGCGAGGGCGGCTTCCCACCAGTAGAGGGACTGGTTGAAGCCGATGATGATGGGGACGAAGCCCATGGTGTAGATGGCGCAGTGGTGTGCTCGGACCCAGCGGTTGGTGGCCTTGTTCATGGCCTCGTAGTGGGTCTGGAATCCCCAGTCCACGACGAAGTGGGCGAAGGTGAGCAGGGCGAAGATGCCGCCCAGTTGGGCGACGAATGCCGGATCCCAGTTCATGGCGTGGGCAGCACCTCTTGAAGGACTTCGTGGGCGTAGGCGAACCACTCCATCTGGGAGTTCTTGAAGCTCTCGTCGTCCTTCTTCTTGGTCATGCGGATCCACTGTTTGAGGGAGCCGCAGGCGGTGAAGGTGGTGGTTGGTGTTCCGATCTCCTCGTCCACCCAGGACAGGTGGAAGCGTCCGTCGAAGGCGAAGGCATCACGGACGGCCAGGGGTGCGGGATGGAACAGGAGGGTGAGGGACAGGGCGTGGTAGGTCCACAGGTGTCCGTAGCGGAGGCAGAGGTCACCGAACTCGGTGAGGGACTTCTTCCTGGGGTTCTTGAAGGTGAGAACGGCCCCGAGGCCCAGGCCCTCTTTCAGGTGTTCCCTGATGGCGGTTGGGTCGATGGGGTGGTCGAGCAGGGTGTAGACGCCCTTGTCGAGGCGGATGGGGAGTCCGCCGACGGCGACGATGCAGACGCCTTGGGGGAGATAGTCGTTGGTGACGGCGTGGTTGAGGTCACAGAGCATGATCGAACCCTCGGATCTTGACGACGTGCTCTCCTTTGGAGGGCGGGTTGAAGGCGTCCCCTGGGAGGGTGAACATCACCTGCCAGTCGGGGAGGAAGGGGGAGTCGGCGGGGGTCCCCCTGGAACCGGAGACCATCACCGAGGTTCGGGGAACCATGCCGACCATCGACCGTCCGACTGACGTATTGGCACTGCTCACCGCACCGGCGAATGGCCACGTCCCCGAAGTCCACCCACACGTTCATCGTCCGTACCCGAGGTTGAGGGCGAAGGGGTCGCCGTACTTCGCCCGGAGGTTCATCCAGGTCTCGTAGGCGGTGGCGAAGGCCCGGCCAAGCTCACCGTCTTGGAACAGGCCAGGCAGACGGCGGGCCGAACCCACAGGGATCCTGGCGTTCTCCATCCCGGCGTTGTACGCCTTCTGGACGGCCTGATCGGCGGCCACGACGGCCGGATGGGTCCTCCAGTTCACAGGGCGTCCCTCGCTGCCACGTCGCCGGGGCAGGTGTTGAGGGCCTCTTGGAAGTGCCAGTTGTCCTCCTGCCAGTAGAGGATGGCCTCAGACCCATCGGGCCAGGTGAGGACAACCTCTCCGCACTTCTCCGTGGGCGTGATGGTGGCGTCCCCGTCCGGCTCCCCGACGGCGATGGCCCACAGCTTCTCCCAGGCTTCGGTCTTCATGTCTAGCTCCAGAGGGGGTTGAAGTCGGCGAGCCCACGGATGGGCTCTGCTGGTGCGGGAGCCTCGGGAACACGGTCCCACTGGATGATTCCGGCCCTGTAGGGAAGCCCGGCCCTCTCGGCCAACTCCTCCGCCTGTCGTTCCGCCTTGGCCAAGGAGAAGGTGCTCTCGCCGAACAGGCGGGAGAGCTTGAAGGCCAGGTGCCCCTTCTGGGTCCTGTGGACCACGTACTCCTTGGGAGTGAAAAGCGGGCGGCTGGCCCGCTGACCGTTCGGGAGTGTGAAACCGGGACAGCGTGCTCCGTCCCGCCCTGCGGTGATGATCTTGTCCCCTTCCGCCAACATTTTCGACCTCCAAGGCTCACATCATCTACCCGGAGGCCGCTTAGACTAAAATGGGAAGACCACCCCCAACACGCCGGGTTTGTGGTCCTCGCACTCGGGGTTGGGGCAGCCTTCGCCCTCCGAATGGACCACCCGGCTGCACGAGTTGCAGGTTCTCACCTGCACCCGGGTGACGGGGATGTTGGTCGGGTCGAACCCGCAGAACTCTTCGAGGGTTGGAATCCGGGGCTCAGATAGCGATTCCTCCACGGCGATGAGGGTGTTTCTCCGATGCTCCATGGCCACGATAAGGCGGCGGCCGACCAGGTGCTCGTAGAGGCGGGAGAAGCCACAGGCGGAGCCGTCGGTGTTGGAGCCGAGGTAGATGACCACCTTGGTCCGTTCGAGGATCTCGATGAGGCCGGGCATCCGTTGGTTCGAGGGCCAGGACAGGAAGGCCACGTCGAACAACGGGAGGTTGGGGCCGACATCGACGTAGTAGCCGGGGACGACGGTGAGGTTGGGCTGAGACTCGGGCGGCCGACCGTTCAGGTAGTGCTTGTCCACGGCCCAGACGTGGCTGGCACCGAGGCGGAGAAGCCGCTCGGCGTAGGCCAGGTCCCCCGAGCCGAGGTCCACGACCCGCTGGCCCTCCACAAGCGCCCGGATGGCGGCCTCCATGGGCTTGGTCAGGTGTCCGAAGGGCATTTGAACTGCTCGACGAGCAGTTGCCGGAACGTCTTGCCGGGGTCCCGGGGCTTGGGCTTGGTCCGCAGCCACCGAAGCTGGCAGAGGTCGCAGATCCACATCACGCAGCCGAACATGTCGTCATCCCGGCTGTGCATCTTCCGGTGGCGGCACTCGACGTTCTCCAGGGCGGGGAGTTCCCGCCGCTGTTCGAGGAGCCACCCGGAAGCCCACTCGCCGCAGGTCCGGCACTTCTGCCGGTAGGGCCTCGACCCCTTTTTCGGCTTGGGGAAGTCGGGCACGTTGCAGCAGCGGATCTTCTCCGGGTCGGGCTCGGGGAGCGGATGGGGGCAGCCCCGCAGTTCTCGGGTCATGCAGCAGAGCTTGGGGTTTTTGTGGTAGCTCGTGTAGCCCCGTCCCTGGACGTAGGTGCCCTTGTCCTCTCCGATGTTGAGGCACGGCCTGGCGCAGCACTTCTCGTCGAGCACGTCGGCGTCTCGACCGTCTCCCCAGGGGTTGTGGACCTTGGCACCCATGGCTACAGGGAGGACTCGGGAATGGCCTTGAGGCAGACCAGCGGGGCCGCACCTCCGCCGATGTAGGCTTCCTCGGCCCCGTCGAGCACGGCCTGGATGGCGTCCCCCACGTCGAAGTCGTCCTCGTTGCCTTCTCGCAACTCCTGCACGTTGCCGACCCAGCAGGGCTCGGCCAGGGGCTTGCCGTCGGCGTCGGTGTCGAACAGTGGCAGCTTGTGAACGTTCATGGTGCTCCTCCTTGTCCGTTTCATCTACCGGCTGTGCCCCTGGGCTAAAACCTCTGCCCGGACCTTCTCGTAGGCGGCCTCGGCCTGCTCCTGGGTTGTCTCGATGCCCTCCCGTGCCTGGGTGGCGATGAGGGCGGCGACCATGAGCCGTTTGCGCCGCACGGGATCGGCCAGGATGGCCTTGATGTCCACCCGGCGGCTCACTCTTCGCCCTTGAACCTGGAGAGGTCGATCTTGGTGAGGTCGAACTTGGTGTAATCGAACGGCCCGGTCTTGGGCAGCACCCCCTTGAGGGGTCGCTCGGGGATCTTCTCGAAGATCTTCCGCCTCACCGACCCCTTCCGTCCGGGGCTGGAGTCCCCGACCACGACGCCCACGTAGACCGTGTCCGGCCAGGAGATGGGTGGCGTCTCGACTCCGTCCTCGATCTGGCGGATGGCCGTGACCTCGACGAGCCTCCCGTCGCTCTCTCCCCCTGTAGCGAATGGACCCGAACTGCTGGGCCATCTGCTCGCTGAACCAGGCGTGTTTGCGGTACATGATCAGCCTCCGATGCTGCTGTTGTGCTCGATCTCGTCGAGGTGTGCCTTGAGGGCGGACGCCGCCGCCGAATGCGACGGGAAGTAGTCCTCCCGGTTGGGACCGTACACGGCGGTCTTGAGGCCGAAGCCCTCGTGGTGGTCGATGCGCCACCCCTTGCCGGTGTGGTCCGTCTGGATGACGTAGTCCGCCTTCCGGTTGATCGGCACGCCGGTGAACTTGCAGTGGATGGTCCGCCGCTCCTGGTGGCGGAACGCCAGGCCCTTCTGGCCACGAGGGAACCCACGCTCTCCCCGCATGTCCACAACCTCGAAAGTGAGGTCGGTGCCGAGCTTCGTGGTCTTCTGGTTCGGGTTCACCTGCATCGAACTTTCCTCCGTGTTCACCTCATCTACCCGTTCGGTCGGCAAACTAAAACACCAGTGGTCGAAACTTTCGTTTTGTTTGGCGGCCCGGCGGTTGGTTAGGGCAACTGGAGGAAACTTTCAGGCTAAGCGGCCAGGCCGAACCGCTCGGGGTCCACCGGCTGGAGCTTGGGGTGGGGGATCGGGAACGAGCTTGCCACCAGTTCCTTGGCGAAGGTCCCGATGAGCTTCCAGTAGAGGTACGGAGCCCGAGCCCAGGTTCGCAGGGCCTCCCGGTTCGATGCGGTCATCAGGAGGAATTGCCCCTCCAGGCCCAAGAGCACCTCGGCAAGCTCCTCGTGCCGCTCCCCGAGCCGGTACTCGAAAGCATCCTCGCATCCCTGCCATGGTGGGTCGGCCACGAACAGGGTCTTGGGGCCGTCGAACCTTCGGACGGCTTCGGTGAAGTCGAGGTTGGTCACCTGGGAGCCCTGTAGAGCCCCCTGGAGGCGCTCCAGAGGCCGCCGGAGGCTTGGGGGAGGCCCCAGGAGCCTGGTGGGCTTCGTGAGGCTCCCACCTGTCCTGTGGACGCCCATGAGGAACTCGCTCGGGGCCGATGGGTGAGGCTTTTTCCACTCGGTCTTCACGGTGTCCGCCAAGGCAGCCCCCTCGGCTACGGCAGCTTCGACGAAGGTGGTGACCCCCGGGTGGATGTCGTTGAAGGCGAGGAGGGTTCGTCCCGCCTGATGGGCCGCCACGGAGAAGCCACCGGCCCCGCCGAACAGGTCTACGAGGTCGTAGCCCTCGGGGAGGAAGGGGATCAGGGAGGTGAAAGAGCGGGCAGCGGGCCACGGGAACGCCGTGTAGCGCTTGGTCTTGTCCCTTTTCGGCCCCGGGACCGGACTTTTCCGCTGAAAGTGGGTTCGGAGGGACTCCCGGTGCCGTTCGAGACACCTGGGGCACATGGTCGCTGAAGACCCCGGCACATCGAGGGGGTGCGAGCATCCTGCACAGAGGCCGTTGGCCACCTTGGCGGCTCGATTCTCTGCCTGTTTCTGCTTGCAGGGGGTGCAGGAGTTCTCTCCCTTGGGCACAGGGGCGTTGCACAGGCCGCAGAGGGAGTTCCGTTTCCTGCGGAGGATGTTGAGCCCGTTGCGGATCTGCTGGGTGTTCATGTGGGGCAACCAACCGAGGTCACGGACAGCGGCGGCCCCGAGACCTTCGTCGAGGGCTCGGCCGATGAGGTCCCACTCCTTGGTGGTCCATCGGTGGTTGGGCGTCTCCGCCCTATGGCCCCGTTTCCTTCCCACCCAGCCCCTACCGGGAGGGACCCATGGGTAAAAACATCCCGTTTCACCATCCAGTTGACATCACGGTGCTCATTCGGTATGGTGGATCTACCATGGAGTTGATCGATTTGACGGGAAGCCGTTTTGGACGGCTTGTAGCTGTTCAGAGAGCACCCAACCTTGGGAAAGCCACCAGATGGGTATGTCAATGCGATTGTGGGGGCGAAGCCGTGGTCCATTCCTGTGCCCTTCGGCACAAGAGGAACCCCACCGAAAGTTGTGGCTGTTTGCGGGTAGAGAAGCTTCGAAAGATGCTGACCACCCATGGTCTGAGCAACACCCCTCAAATTCGAATGTGGGATTCGGCTAAGAAGCGGGCCAAGCAAAAAGGGCTTCCTTTCGATCTTTCGGTCGAAGACATCGTAATCCCTAAGCGTTGCCCGTACCTTGACATCCCAATCTCCGCTCAGGGGGGTCGGCAAACGGCTAACTCCCCTTCTTTGGACCGTATTGATCCCGATAAGGGATACGTTCGGGGGAATGTTGAGGTCATCAGCTACAGAGCCAATGCCATCAAACACAACGCCATCTTTGATGAGTTTGAAAGGATGTATCAGGCGTGGAAAGCGAGACGGGATAGGCTCACAGCTTGACCCGAAGCCCAGTGCAGATGGTGTGGATGTACGGGTGCCGGTCGTAGCTGAGGAACCCGAGGTCGTAGGGGTGGTTGCGGTAGGGCTCTCCGCAGACCTCGCAGGTCACGTCCCCGCTCACTCGAACGAACTCCGGGGCGTTCTCCGGCGTGTAGAGGGCCGTCTGCCGGGTCTCCCAGAGTCGGGCCTCCACCAAGTCCCACGCCGCCCCTGTGCCGTCCCAGCGGACGACGTTGGGGTGCGTGAATTTCTCGTTCCACGGCTGGGCGGGCATGATGACCAGTCCCCGAGACCGCCAGGTGAGCCACCGCCGGATGTACGGGGGCCAGTCGTCCATGAGCACCTTGCCGTAGACGAGCCCCTTGTCCTCGGAGATGTGGACCGAGGCGAAAGGCGTGTGCTCCCGGCACCACTCGACCTTCTCCGTCCAGGCTGAGGTGGTTCGCCACGGCCCCTTGGTGAGGATGTGGATGTCGAACCACATCTTCCTCATGAGGTCGAGGACCCGGAAGTTGTCCTCCATCCTCGGGAGCCGCCGCCACCACCCGGCTCGCTGCTTGATGAAGTCCATGCGGTTTTTCCAGTGCTCCCCGAGACCCTCCAGCGAGTGCATGTCGGGAGCCTCTGCGACCATGCCCCGCTCCTCGGCATTGCAGAGCTTGAGCAGGACGGTCCTCATCCCGAGGTCGTAGTCGGCCAGGGTGCCGTCCATGTCTACGAGGGCAATGGGTTCGGCGACGGCAGGAGTGCTCATGATTTCTCCAAGGAGGCCCTGGTCAGCCGGAGCCACTCTCGGAAGGCGTGTTCGGAGCAGAAGGCTGGGCCGTAGGGGACGTAGGTGGCGTGGTCTTCGAGCGCCCGGAGAGCCCCCTGGGTCCCGAGTCGGTCGAAGTAGACGAGCCCGAAGGGTCGAGCCCTGATGATCCGGGTCTCGTGTTCTCCGGCCCAGACCTGCCCGACCTTAATGGCCGGAGAGGGCCTGGCGGCCCCGGGTCGTCCTTTCGGACGGGGGACCTGCGGGGGCGGGTTCTGGCCGCCTTTTCGGACTCGTCCTTCCTCCACACCTCTTTCTACCCGTCCGGGGACGGGAACCAACCCGGTCGGGAGCCTATGGGCTCCCCTTTATGGATAGGGGGTGCGTCATGCTGAAGCTGAAGGCGCTCCTCGTGCTTGGTGTACTGTTGACCGCCGCTTGCTGCACCGATTCGCAGGTGGCCCCGAAGCCCACGGACCTGGCGGCCCAGACGCTACAGCTTGGTGGACCCGGCAAAGTCATGTGCGAGGTGACCGTCATGTGCGTCACCTCGCCGGTTCCGATGGCTGGGACGATCCTGGCGGATGCTCCAGAGCCAGAGGTCAAGCCGAAGGCCAAGGTGATGGTCACCGGCGATGTGTCCTCGATGGCAGAGGCCATCAAGAGCCAGATGGCGGTCGCTTATCGGGAATGCCCGGTGGGCATCGTCGTTACCCAGTGCCGAATGTGACGCTGACCCGTTTTTCCGGCTATCTTGGGGCTCTTTGTTGAGAGCCAAAGCACCTTTCCGCTCAGGGGAGGTCCATACAAAGGAGCCCGAACGATGAAGCGCCTCGCAATCGCCATGCTTCTCGCCGTCATGGGGACCGGCTGCGCCGGGATCAAGGCGTACCTCCCCATCATCAACGCTTCCCTCCAGGGGGGGAAGGGCGTGGTCGTGGTCACCAAGGACCACACCGTCACCAAGGAAGATCTGGTCGGCTGTTACGTCACCTCCGCCCTCATCACCGCCCTGGACACGACCCAGGAGACCGTGGACTCGTGGGCCAGCAGCGCCGAGGGGGACAAGGTGATCCCCGCCGTGGACATCGACATCGCCGCCTGCCACGCCATGAACCCGGATGTGAAGCCGGTCGTCGGCCCCGAGGTCGAGGCCCGGGTCCAGGCCATTCTGAAGGCCGTCCTGCCGCCTGTGACGAGCGTGCTCACAGCGGTACTGGAGAGCAGCGAGGTCAACTGCCGTGACCTGGCCATCGTGAAGGGCGTGATCGCCTACCTCAACAACGCTGCCCCGGAGGTCATGGCGGAGTTGGGGAACCCGGACGGCCAGATGGGCCTTCCGGCCGTCACACTGGAGTTCGGGTCCTGCGACCTCTCCGATCCCGCCCTGGTCCCCCCGGCCGCCCCCAGTGCAAGTAGGTCGGAGCCGGATCTTCCACACTCTGGGGGCGTAGGACTTCCCCCAGAGCATCCATTTCTTCCAGAAGTAGCGGATCGAGTAGTCCACGACCGTCGGCCCGTTCGGCGGGTGGTTCACCACGAAAATCCGACGGTCACCGTCCCCGAAGGCGAAGATGAAGTGGCCCTCCACCTCTTTCGCCCGCCAGTTTCGCCACTGGTACATCAACACGAGAGCATGTTCGGGGTTCTTGAGGAACTCCAGAGCCCCCTCCGCCGTCATCCGACCGCCTCTCTGGACAGTCGCTACCAGCTTGAGGGTCTGGCGAAGGCCATCTTCGAGGTCTTGGTCCCCGGTTCCAACCTTGGGGGTCGTCTTGCAGACCATGCGGAGGTAGGGGAGGTCACGCTCGGTGTAGGCGAGCCCAGCCCACTTTGCCGCATTGGCCACCGAAACGGGGCCACAGGAGTAGTGGTCTCGCTGGCGAAGGAAGCGCCACACCCATAAGGGGGTGGCCTATAGAGGGGTCACGCCTCCGACTGGTCTTCACCGGCGCTTTCGGGAGGGGTCGCACCTTCATCCACCTTGGGCTGGAGGTCCCCCACGCTCCCGGTGGAGAAGTACATGCTCATCCCGCCGAGGGTCTGCCTGGTCCCAGCCGGAGACGCCGTGTACCCGGTCGTGTAGGTGTGTCCTCCGCTCATGGCGGCCACATCAGCAACCTGGTCGAGATCGGCTCCGGCGAAGACGATCTCCCACCCCTCGTCTTCGACCTCCTTGAGGAGGGCCGTGACCTCGTCCTTCTTGAACTTCCGGCTCAGGTTCTCCTGGCCGTCGGTCATGATGGCCAGGCGGACGATTTCCGGCTTGCCGCCGTCCTTGGCGAACTTCAGTCGCTTCTTCGAGATGGTCTCGCCGATGGCGTCGAGCAGGGCGGTCCCTCCGCCGGGCTGGTAGTGGTTGCCGTCGATCCTGGGGATCTCAGCGAGAGGGGCATGGTCGAAAATGACCTCCGGCCGCTCGGCGAAGACCACCAGGGTGAACCGGCAGTCGTCCCCCTGGGACCTCTGGTCCTTGAGCATCCCGTTGACGCCACCGAGGGTGTCGTCCACCACCTCGGCCATGGAGCCGGACATGTCGAGGATGAGGGTCAGGTCACGCATGTTGGCCTCCCAGGAGCCCGAAGTGCTCGAACAGGGCTCTATTGTACGCCTCATAGGGCACGAACTTGAGGATGGTCTCGATGGGCTTCCAGGCCACCCACCCCTCAAGGCTGCAACGCTTGAACCGCCGGGACAGCCTCGTGGCCAGGTAAAAGGTCGTCTCCCACCCCTCCAGGTTGGCCACGAACGGGTCGTAGGCCAGCAGTTCCTCGGGCTCCAGGCGGATCCCGGTCTCCTCGAAGGTCTCTCGCACGGCACAGTCGAGGGGCGTCTCGCCGGGGTCTGCATTGCCGCCGACCAGGACCCAGCGGAGCGGTGGGATGAGGCCCCTGCTGGTCGATAGGACGAGGTCGTCCCGAGACGGGTGACGGATGCAGACCCCGGCGGACACCTTCCTCATGCCGCATCTACCCGCTGAGTGGTCGAGGTAAAACGTCAACGGATCCAAGAACGGTCGGAAGGGAAGTCCCGAACCAAGACGCCACCGCCACCCCGGGAGAGGATGGGGTACTCCTTGACGAAGGCGATGTCCTTGGGGATGGGCGGAGGGAACCCGCCTTTGCCCAGGACGCCTTCGTTCTGGAGGGCTTTGATGGCCCTTGCCACGGCCTCTTTCGTGTGGAACTGGCCACGGTAACGGTCAGCCGTGAGGATCGGGGAGCGGCCCCGGCCTTGCCTGGGAACGGCCGTGAACTCTTCCAGGGAGACGGTCTGCCGGTCCGTGGCCCCGATGAAGACGAGGATGTTGGCCTTGGCCTCGCCCCGGGCCTTGGTTTTGGCCTTCGAGAGGCTCATGTCAGTACCCCAACCTTGATACCCCCAGTAGATCCTGCTACTGTAAGGGTATGGATAGCT
>Ga0210057_1008048_pt1 | contig 12587 bp, 22 predicted proteins | sample CryGeyCG2114_010_2_FD_183968 | JGI IMG/M metagenome (GOLD analysis project Ga0210057, IMG submission 183968) | Groundwater microbial communities from aquifer - Crystal Geyser CG10_big_fil_rev_8/21/14_0.10 (SPAdes) (version 2) | ecosystem: Environmental > Aquatic > Deep subsurface > Groundwater ... | reverse complement strand
AACAGGCGCATTCGTTCCCGTTTCAATCTTTTTTTCTTCAGTTGTTGCTGTATTTTCAGTCATAATTAAAATTTCAAACCTGCGCTTCTCGCACTTTCGGCAAATAAGCGGATTACTCCTCTATATCCGAAACCTCCATGATCGAATACGACCGCTTCAATATTGTTTTTTTGTGCCTCTTTTGCAAGGTGGTTTGCAACAAGTGTGAGTTTTTCGTGCATGCTTTTTCCTTTTTGATTATGGGTTGAACCGGAAGCAATGGTTTTGCCTGCCTCATCGTCAATTAACTGCGCTGAAACGCGCGTGTTTGATTTAAACACCACGAGCCGCGGCCGCGCTAATGTGCCCGAGAGCTTCGCGCGAACACGTGCGTGACGCCATTTTCTTTTTTCTTGTTTTGTGTTTGCTGTCATATACATTACCTATGTCACCGAGCGTTTTCCTTGTTTGCGGCGCACATGTTCTGAGTCGTATCTGATACCCTTTCCTTTATACGGTTCAGGCTTTTTCTTTGCGCGCACCTGTGCCGCAAATTGTCCCACTGCCTCTTTATCCACGCCCGAAATGGTGATTTCATTTTTCTCCGCTGTCGCCGTTATTCCTTCTGGAATCGGTATATGCACCGGATGAGAAAAACCAACGTTTAGAACCATTTTTCCTCCAGATACGTCAACTTTATATCCCACCCCTTCCACAACGAGCTTTTTAACAAACGGCTTGTTTACACCGCTCACCATATTTCTGATGTGCGAAGCAAATGTTCCCCAGAGCGCGGTCGCAAGACGTGAATCATTTACCGGCGACACTACCACCTGCCCGTCCTGAACAGAGACGGTGATTGCTTCATGGATATGCTTCTTAAGCTCTCCTCCTTTTCCTTTTACAGCGACAATGCCGTTCGAAACTGAGACTTCGGTTCCTGCGGGTATCGCGATGGGTGTTTTTCCAATTCTGCTCATGGTTAGTTTTTCTTAGCGAGTGTATACGAGTTTAGAAACAACTTCCACCCAGCACCAACTTTGCGGAATGACTTACCCGCCGACACGCGGGCGAATAGCCCGGCCCTGTTCGGGCCAGTGTCGGCCCCACTATAGTGAGTTTTTTGTTGTATGTCTACCATTTGTTTCATAAAATTTTGCAAAGTTGGTGCTGGGTAAATAATTTCTAATTCACTGCGTTCATAAGAACGTATTTACCAAATTTCAAAAAGTGCCTCACCTCCGACTCGGGTTTTTTTTGCTTCCTTGTCAGTCATTACCCCTTGTGGAGTTGAGAGTACGAGAGATCCCTTTCCATACTTCACCGGATGAATCTCATCTACACTCCTGTATAATCTGCGTCCGGGCTTCGAAATTCTCTTTACACCGGATATGCGGGGGTTGCCTTCCTTATCGTACACTAGCCCTATTTCCAATGTTTTCTTTATCTTTTTTCCCTTTCGGTCAATCGATTTGATGAACCCGATTTCTTTTAGTTTGTCAGCGACCGCCATCTTAAATTTTGAATGTGGCACCGATACCGTTTCCTTGCCAACCGCACTGGCATTTTTTATTCGGACTATGAAATCTCCTATCGGGTCGGTCATCATGTTAGTAATCGTTAGTGAACAAATTGAGGTTTTGTGGACTTATTTACCAGCTCGATTTTTTAATACCCGGAATATTTCCCTTTAATGCCTCTTCTCGGAAACAAACACGGCAAAGGTCAAAGACGCGCATATACCCCCGTGGTCTGCCGCATTTAAAACAACGACGAACTACCCGGCTTGAGAATTTTGCCGGTTTCTTTGACTTTGCAATCATTGATTTCTTCGCCATGTTAGAAATTGTTTTCGAGAGCGAATAAATATGAGCTTGAGTTACAAGTTCTTACATCGTGCACCATTTGCCTCGCAAATGGTGCACGATTGAGAAAATCAACATTCGCTCCCCTCATTGATTTTCTACAAGCCACGAAAGGAGGGCTTGGACCTGTCTGTCGACAGGCAGGGTTCCTGCACTTTTCCTTACAGATAAAGTTACGAAAACCCTGTGCGTGGCCCCATTCTTTTGGATATCCCTTTTTGGGATCACAAAAAAACAGAGCCCCCTACGAGGCCCCCGCATACTACGCGAAACAATCGATAATGTCAAACGCGGGCTTATTCTCCCGACTGAAGCGGCATCCCGATTCCGCGCAAAAGCGCCTCCGCCTCTTCTTTTGTCTTTGCGGTAGTCACAATCGTAATTGCGAATCCAAACACATCTTTAAGATCTTCGTCTGCGGTTTCCGGAAATACCGTGTGCTCCTTGATGCCGATAGTGAAATTTCCCATCTCATCAAACGAAGACAACTGCAAGCCGCGGAAGTCACGTGTTCGAGGAAGCGCAATGTGGATTAATTTATCAAGAAACGTATACATGCGCGCGCCACGGAGCGTTACTTGATAGCCGGAAAGATCCCCCTCGCGCACTTTAAATGTTGCGATTGATTTTTTCGCTTTTTTCTCTGCAGGTTTCTGTCCGGTAATAAGCGCGACTCTGTTTGCAATCAATTCTTTTTTGTTCTTATCAGAAATAGACCCCACCGCCGTTGATACAACCACTTTGACAATTTTAGGCGACTGCATTTTGTTGGTGTAACTAAAACGCTCTTTGATTGAGTCAAAAAGAGTATTCTGTTTTTCTCGTACTGTTTCCATATGTATTAATCAATTTTAGCGCCGCTTTTTACCGAAATACGCTTGCGCGCGCCTCCTTCTTTTACAACACGAATACGCGTCGGTTCGTTTGTTTTCGGGTCTACAATCATGACATTTGAAACATCGATCGGAACGGATTTTTCAATAATCTGTCCCTTTCTCGTCTGTTGGTTCGCGCGTTGGTGTTTCTTTATTACATTTATTCCTTCCACAATTACCGCATTTTCGCGAGGAAAAGCGCGCAACACAACGGCAGTCTTACCCTTATCTTTTCCCGCAATCACTATTACTTTGTCTCCTTTCTTGATTTTCATGTTAGTTTTTCTTACGAACGGAGTGAGTTAGAAATAACTTACACCCTGTTAAATGCCGCGAAGCGGCCTTTCGCCGAAGGCGAAAGATTTAACAGGGTCAAGAAATTGTAATTTATTTCATTCATAACATTTCTACGACACCCTGTTAAATACGGCTTGAGGTAAGCTACCTAAAAAATAAATTTTATACCTTTCAAGTCCATCACACTATATACATATTTTTTATAAATTCAAGCCGTCCGGCGTCGCTATTTCTTTGAAATAGCGGCGCCGGATTTAACAGGGTTAAGCATCTGCGACCGCTCGCTACACTCGCGGGCAGGATGCTAAACCACCTCAGGTGCAAGAGAAATGATTTTTTGATACCCCATTTCTGAAAGTTCGCGAGGGATTGGACCAAATACACGATTTGCTCGTGGCTCCTTTTTCCCTTTTTCCACAATGACGACCGCATTTTCGTCGAAACGAACATACGAACCGTCTTTTCTTCGAAAAGGCTGTTTCTGGCGCACCACCACCGCTCGAAGCACATCCTTTTTCTTTACTAATTTTCTCGGCTCAGCAATTTGTACTGAAAGCACTACTTCATCGCCGATTTGCGCATATCGCCTCTTTGAGCCGCCAAGCACCTTGAAAATCCTCCCGATTTTTCCTCCGGAATTATCAACAATTTTTACTATGCTCTGTGGCTGTAACATATCTTAGATTTTATTATGAGCGAAGCGAATTAAAAATCTTAGACCCAGCACCATTTTTCCCGAAAATGCGACCCGATTGAGAGTTCTTTGAACTCTCAATCGATCCAAGTGCTAAAGTTGTTTGGTTATACCATGTCATATTATATTTGTCTCGCAAAAATGGTGCTGGGTTCTCTCAAAATATAGTCACTATAGTTCCTTATTTTGAGGAACTAACACAAAATGCTTCCTTTTTGAAATCGGCCGTGATTCCTTTATTGAGACCTTCGACCCCACCTCTGCAGTATTTCCAGGGTCGTGCACCAGATATTTCTTAATCTGCTTCACAAACTTTTTGTACTTCGGGTCCTTCACGTACCGCTGAACGGCAACGGTTGCAGTGTCTTTCATGGCAGATTTTACCACGACTCCCCGAAGCACCTTTCCTTTATTTTTTTGTATTTTTTTTTCTTCCATACGTTAAAAATTGCTGTGGTCAAAGTAAGCTCTACGAGAGCTGTACGCCCCCACTGCCTTTGCAAAATGATGTATCCGCCGACACGCGGGTGCACAACCCGCTCCTATGTACGTCAGTGTCGGCCACACTATAGGCGATTTTATCCTGTATGTCTACTGTTTGTTTCATACTGTTTTAGAAAGCAAGTGGAAGATTATCTAAAAGTATACTAACTACCGCTCGTTACTTTCAGGGGCAAGTGCTCGCTCTCTCAAGACGGTAAGTATCTGTGCAATTTCGTGGCGCACTGCACGCCCTTCGCGGACATTGCGCGTACGTCCTCCCGCTCCTGCAAACCGAAAATCACGAAGCGCCTCACGCTTCTCATTGAGCATTTTCTTTAAATCTGCCTCACTTTTCTTTCGTATGTCTTTTATTTCCGCCATAATTTTATTCACGCTCAACAATTTTAACTTTGACCGGCAATTTCATACCAGCTTTCCGAAGTGCGGCCCTGGCAAGCGCAAGTGTGGTGCCATCAACCTCAAACATAACGTGTCCTGGTTTTACATCTGCAACGTAATGATCGAGATCTCCTTTTCCTTTACCCATACCGACTTCGGCGGCTTTTCTTGTAATTGGTCTGTCGGGGAAAATACGAATCCACATTTTTGCTCCCTTTCCGGCGGTGCGAACAATCACACGGCGCGCCGCTTCAATCTGATTTGATGTAATGCGCGCAGGCGTAACCGCTTTGAGACCAACGGAGCCGAAGGCGACGGTGATGCCACGTGTAGCTGGCGTATTTCTCTTTTCAGGATGCTTTCGGCCAGTTTGCCATTTTCTAAATTTTACTTTTTTTGGAGACAACATATATATAAGAGATTCTTCTCGCCTAAACTACGATTTCGCCCGATCGTTTTCGGAAAACACATCTCCGCGGTATATCCAAACCTTTACACCAATTACCCCGTATGGGAGATGCGCTTCTTCGCATGCAAAATCGATATCCGCACGAAGCGTTTGCAGAGGAATTCGACCCTTTTTTATTTCTTCACGACGAGACATTTCAGCGCCTCCCAATCGTCCGGAAATACCGATGCGCACACCCTTAACATCGCGGTTTGCAATCACCTTTTCAACCGTCTGCTTGAGCACCCGTCGATGCGGTTGTCGTTTTTCAAGGCCTTCAATGATCATTTGAGCGACAATTGGCGCCTGTGACTCTGGAGAGCGCACTTCCTCAATATCAATCCTCACTTGCGGCACCTCCTCTAGGCGAAGTTTGTTGAGCAGCTTTTCTATCTCTTTTGTTATCTGCACACTCCCCTCACCTCCACGACCAATGACCAAACCCGGTCGCGATGTTTTTATTAAAATCCGAATTTGCTTCTCGCCACGTTCAATTTCAACCGACGTAACATACAAGCCACGCAAACGCTTCTTTAAAAACACACGGATCGCCGTATCAATCTTTACATTTTCTCGGTAGTGCGCCGGAGTGCTCGAAAACCAACGAGATTTCCAATCCCTCAAAATACCAAGTCTATGTGCGTATGGATGTACTTTGTGTGTCATAACATTATTTTTGCGCGCTTTTCGCCTTTGTTGTTTTTTTAGCTACTTTCTTTGGTTTGCTAGACTGCGTGTTGATTTCTGCCGACGCACCCCTATTTCCTTTTTTGTCTTTCGCTGTTTTCTTTTCCATTTCAGAAAGCACGAGCAGTATCTTACTTGATCGCTTGCGGTACTGATTCGCGCGGCCGCGAGCCATCGGCATATACCGCTTCATCGTAATACCCTGGTCAACCATAATTTCTTTGATAACCATGTCGTCTGTGTTTTTTCCCTGTGAGCGTGCATTGGCTACGGCTGATGCAACAAGTTTTTTAAGGGCCGGCGCCGATTTGTTGTCGGTAAAAGTAAGAAGCGCCTGCGCCTTTGCAACACTTTTTCCCCGTATAAGGTTCGCAACAAGGCGAACCTTGCGCGGTGATTGTCGAAAATTTTTAAGATAGGCCTTCATATGCTCAATGTATTTACTTTCCATCTGCGGTTGCCTTCGCCGCTTTCGCTGTGGCGATTTCCGCTTCCTTTGCACGCTGTTCCATTTCCTTCTGCATCTTTCCCCCATGTCGATAGAATTTTGTCGTCGGAGAAAACTCGCCAAGTGAATGCCCCACCATTTCATCAGAAACAAATACATCAACGAAATCCTTACCGTTATGTACCGCAAAAGTGTACCCGACGAATTCGGGCGCTATCTGACTGTTTCGAGCCCATGTTTTGATGCTCCCTTCTGATGGTTTGCGTGCAGAAACCTTCTTTAGCAGTTTTTGATCAACGTATGGACCTTTCTTAAGTGACCGTGTCATATACAAAATGCGCCTCAGGCGCAGGCGCATAGTATGCGAAATGTACTTGAAAGTCAACCAAGAAGGCCTTATAGTGGACGAAGTTCTTGAAATAACCACTCTAGAGAGGAGTAATTGAAATGTCAGGAAAGAAACGCTTCTGGTATACAATTCATCGGCCAGCTTCCTATAACCCCTCCATCGCCATCGGGGAGAAGAAATCGCTCGTGGCGCAAAACCTTCAGGAAGCAAGAAATGCCGTAGAAAGAATGAGACCGGATATCATCGACGGTGTTGAATACAAGCGAACCCTGTTACAGCCTCGATTTTGACCATTCCCGCTTCACGCAAAACGCAAACGACCCGGCACTTCAAATGGTGCCGGGTCGGATTTTATTGGCGACTATTGGCAACTATTAGATATTGAAGGCTACTTTCGTTTACCTACCTTTCTCCTTCGAACAATCATCATATTTGAGTACTTCTTTGAGCGGCGGCTCTTCTGGCCTTTGCCGGTCGGCTTACCCCAAAGGGAGCGCGCGCGGCGGTGTCCGCGACCACTTTTTCCTTCGCCACCTCCGTGCGGGTGATCAACCGGATTCATTGCGCTTCCTCGCACTGTTGGACGACGTCCCATATGACGCGCGCGTCCGGCTTTTCCTATGGTTACAAGGCGATGTTCGTCATTTGACACTTCTCCCACCGATGCCCATGCAGTATCAATCACCCTTCGCACCTCTGTTGAAGGCATTTTTAAATGTGTAAACCCCCCGTCTTGCGCAATGACCTCGGCGCTATTTCCGGCTGAACGTGCCAGCTTTGCTCCTCCCCTGGGTTTTATTTCTACATTGTACACAAATGTACCAATCGGAACATTTCTCAATATAAGCCGGTTACCATTTTTAACTGGTGCATTTTCCGCCACGATAAATGTGTCATTTACTTTTGTCTTTTGGGAGACCACGGTGTAGCGGCGCTCGCCGTCTGCATAGAGAGCAAGCCCGATAAACGCAGAGCGATTTGGATCATATTCAATCGTTTCAATCCGGGCCGGAATATTTTTTTTGTTGTACTTAAAATCAATCATCCGATACTTGCGTTTATGACCGCCTCCTTTGTGGCGAGTCGTAATTCTGCCGGCGTTGTTGCGTCCGACATCTCTCTTCCTTCCCTTTGTGAGCGATCTAAGAGGAGTGCTCGAGGTAAGCTTTTCTTTGTAGCTTATTCTGGTCATTCCTCTTCTTCCTGCCGTTGTTGGTTTATATTTTTTCATGCTAGGAATTGTATGAGCGATGCGAGTGTACCACGAGTAGCGTGAATTACAAGTCCTTGCACCCTGTTAAATACGATTTGAGGCGATTGTGTAAGAACATTTTACCATGATGGGTCTTGAGATACTTTTCTCTTTTTATGGCATCTTTTTTATTCTTACATGCCTCGGAATATACTAAATCAAGTGGTCTTCTCTCTTTTGTTGACCGCACTCTCCCCTTTATGTGCGCCTCAAATCGTCCTTGCAAATCTTTTGTGTAGCCAACGTAGAATCCTTTATCTTTTCCTGATAGCAACACGTATATGTAATGAAACATGTTGATTTGCAAGGATTTAACAGGGTAACGAAAATTATAGTCATTTTATTCCTTAATTTTCTGCTACATTACCGATATCGAATCACCGCCCTTAAGATACACGTACGCTTTCTTGCCTCCACTTTTAACACCGGCCATTCCCGTCCGGGCATTTCGCACTTTCTTTGATGGCACACGCGCAATACGAATTTTGTGAGGCGTCACCTTATAGAGGGCGCGTATCGCCTTTTCAATCTGCTTTTTGTTTGCATCAACCGCAACATCAAATACATACACGCCGCCTGTTGTTTTTTCTGTCGCTTTTTCAGTGATGCGCGGATTAACGAGCACTCTTGAAATATCTTCACCCCCGGCGGTGTTGTCTTTTTTTGCTGGAACAGTCGCTTTGACCACCTCTGTGTCAGTGACTTCCTTTTCCTCCTTCTTTTTTCGTGAAAATAATGCCATACGCTATTTTATTTTTTAGCAACCGTTTTCTTAGCGGCCTTTTTTACACCCGTTTTTTTCTTTGTTTTCTTCTCATCTCTAGTGTCGCTCACGCTCTTTTTTGAACCAAGCACCTTCTTTTCTCTCTCTTCGAGTATGCGCACCGACTCTTTTGGAGAAACAACGAGAAGATACTTGTATTTAAGCACGTCAACCGGATTAAGGTTACGTACTGTATCCACCTCAACGTTTCCAAAATTGTTAAAACTTTTTACCAGGGCAGGTTCATTCCCTGCAGTTACTAGAAGAACACTGTTTCTCCTTTTTGTGTTCATTCCTTCAAAACCCTTAACGGTCGAAAGTAGCGTAATTACCTTTTTTGCCTCAGCGGTGCTTGGCTTCCCGAATACCATCGATTCGACGAATAGTATATGTCCGTCCTTCAATTTTTTTGAAAGAGCCACGAATAGAGCCTTCGCGCGCATCTTTTTGTTTATTGATTTGCTGAAATCCTTTTCATTTCTCGGACCAAACGTGACGCCGCCTCCCTTCCACAGAGGAGATCTGATGGAGCCATGCCGCGCTTGTCCGGTGCCTTTTTGTCTCCATGGCTTTCTGCCGCCGCCTCGCACATCGCCGCGACTTTTAGTGTGCGCGACGGGAGTGCGCATATTCGCCTGCATGCTCACCACCACTTGGTGCATGAGCGCCGCATTCCAAGGAAGTGCAAAAACGTCCGCAGGAAGCTCAATGGCTCCAGCTTTCTTTGCTTCGACAGTATATGTTTCTGCTTTTATCATATGTTTTATCCTCGAATCTCCACTAATGTGCCGGGCCGACCCGGAATAGCGCCGGAAATAATAATTATTCCCGCTTCCTTATCAATATGCAGCACCTTGAGGTTTTTGACTGTAATTTTGTCGCCCCCCATGCGCCCCGCCATTCTCATTCCCTTCAATACCCGCTGCGGACCTTGCGCCCCGATGGACCCTGGCGCTCTTTCTGAATGTTTCTGACCATGTGTTCGCGGTCCTCCTGCAAAATTATGCCGTTTAACGACACCCTGGAATCCCTTCCCTTTTGAAATCGCCGATACCATCACCACATCACCCACCTCAAACGAATCAATGGCTATGGTATCGCCGCGCTGGAGGGTGCCTTGTGAGCGAAATTCTTTGAGATGACGCATATTTCCCAATCCTTTAAGGTGCCCTTTCTGCGCTTTTGGAATATTTTTTTCCTTTTTGTCACCAAACCCCACTTGTACCGCTGAGTATCCATCAGCGTCTGCGCCTTTTACTTGCGTTACCACAAGTTCGCCCGTATTGACCACGGTTCCCGGTGTTACAGTTCCTTCCGCATCAAACACTTGGGTCATTCGCCCCTTTGTGCCGAGCAAGAATTTATTAGATGTTGTTTTCATGAATATATAAAAAGAAAACGCGCCAATGGCGCGCGATACATTCGCTTACCATTGGTCCAGCTCCATTTGTATTCTGGAGGTCCCATAATAGTCGGGACTGGACATAGCATATTCCCTGTCTTCACTCGCGTGCAAGACAGGTGCGAGCAGTATACACGAACCTTTTTTGCAAGCAACTCTCTCAATCGAGATTACGGGAGGATGGAACAAACGGCTCCGGTTCCGCACTATGTGATTCGTAGGCCTCTTTGCTTTCATCAATGCGTTCCTTTTCGTGTTTAAAACGGCGAGAAAGCGCAAATAGCAACATTAGAAAAATGATCACTGCGACCCCAATCGAGACCGCCAGAAAGTTAAAACCGACAGCAACGCCGCTTTCCTGTCCCGTTTCGCTCTGTAGTGTCGAAGCGGTAAATCCCGAATCTTGCTGCGGAATCGGCGGTAGCGGATTAATAATATCAGAAACGGTGATGCCCGCCGACGCAGCAGCTTGCGCCAGTTCCCGAGCAAGCGCTTCATCACCAGAGCCAATAGTAGCAATGATGGCCTGATAGAGATCATCTGCCTCCTGGCCAAACGCAACGGGTACAAATGCGAAACACGCAAATGCCAGAGCAATAAAGAGAGTGAGACTCGCAAACATATACGATCGGCTCATATGGCAATTATATCGCACCCGTTAAAAACACACACCCCGCAAGAGAGCGAGGTGTGTGTTTAACCGAGGTCACTTTAGCTCGTTACATCATCTTTACGTCAATTTTAACGCCCGATGGGAGGTCAATATTCGTAAGTGACTCTATGACTTTCTGCGACGGATTGAGAATATCAATCAATCGTTTGTGAACACGCATTTCGAACTGTTCTCGCGCATCCTTGTGGACGAATGTCGAGCGGTTCACTGTATATTTGCGGATATCTGTCGGAAGCGGCACCGGGCCAACCACGTCGGCATTATGTCGCGCTGCCGTGTCAATTATCTGCTTCACTGCACTGTCGAGAACACGATGTTCGTACGCACGAACAGTGATTCGCAGTCTATCAATACTGCCCGAAGACGCAGCCGCTTTCTTGGCAGTCTTCTTCGCAGTCTTCTTCGCAGTGCTTTTTTTCGCTTTTTTTGCTGTCATGTTAGAGATTTTTAACGAACGATAGTGAGTTTAGAAGCTCTTGCGCCCCGTGAAATTCCTTTGCGGAGCAAAGGACGAGCGGAAGCGAATTTCACTGGGGTCATATTACCCTGTTAAACCCGCTTCGCTCGTTTTTGTTTGACGACAAAAAGTTTAACAGGGCTAAGAAAAACATAATCGCTGTACTCCTTGTTTTTCTAAGCAACAATTTTTGTTACCACACCTGCACCCACCGTCTTGCCACCTTCTCGAACAGCAAATCGCTGCTGTTCCTCAAGTGCGATAGGGCCAACCAATTTCACTTTGAACGTAACCGTGTCTCCCGGCATCACCATTTCAGTACCTTCAGCAAGCGTTACCTCACCGGTGACGTCAGTCGTACGGATGTAAAACTGAGGCTTGTATCCCGTGAAAAACGGAGTGTGTCGTCCGCCTTCCTCTTTTGAAAGCACGTATACTTCTGCCTCAAATTCGGTGTGAGGAGTAACTGAACCAGGGGCGGCAAGCACCTGCCCTCGATGTATTTCCTCTTTCTTGGTACCTCGCAAAAGAATTCCTGCGTTGTCACCTGCCTCTCCATGATTGAGTTGCTTGTTAAACATCTCGATTCCGGTAACAATAGTCTTTGTTGTTGGCTTGATCCCAACGATTTCAACTTCTTCACCGCTTTTAACCTGCCCTCTTTCAATCCTTCCTGTTACTACCGTTCCTCGCCCTTCGATTGAGAAAATGTCCTCAATAGGCATAAGGAATGGCTTATCTGTCTCACGAGTTGGGAGTGGGAAATATTCGTCCATCGCTTTTACAAGCTCGACAACCTTCTGGGCCCATTCATCGTCAGCAGAAGTCGACTCAAGCGCCTTCAATCCTGAACCGCGAATGATCGGCGCATTTTCACCGTCGTATTCGTACTTGCTCAAAAGCTCGCGAATCTCTTCCTCGACAAGATCGAGTAGGTCGTTGTCATCAACTTGGTCAACCTTGTTAATGAAGACGATAATTTTTGGTACTCCAACCTGCTTTGCCAACAGCACGTGCTCGCGTGTCTGAGGCATCAACCCGTCGGATCCTGCGACCACCAATACTGCGCCGTCCATTTGAGCGGCACCGGTGATCATGTTTTTAATGTAGTCAGCGTGTCCTGGAGCGTCGATGTGCGCGTAGTGGCGATTCGGTGTCCAGTACTCGTTGTGCGAAAGCGCGATAGTAATACCACGCTCCCTCTCTTCAGGCGCATTGTCAATTTGGTCAACCCCTTTGACATTTGAGCCATATTCACCACCCATCAAGTTGAGTGTGTGTAGGATGGCCGCCGTAAGCGTGGTCTTGCCATGGTCAACGTGACCAATGGTTCCCACGTTTACGTGCGGCTTTGATCGATCAAAATCTGCCATAATCGTTTCAGCCGAAAGGAACTAGGACACGAGAACTCTTCCTAATTCCTATCAACTGCAAAATAGTGTTAATAATAAAGACCTTACGCAAGGAATATTTCTCCGTTGTGCGACCCGCACTTATAGGCAAAAAAATACACCGC
>Ga0210057_1008046_pt1 | contig 12587 bp, 11 predicted proteins | sample CryGeyCG2114_010_2_FD_183968 | JGI IMG/M metagenome (GOLD analysis project Ga0210057, IMG submission 183968) | Groundwater microbial communities from aquifer - Crystal Geyser CG10_big_fil_rev_8/21/14_0.10 (SPAdes) (version 2) | ecosystem: Environmental > Aquatic > Deep subsurface > Groundwater ... | reverse complement strand
GCTATTACTTTCTGTCGGGGGTCTCTGTAGTTATTCTTTTGATGTTTAGGTTGTTGAGTGATCCTAATACCATACTACGAAATTTTAACATCCTAAAAACCCTGTTGTCACAGGGTTTTTAGGTGGAGACCCCACCAATAAACTAAAAATACAAAACAACTCGTTAATAAACTTTGATAAGTTTTAATGTCGTTTATTACCACGATCCAAATCAAAAGACTCCGCATTGCGGAGTCTTTTGATCAGTATTTTATCGAACAGCTTCTTTCAAACTTTTGCCTGCCTTAAATTTAGGCACAGTCATTGCTGAAATTTGTATCTTTTCTCCTGTCTTTGGATTAACGCCTTGTCTGGCGGCTCTATCAGAAACCTGGAATGTCCCAAATCCAGTAAAGGCAACCTTGTCCCCCTTGCTCAATGCCTTAGTTATTACTTCAATAGTCGCATCCACCGCGTCCATTGTATCTTTTTTAGACGCACCAGTTTTTGTTGCAACTGCATTTATTAATTCGTCTTTTGTCATTTAGTTCACCTCCTTCCAAATAAAATTACTTATTTTTATTATAATTTAATTATTTCTCTAATTCTTTTGATACTTTTGGCTAAGCCGGTTTTGCTATCAATTTCAATGAGTGCCCCGCCCACCTCTGCTTCTTTTTCATTTTCTGGAACTTCTAAGTGATGTGGTAATTGCGTAAGAAACAGATCTACCACTGCATCTTTTTCAACGCCTAACACCGACTGATAAACGCCTACCATGCCAACATCTGCCATAAAAGCTGTCCCTTCGGGCAAAACTTGTTCATCAGCAGTAGGAATATGAGTATGTGTACCTAACACTGCAGAAACCTTTCCATCTAAATAATACCCTAAAGCTTTTTTTTCGGACGATGCTTCAGTATGCCAATCTATAATGATTGCGTCAACTTTTATATTCGCATCAGACATTTTTAAACCATACTCTTTTAAGATTTCTCCAGCCACAGCAAACGGGTCTTCAAAATTTCTTTGCATGAATACTCGCCCGATTAAATTAACAATTAAAATCTTTTTTCCATTCTCTGCTTCAAACACTCGGTAACCCTCCCCCACCGTTCCGGTCGGATAATTAGCTGGTCGCAATAAATTTGAATTTTCAACTGTCAACAAACCTTGTGCTTCTCTTTTTTTAGCAAAAATATGATTACCCGAAGTAAAAGCGTCCACACCAATTTTTTCCATCTCTTTGATTACTGGCTCACTTACTCCTTTCCCGTGTGACAAATTTTCTGCATTTATTATAACAAAATCAGCCTTAAATTCCTTCTTAAGATGCGCCAAAGATTTCTTTAGAGCGGCCCGACCGGGCCGCCCAACGACATCCCCGAAAAATAATATTCTAAGATTACCCATTTTTTAACTTCATTTAATTCACAATCTATGGCCTTACTATTAGAATTAAATAGCTACCACTAACAATTTAAAACTTATTTACAGATAAGTCGCTTATCGAGCATACTCAATTACTCTAGTTTCACGAATGACTGTCACTTTTATTTCTCCAGGATATTTTAAGTCTTCTTCAATTCTGTCAGCTATATCTCGTGCTAACTTTTTGGCCGAAAAATCATCAATTTTTTCTGGCTGAACAAACACCCTAATTTCTCTACCCGCCTGAATCGCATATGACTTTTCAATCCCTGGGAATGAATTAGTTACTTTTTCCAATTCTTCCAAACGCTTGATGTAAGCCTCCAAAGTATCTTTCCGCGCGCCAGGCCTAGAGCCAGATATTTTATCTGCCACCTGCACCAAAACTGATTCTAACGTATCATGTGGATATTCTTCGTGGTGAGCCTGCATTGCTTTTATTACTGCTTCATCCATATTAAATTTTTTAAGAATCATTCTACCAATTTCAACATGTGAACCCTGGACCTCATGGTCTACTGCTTTACCAATGTCATGGAATAAACCAGCTTTTTTAGCCACTGTTGCATCAAGGCCCAACTCCACAGCTAAAGCACTGGCCAAATGAGCAACTTCTAAAGAATGCAATAAAACATTTTGCCCATAACTTGTTCTAAATCGCAAGCGTCCCAATAGTCTAATTAGTCGCGGGTCAATACCAACAACACCTGTATCATACACTGCTGCTTCCCCTGCTTCCTGAATTTTTTTAGAAATTTCTTGACTAGCCTGTTCCACCGCCTCTTCTATTCTGGCTGGTTGGATACGCCCATCTGTCATTAATTTTTCTAGTGCCATTTTTGCAATTTGCCTTCGAGCTGGATCAAATGCAGAAATAACAATAGCTCCTGGCGTATCATCAACAATAATTTCTACCCCAGTTAATTTTTCTAGAGCTTTAATATTTCTACCCTCTTTACCAATAATTCTACCTTTTAAATCTTCAGATGGTAATGGCACTGAAGAGGCTGTAATCTCTGCAGATTGAGACGCAGCATATCGTTGCATCGCCCAAACCATAATATTCCGCCCTCTTTTCTCTAATTCCTCCTTGCCGTCTTTTTCCATCTTTTCTATTCTTTCTACTAAAACTTTTTCTTCTTGTTTGGCCACCTTATCCAAAAGCATTTCTATTGCCTCTTCTTTAGTCAAATGCGAAATTTTTTGTAGTGACCCCACCTCTTCTTCACGCATTTTTTCTACATCCTCACGCAATTGTTTTATCTTTTCCGCTTTCTCCTGTAAATCTCGCGATTTGCTGTCAATTTCTGTAGTTTTTTTATCAAGTGCGTCTTCTTTCTTCTCGACCCTTTGTTCGTGAGACCTAATTTGCGCCGACCGCTCACGTTCCTCGCGCTTAGATTCTTCTAATAATTGAACTGACTTTTCTTGTGCTTTGACTACTAAATTTTTAGCTTCTTCTTTAGCCTCAGTTACTAACTTATCTATCCTTGCTTCTATTGTACCTGCTTTTTTCCTAGCTATAGCTTGTCGTGTCACATAACCCAAAATAGCGCCGACAAATAAGCCGCTACCAATTCCGAGAAGTAAATTAATTGCAAACATATTAATTAGATACTTCTAGAATGAGTCTATTTTTTCCCACCAATAATTTTATCGATTAAGCCGTATTTCTTAGCTTCTTCTGCCGACATATAAAAATCTCGATCGGTGTCTTTCTCAATTTTATCCAATGTTTGTCCGGTATGTTTAACCAAAATTTGGTTAATTTTATCTTTGGTTCTAATAATATGACGTGCCGCAATTTCTACTTCTACCGCTTGTCCTTCTGCTCCGCCCATAACTTGGTGAAGCATAACTTCAGCGTTAGGCAAAGAAATTCTCTTACCTTTCTCTCCTGCGGCTAATAATAATGCGGCTGCTGAAGCAGCTATTCCGACACAAAATGTCGAGATATCTGGCTTAACATGTTGCATCGTGTCATAAATTGCTAAAGCCGCTGTTACTGAACCCCCCGGACTATTAATATATATTTGGATATCTTTTTTGGTGTCTTCTGACTCCAAAAAAAGTAATTGAGCAATCACCGTATTGGCTACGGGATCATTAATAGGCCCCCCTAGAAATATAATTCGTTCCTTTAAAAGCCTAGAATAAATATCATAGGCTCTTTCCCCAAAATGAGTCTTTTCGATGACTGTTGGGATTAAATTCATAATTTCAACCTTTATAAATTCTCAAGATATTGAAAAACTTTTTCATTCTTCAATATAGTCCTAGTATAATCCCGGACATGTTCTGTGTCAAACGACTGCTCGGCCTCATTAGTGCTCTTAAATTGCTTTAAAAGCTTATCCATTTCTGTTTCAACCTCTGCCTCGTCAGGCTTGATATTCTCCTTCAAAGCCAACTCTCTCAAAACTAAAGCTACTTTAGCTCTCTCGGTAGCTTGGCCTCTCCAGCCCTTTTTTAGCTCGTCTTCTGTCTTCTTCAAATGGGTTAAATAATCCTCATAATTTAAACCCATATTAGTAGCATTATTTTTAAATTCTCCTATCATTTGATTCAGCTCCCTTTCAATCAAGACTTCTGGCATCTCCATCTCTGTTTCTTTAGCAATCATGTCTATCGCTTCGTGTCGCGCTCTATCTTTTTCCTTTTTATCTTTTTCCAATTTTATGCCTTCCTGAACACTGGCCCTTAACGCACCAAGATGTTCAAACTTACCCATACTTTTTGCAAATTCATCATTTAGCTCTGGCTCTTTCACTTTCTGAACAAGCCTCATCTTTGTTTCAAATTGTACATTCTGACCAGCCAAATCTTTTTGGTGATAATCAGACGGAAACTGCAAAGAAAATATTTTATCTTCACCTTCTTTAAGCCCAATTAAATTATCGTCAAATCCTGGAACAAATTTACTTTGTCCAATTATTAACGGGTGATTTTTACTTTGTCCGCCTTCAATTACCACCCCATTTCTTTTCGCCTGAAAATCGATTTCCACCCTATCCCCTTTTTCAGCTGGGCGAGCAACAGTTATATGACTCGCTCTTGTTGATTGCAAATATTTTAAAGTTTCATCAATTTCTTTTTCTTCAACCTTAACTTCCTGTTTATTTTTCAAAACTTTTTGCGCAATTTTTTTATAATCAGGTAATTTAATTTCTGGCAAAACCGAAACTTGGGCTTTATAGGTCAAGGGACTTCCTTTAGACAAGGTTAGAATTTGTATTTTAGGCTGATTGATGGGTAATATATTTTTCTCTTCCAATGTTTTCCAAAAAGTATCACCAACTGCATCACGCGCCGCTTCATCTAAGACCTCATTTACTCCAACTTTGTCTTGCACCATATCTTTCGGCACTTTGCCTGGCCTAAACCCTGGGACCTCAACTGCCATAGATACTCGAGCTAAAGCTCCGTCATAAAATTTTTCGAAATTTTCTTTACTAATAGTAACCGACAATTCTATTTCCGATAAAGGTAATTTTTTTACGTCTACGTCTACTCCGTTTGAAGATTTTGTATTGTTTTCCATAATTTATAATTTAATTTATAATATTCTTTTTGCCCCCCGCCAACCATTTTTATAAAAATTTTCTATTCCCTGAACCATTGTCTTGCCTTTTTCTTTGCCATCTGATGCTTCTACGCTCTTGGCATGAATTACTTTGTTTTTCCCGATATAAAGTGCTACGTGGCCAACTCCATCGGGATTTTTTCTATTGTATCTACCAACTGATCCCTTACAAAATACTAAATCTCCCGGCTTCATATTTTTTTTACTTACAGATTTGCCGACATCAATTTGCTCAAGTGCAGTTCTCGGAATAACAACGCCCACTCTTTTAAATAAATATTGTGTAAATGAGGAACAATCAAAATATTTAGGCGCATCAGCTGGTTTAGCGCCATATTTATAGGGTTTGCCAAGATTTTTCTTAGCTACACTTATAAGTTGGTCTACTTTTGTTTCCATAAATTATTCCAACATTACTAAATAATATCCTGCGATAATACCCGCCATAAATAGCACCACCTGAATAATCGACTTGAGTGAACTAGTTATTTTATGTAATTGCGGAATCAAATCGGCAATTGCGATATACATAAGTCCACCAGCTGCTAAAGCTAACGTTGCGCCTAAGTTTGCCCTAAAAAAATCAGCATAATAATAGGTCACCAATGCCCCCAAAGGAGCAGTAAACGCGACCATTAAGTTATAAATAAGCGCTCGTTTTTTATCCATGCCATTATGCAACAAAATAGAAAAGTCAGATATTTCTTGAGGAATTTCATGCAAAACTATCGCTAAGGCTACATATACTCCCGTAATACTATTGGCTAAAAAAGCAATTGCAATAATAATCCCATCCCCAAAATTATGTAAGGCATCTCCTATAAGAGACATTGGACCCGACGTATGCAATTCACATTCATTTTCACCATGACAATGATACCAAACCATTGATTTCTCTAGAATAAAAAATGCACAAATTCCTATCAATACAAATAAAAATGGATTACCAAGAGACATATTACTAACACTTTCTGGCAATAGATCTAAAAAAGCAACTGACAAAATAATGCCAGTAGCAAAACTTATAAGATAAATAGAAAATCGACGAGTTAATTTTTCATTCCACAAAAGTAGGCCCGAGCCAACCAACGCCCCCACCCCACCCAATGAAGAAAAAATTAAAATCTGTCCTAGTAAAGACATAAATTATTTATTACTTAACGAGAATCTTAAACAAACTTTACAAATTTGACGATTAATAAAGCCACAATGTTCATTACTTTTATCATCGGATTAATCGCTGGACCAGCCGTATCTTTATAAGGATCACCTACCGTATCGCCAGTAACTGCGGCCTGATGTGACTGAGAACCTTTACCACCAAGATTACCTTCTTCTATATATTTCTTGGCATTATCCCAAGCTGCTCCACCTGAAGTCATTGAAATCGCTACAAAAACTCCAGTAATTATTGAACCAACCAAAAGCCCACCTAATGCTTTGGCTCCAAAAACAACGCCTACAATGATTGGTGCCAAAATCGGAATAAGCGCCGGTAAAATCATTTCTTTAATTGCAGCTTTAGTAACTATATCCACAGCTTGACCATAGAGAGGATTAGCTGTTCCTTCCATAATACCAGGTATTGTCTTAAATTGTCGTCTAACTTCTTCAACAACTTTTCCAGCTGCTTTACCCACAGCTAACATAGCTATCGACCCAAACCAAAACGGGATCATCCCTCCCAAAAATAACCCAGCCAAAACTTTAGGATCAGATAAATTAAAAATAACTGATTCAAACTTTAATATAACCTCATCGGCATAAGCTGCAAAAAGGACCAAAGCTGCCAAGCCTGCCGAAGCGATGGCATAACCTTTAGTAACTGCCTTAGTTGTGTTCCCTACCGCGTCTAAGATATCTGTATTTTTTCTTACTTCTTCTGGGAGTCCAGCCATCTCCGCAATCCCTCCTGCATTATCAGTGATTGGGCCAAATGCATCTATCGCCACAATAATACCAGCCATTGAAAGCATGGCTACCGCAGCCAGTGCTACGCCATAAATACCGGCTAAAGAAAAGGACGCCAGCATACCAGCCACAATAAGTACAACCGGCATTGTAGTTGACTCCATACTCATAGCTAGCCCCGTAATAATATTTGTCCCATGACCAGTAGTTGAAGATTTAGCAATATTCTGAACTGGTCGGAACTTTTTAGAAGTATAATATTCAGTGATAATTACCATGCCAGCTGTTACCAAAAGACCAACAATAGCTGATAAATAAATTTTTGTAATCGTTTGTCCCGCAATTAATCGATCCTGCAATGATCCGACTATTTTTTGAATTACCGGATAGAATCCAATTGCTGACAAAACAGCTGCCACGATTAATCCTCGGTACAACGCAGACATCACTCCCCTTTTTCCAAGCTTCACAAAAAAAGTTGCAACAACCGAGGCAATGATAGAAATTCCACCCAAAGCCAACGGTAATAAAATTAAATTAGTCGAGGCCAAGCCAAAAATGCTCACACCAAGAATCATTGCTGCAATTGTTGTAACAACATAAGTTTCAAATAAATCAGCTGCCATACCAGCACAATCGCCAACGTTATCTCCTACGTTGTCAGCAATTACCGCTGGATTTCTTGGGTCGTCTTCTGGAATGCCTGCTTCTACTTTCCCGACTAAATCTGCGCCTACATCAGCACCTTTAGTAAATATTCCGCCACCCAATCTAGCAAAAATAGAAATTAAACTGCTACCAAAACCTAAAGCAATTAATGCGCTAATGTCTTGAGTCGCAACATAAAAACCGCTCACCGCTAAAAGCCCTAAGCCTACCACCAAAAAACCAGTAACTGTTCCGCCATCAAAAGCCACAGCAAGAGCCTGCCCCAAACCATTACGTGCCGCTTGAGCAGTTCTTACATTAGCTCTGACTGAAATGTTCATACCAATATAACCACATAATGCCGAAGCTACCGCCCCGATAATAAAACCAATCGCCATTGTCCAATTCAAAAAAAATCCAATTACTAAAAATAAAATCACCGCTACAATCGCCACTGTTTTATATTGACGATTCAAAAAAGCTTTAGCACCTTCTTGAATTGCTTTGGCAATTTCTACCATTTTGCCCGAACCACTATCCAACTTATTAATTTTATAAATCAAATAAATCGCAAAAATTATTGCGATGGCTGACGATAATAAACTAAATGCGATTATTGTGTTCATGTTTTTTATAATTTATTTATTTATTTATTGTCCTCCTGTTTTGTTTCTTCATTTGGCTCTTCAGCTGTTTTCTCATTTGTTTCTTCGGCTGGCTCCTCATTTTCTTCGGCATCAGAATCTTCGGCTTCTTGACCATCAACAGATGTTTCTACTCCTTCACCAGAAATCACATCAATCCTCCAACCAGTTAATTTAGCAGCCAATCTAACATTCTGACCCTCCTTACCAATCGCTAAAGAAAGTTGATCTTCCGCCACTGTTACTCTTGCATTTTTTGTATCTTGGTTTACTTCAACATCTTGGATCTTAGCTGGCGACAATGAATTACCAATAAATTTTATCGGGTTTTCATCATATAAAATAATATCTATCTTTTCGCCACCCAATTCATTAATAACTGCTAGCACTCTAGATCCTTTTTGACCAACACAAGCGCCAATCGGATCGATTTTTTCATCAATCGTACTAACGGCAATTTTTGTTCGATTGCCCGCTTCCCTAGCAATCCCATGTATAGTTACAATACCGCTAGCAATTTCAGGCACTTCCAACTCAAAAAGTTTTGACACCATTTTTGGATAGGCTCTAGATAAAATAATCGCTGGCCCTCGAACATCTTTCTGGACAGCCAAAACATAAACTCGCAACCGTTGCCCAATCCTATAAAACTCTCCTCTTACTTGTTCTTCAGGATACATAACACCAATGGTTCTACCCAAATCAACATAACTATTACCTCGCTCTACGCGCTGAACAGTCCCGCTTAAAACATCTCCTTCCTTGCTTTGATATTCTTCATAAACAGCATCGCGCTCCGCCTCACGAAGTCTTTGAATAATAACTTGCTTAGCAGTTTGAGCTGCAATTCTTCCAAAATCTTTATGAGCTTCCAGTGGCATAATCAATTCCTCGCCAACTTTAATGCTCTCTTTTATTTTTTTAGCATCGGCCAGCATTATATGTCGCTCTTCATTGAAACGAATTTTCTTTTCTTCTTCTGGCACTGTGTCTTCTTCAACTTCTTCAACTTCGCCTTCAGCTAGCTCTGGCTTTAACATCGATTCATCAACCACCAACTTAACCAAAAATATCTCCGACTCGCCAGAAGTCAAATCAAATTTAGCCCGAATATTCTGGCCTTTTTTACCATAATCTTTCTTATATGCCGCAGCAATGGCCATCTCAATTGTCTCCATAACCTTTTCTCGTGAAATACCTTTTTCCTCACAAATTTGGTCAATCGCGGATAAAAAATGTTGTTTTTCCATATTTTTAATTATTTTAATAAAAAAGTCCGAGCTCTGAGCCGGACAATCAATACTTCTCTACTTATTTTCAATATAACGCATTACACAATACCAGTCAATAGCCTATCAAATTATTTGTTTTTTAATCAAGCTTAAGCATACATTGGATCCAATTACCATCACTGCTAACGTAATAAACACGCCCAGGCCCGCAAATACCAGAGCTTACAGTTGTAAGCTCAAGTAAATAATTTAGATATGCACCTGGTTTAAAAAGAAACCCATCATAAGGAGAAACAGCCCCTGCCCAATCATACGCATACATATAACCTCCCGCGTTCCTTGTTCCACCCTTTGGGTCATCAGGAAAACCTGCAAGATAAGGAGATATAGCATCATCCACCACAGGCTTGTGAACATAGGGATACCACCCTCCATAACATTCATTGCTAACGCAAGACCACATTAAATCTGGAGGGATGGGGCCATGATTGACTGGCAAAGAACTTCCGTCCAAATTTATATACATACTAAACGCAGTCGCAATAGCCTTTACCGAAGCCACCCGCGCGACATTTCTTGACTTTAATCTGGCTTTGTTTACCTGTACGGCCACAATTGATGCAAGTAGCGCAATTATAAAAATCACTACTAAAAGTTCTATCAAAGTAAAAGCGCTATTCTTTTTATATAATGACGAATTTAGTTTCATAAATCAAAATTATGCTTTGTTATTATACCACAATTTATTCAAAGACTGCATTGGTTAAATGGTTCAACTTAACAATTTCATCGTTATCCCCTATTGTAATCGCCACTACATCTATTTGCCACGGCATATCGGGCTTTATTTTATTATGAACTAAATAAAGTTTTGCCGATTGTAAAAGTTTTTTCTGCTTAAAATAATCAACATTATCTTCAGGCCTTAGCTTCCCACCCTGTCGCATGGTTTTTACTTCCACAAAAATTACTATTTTATTTTTCAAAGCAACAATGTCCAGCTCCGCATAACGAGCTCGCCAGTTTCTATGCAAAATTTTGTATCCGTTTTTCTTTAAAAACTTTTCCGCTGTTTTTTCACCTAATTGTCCAACCGCTTGGCTGCTGTTCATACATTCATTATACAAAAAAAGAAAATGTTTATAAAATTAATTCTAACATTAATCCTTAAATTAATTCAAGGATTGTTTAATGAGAGGTGTTTTAGAATGTTGGTGGTGTTTGTTTGAAAAAGTCAGAACCCATTTTTCGGAGAATCCTGAAAACTAATGCGGACTCGGCAGGGCGAAACATTCGACTGGTGATATGGATTCGCCCTGCCTCGGCTTCCGTCTCGCCCACAGGAGGGGTCTGGGGAGGAATGCTGGCGGGAAATCAGCCGAGGCAAAACGAAAAATCCTTTCCCCCAGAAAAACAGATTTTCGTTTTGCCGAGTCCGTATTGAAGCCCCACGCACTGGCGAGTACGCCAGTGCGTGGGGCTTTCTCCGAATCATTTGTTTTGGAAATAGGTTCGAGCTTGGTACAATAAATACACCAATACAGAACTCAACGGCTTTTTCAAAGCCAGAAGGTGTGACGCGCGAAGCGCGTCCCACTGATTTCCCCCCATTTTTCCAAACGAATTCAGAATTTTTGGCGCGCTGGCGCGCACCTGTTTTTCGCCGAGGAGGAGGTTCGAAATCAGAAGCAATTTTGACTGCATTTGCTTTGCCCGGAATACAAAAAGAATTTTTATTACTATGATAAATAATATGGAAAATAAAAAATTCTTTTTGTATGCTCGCAAGTCCACTGATGTCGAGGACAAGCAGGTTTTAAGTATTGAGGCACAGCTCACTGAATTGCGAGACTATGCCAAGAGAGAAAATCTGAACATCGCCCTTGAGTTTGTAGAAAAACAATCTGCTAAAATTCCAGGTCGTCCAATCTTTAATGAAATGATGAAGTCTATCGAAAAGGGCGATGCAGATTGTATTCTCTCTTGGCATCCGGATCGTCTCGCAAGAAATAGTATTGACGGTGGAAAGATAATTTACCTCCTCGACACAGGAAAACTTGCGAGCTTGAAGTTTCCGACTTTCTGGTGTGATTCCACATCACAAGGAAAGTTTATGTTAAACATGGCTTTCGGACAAAGCAAATACTATGTAGATTCTCTTTCCGAAAATACGAAAAGCGGACTTCGCCAAAAAGTTAGAAATGGTGATTATCCAACGCTTGCCCCAGTGGGATATATCAACGACTCGCGAACAAAAACTGTTGTCGTTGACAGAAAGAAAGCTAAAGTTATCAGGCAAGCGTTTGAGTTTTATGTAAAAGGTGGCAATAGATTGGAAGATGTCTCAAACTTTTTGGCGAAGCACAATCTTTTTTCAAAAACTGGAAAGAAAATCCACAAATCCCGTGCGACTTCTATTCTCTCAAATCCTTTTTATACTGGGCTATTTAGATATGGTGGTGAACTCCACGAAGGAAAGTACGAGCCAATCATTTCAAAGAAACTTTTTGATCAGGCGCAGAAAATGCTGAAACTTCGCGGTAAGCCCGACAGAAAGCCCCTAAACGACCCTCAACCTTTCTGTGGCCTCATTTCCTGCGCCAGTTGCGGAATGATGATAACTGGCGAATACAAGGTTAAGAAACAGAAGAACGGCAATACTCACGAATATATTTATTATCACTGCACGAAGAAAAACAAAAATGTGAAGTGTGAAGAACCTTGTATTCGTCAAGAAGAATTAAATCGCCAGTTATCATCCTTAATTCAAAAAGTTTCTTTGCCCAAAGACTGGGCGGTAGAACTCAATTGTCTTGCTTTGCAAGACCACGGAAAATCCGCCCAGTCTTTGACTGCTTGTGTGAAAGAGAAGCAAGAAAAGATTTCTTCTTTGTCGCAAAAGTTAGAGCGACTTCTTGATGGATATTTAGACCAAATAATTGACCGAGAAGATTATCGTTTACAAAAAGGAAAGTTGTTATCCGAAAAGAAGTCGCTCGAAGAAGAAATCTACAATCTTTCACACAAGCAAAATGATTGGCTCGAACCTTTCCAAAACTGGTTAGAAGTCGCACAGAATATAGACAAAATTGCTTCTGATTCAGACCTTTTTGCAAAAAAGGTCTGTGCCAAAGAAATCTTTGGCTCGAACCTCCTCCT
>Ga0210057_1008045_pt1 | contig 12588 bp, 12 predicted proteins | sample CryGeyCG2114_010_2_FD_183968 | JGI IMG/M metagenome (GOLD analysis project Ga0210057, IMG submission 183968) | Groundwater microbial communities from aquifer - Crystal Geyser CG10_big_fil_rev_8/21/14_0.10 (SPAdes) (version 2) | ecosystem: Environmental > Aquatic > Deep subsurface > Groundwater ... | reverse complement strand
TTTTATCAATCATGGGTATGGAAACGCATATTTCAAAAGTGGAAAAATTTCATATGATTTTTCGTGATTATGGTGTGAGTGCAGATGAAGTGTTGTTTATTACTGATACTTTGGGAGATATTTTGGAAGGTCATGAAGTTGGTGTCAAAACGATTGCTTTGGATTCTGGTTTTCATGATAGAGAGCGGTTGGGACAAGGAAAACCTTATGCGATTATTTCATCGATTTTTGATATATACGAATACTTGGTGTAAGAATTCATATAACATGTATATGGTTGGCAGGAAAATATATAGAGCATTGCGTAATAATCTCAATATTCAAGATCAATGGTCAGTTTATATGATCTTGTTTTGTATATTTGTATTTTATATATGTACACGTATGTGGATGTGGTTTCAATATGGTATGGCAGGATTTGGGTATGACACAGGTATTTATCGTTATATTGTCACTGGCTATTTTTTAAATTCAGGTAATATACCATTTGGTTTTTCGGCATATTCAAATTGGTTGATGATTTTGGGTACGGATGTGGATGTTATTTTATTGCATTGTTATATTGCTATTGCATGCGCTATATTTTATGCGATATATCGTATGGGGCATGTATATTTTGGCCGTATATATCATGGGATTTTTATTGTTTTTTTATTTGCCGTTTCTATTACACAATATGAATTTTTTTGGTGGTATTATTATCGGCAATTTTTATCATTATTGTTTATCATTATTGCTTTTTTATTTATTCATTATCGTTCATATTTTTTAATACCTGTATTGGTGGCAATAGGTATTATTCATCCTTTGTCATTGATTCCTCTTGGTCTTAGTCTGATTATTTATATGTTTATTGCGACTCGTGATATGAGGCGGTATATTTTTATCAGTGGTTTGATAAGTGTTATAGTGTTATGTATATCAAATTGGCAAGAATTGATGATGTATGCGCAAGATTTTTTTCATTATCATGGTGTTGCCAAAAATTTTGTAGTAGCAGGATACCAAGAATTTACAGGACAATTTATTGGATGGAAGGATTGGCTTCAATATAGTGTGTGGTATATACCATTTGCTATTATGGGTATATGGAAGTATTTCAAAAAACAACCATTATTATTTATTTTTTCTTGTGTTAGTATTGGATTGATTATGGTACAAATTGTATTTTATAGACGTTTTTTTGTATTTTTGGATATGGTAGTGATTATGTATGCAGGTGCTTTTTTGGCGGACATATGTTTGACTGTTATGTATATGAAATATAAATATATTATATATATATTGATTATTGTTTATAGTATAATTGGGATTGGATATATAACATATACATTGGCAAATAAAAAACCATTATTATCAAGAATAGAAATATCAAAAATACAAAGCGTTTCATCTCTTGTTAGTGATAGTGATTTTGTATTGTCGATAGATAGTATGTATGCACCATGGTTGCGAGGCTTTAGTGATAAAAAAATAATAGCACCTGGTTTATTTGAATATAACAAATGGAATAGAGAAGAATGGCAAATTTTTTGGTTTTCTTCTGATATTGATATGAAAATAGAAATGTTACGTATGTATGATGTATCACCATTGTATATATATACGGGAGATTCTTTGTTTAATTTAGGACCTTATGGTAATTTTGTACGACCATTTTTAATACGTGTTGATTTATGAGTTTTGTCTTTATTTTGTTTGTTGGTGTCCTGTTGCTTTTTGTATGTACGAGAAAGTTTTTTTTTCATATTACATATATTGAATTACTATTGTATGGTTTTGTAATTGGTTTGAGTAGTATGATTGTACTATATAGTTTCATTTTTTAATGTCCCAAGTTTGGGTGGGTTAATTCCCTGGCCTTCAGGCCATCGTTTCAACTTGAAACTCAACGTGTAGAATGGTACTATGTGATCATAATTCAGTTATATACACTAGAAATATGACCTACTATCGAAAAACCACCCATTCAACCTTTGATTGTACATACCATCTAATTTGGATAACTAAGTATCGATATAATGTTCTTGTGGGAGATATCGGTACACGAGCACGATATATTCTTTCACAAGTCTGCAAAAAAAAACAATGTGGAAATAATACGAGGCACAGTATCAAGTAACCATATACACATGTATGTCTCAGTACCTCCATATTTATCAATAAGTAAACTCACTCAACAACTCAAAGGCAAAAGTTCTCGTAAGATACAACAAGAGTTTCCTGAACTAAAGAAAAAATACTGGGGAAATCATTTTTGGGCAGTAGGTTACTTTGTGCGAACAACCGGAAATGTAACTGATGAAATGATCAAAGAGTATATTGAAAATCATAAACAAGACGATAAATATGGAGACTTTCAAGTCGAAAATTGAATTTATTCAAAATTTATTCTATGGACTTCCAGTCCATAGTGGTTAAATACTTTTATTTATTATATTAATATAATAATATGCAACAACTTATTATACAAGGTATGCATTGTGATGCATGTAAAAAATTAATTATGATGGAATTGGAAGATGCATCACTTGATATATTTGTAGATAGTATTAGTGTTGAAGATGACAATAAGGGAATAATGATATTAAAAAATGCAACAGAGGATGATATTATGAAAATAAAAAATAGTATCAATGCGATGGATGGCTATCATGTAGAGTAACTATAAAAAATACGTGATATTCTCACGTATTTTTTATATTGTATTAAAATATTTTGTATGTTATACTCACTACATAATTCACTAACCATACTATATGGCAAAAGGAAACAATGCTCAAAAAAAAGAAAAGAAAAAACCAAAAAAAGCTAAGAAATAAATAATAAAAAACGAGCGATAGGCTCGTTTTTTTTGTAAATATTTTTATGCGATATGTTGTATTTCGATACGACGTATTTTGTCACCGAGCTGTATATCAAATACATCAGCACATTTATGACCAAGCAATGCTATACCGAGAGGAGAGCTGTGTGAAATAATATGTTTGTCTGGATTTGCTTCAGATGATCCAAGAATGGTATATATTTTTTCCTCTGAATCAAGGAGAAAATATACAGTTGAACCTATGTGGATTATATTATGTGTTGTATTGTTTATTATTATTGCATGATTCAGTTGTGCATTTATTTTTGTAATCATATTTAACGTTGTACGAAGTTTTTGTTTTGCTGCTTGATATTCTACATTTTCAGAAAAATCACCAAGCTCTGCTAGACGAGATACTTCATCTGCAAGCGTAGGTTTTTGTGCGATAAGTTTCTGCAATTTTTTTTCAAGTGCATCGTATTTTTGTTGACTCATGTGTGGATCATTATCATCATCTGTATATTTTCCTGCTTTTCGTTTTGGAAGTTGCATAGGGTTATTTGGTAATTAATTTCTGTAAGTAAAAAAATTTATTCGTAATTTTTGACATAATAATAGTGTGTTAGAGTTTCTCCTCAGATAACACAATCCCGACCTTGTCGCGGATTGCTTTTTTGAGATTATAATACTACTCAGCAGATTCCTTCCTTGAGGAGGGGTAGGGAGCTGTAAGCGGGGAATTTTTGTCATTGTTATTCATTACTCGTTACTTTTTACTTACTACTTTCTACTAATTTTATACTAACTCATGTTACTCACTTCGTCAACTTAGTAACTTATAAAATTTAGTCAGCTTAGATTTGTTGTATTGCTTTTTTATCTCATCGTGCTATAGTATAGACAAAGATAATATTTATATCTAATTATATAATATGCAAAAATTTTTAGCTATTTTCGGGGGGATTTTAGTAGTTTTGATTTTGGGATTTGTGATTTGGCGACAAGTTTTTACTGATATAATAGCAGAACAACCAGATGTCGTGCTGGATGATACATGGGAATATATAGATGATATAGACGATGGAGATGATATGATGATAGCTGGCCCTGTTGTAAATTTATCAATAGTAGATGGCGCTGAAATACAAAGCCCATTTACATTGACTGGTGAAGCACGCGGATGGTTTTTTGAAGGTTCATTTCCAGTTTTATTAAAAGACGAAGCAGGGAATATATTAGCTGAAACACTTGCAACAGCAAATGGTGATTGGATGGTAGAAGATTATGTAGCATTTACCGCAGTATTTAGTTTTGATGTGACGACTACGACGATGGGGCAATTGATTCTAAAAAAAGACAATCCAAGTGGATTGCCAGAAAATGACGATGAAATGCAATTGTCAGTTACATTGTTACCAGGTTTTGCTACATTGTTACCAGGTTCTGCATCAGAAAAAAGATTTACAGATGTATATTTTATGAATCACCACGATGATCCTGCATTATTATATTGTGATGAACCAACACCGACGACTCGTGAAGTTGTCAATGATGATAATTATATACGTGCAACATTAGAGCAATTGCTTGTAGGGCCTGATTTTGCAGAAAAAGCATATGGATTTGAAACGGCTATACCTACAGGAGGACACGTCGTATCATTTGAAATAAAAGATAAAATTGCATATGTAGATTTTGATGATGTAGTAGAACCAGATGGTGGATCATGTGCGGTGACTGCTGTGCGTGCACAAATAGAAGAAACATTGAAACAATTTGATACAATTGATTCGGTCATAATATCAATAAATGGCAAAACAGAAGGTATTTTTCAGCCTTAGGTTATCCACATTTGACCAATTTTCAAAAACTCTCTACAATATGGATACTTATTTAGTATTAATTTAATATTGTATGCAAAAATATCTTGTAGGCTTCGTAGCTCTTTTGGGAGGATTACTTGTTATGGGGGCAGGTTGTAGTTTTAATAATAAAACACAGACAGATAAAAATACTGACACATCTGAAAAACAAGCAGGGGTGATGACTGATAAAAAATCAGATGACACAATGATGGAAAATAACAATGAAGAAAATACAATGATGGTTCCCGTCAACACTGTTATTTTTGATCTTACAGGAAAGAATTTTGAATTTTCAGAAAAAGAATTACGAATAAAAGAAGGTCAAACAGTTACCATCAATTTTGAAAGTACACAAGGTTTTCATGATTGGGTCATTGACGAATTTGATGCACATACAAAACAAGTAAACCCAGGTGAACCTACATCAGTTACTTTTGTTGCAAATAAAACAGGGGAGTATGAATATTATTGTAGTGTTGGCAAACATCGTGATATGGGCATGAAAGGAATCCTTGTTGTCGAACCAGCAGTACAAGAAATGGTCATAGAAAATGCAGATGCAATGACAACTAATGATGAAATGATGGAAGAAAAAAATATAGAAGATTCTATGATGGAAAAAAATACTATGATGGAAGAATCTACAAAAGGTGAAGGATATATTGCCTATGATCCAGCAAAACTAGCATTGGCAAATAGTGGTGATGTCGTATTGTTTTTTCATGCATCATGGTGCCCAACATGTAAAGTATTGAATAGTGCACTTGAAACAAGTACTTTTCCAGATGATCTCACAGTCATGAAAGTAGATTATGACAATTCATCTGAACTGAAGAAAAAATATGGTATCACTAGTCAACATACACTTGTCCATGTGGATGCACAAGGTACTATGAAAGACAAATGGCTTGGTGGGTCTAGTCTTGCAGATATACAATCTCATCTCAAATAATCCTACAAAAAACAAAAATCCCGTTATATACGGGATTTTTTAGACCTTGTTTTTTCTCTTGTTTTGAGCTATAATTGAAGATGAATAATATAAAATTTTCTTATATTTAGTTTTTAATAAATATTTTATGTTCAAAGTTCTTTCTATTGGTGGATCTATCATCGTGTCAAAAGATGGATTAAATATAACATTTCTCAAAAAATTTAAAAAACTTATTCTTGATGAAGTTGCACGTGGTACGACGTTTATCCTTGTTGCAGGTGGTGGTTCGACAGCACGAACATACCAAGATGCATTACGCAAGATGAATATACGAAATGATAGGGTACTAGATCAGATGGGGATAGATAGCACACGTCTCAATGCATCGTTTCTCAAATACATATTTGCTGACATGGTACATAAAGATATTATTATAAATTTTAAGAAAAAAATATCAACAAAAAAATCAATCATAATTGCGGGTGGTGAAAAACCAGGACAGAGTAGTGATATGGCAGCAATCGTATTGGCAAAGACATATGGTGCAACTGAGTTTATCAATTGTTCCAATATTGATTTTGTATATGACAAAGATCCTCATACATATAGTGATGCACAAAAAATAGAACACATAGATTGGCAATCATTTCGTCGAGATATTGTAGGAAATGTATGGGAACCAGGAAAACATGTTCCTTTTGATCCCATTGCAAGTCGTAGCGCACAAAAAATGAATTTGACAGTCAAGATGCTTGATGGTAATAATATAATAGCATTGAAACATGCGTTGCGTGGAGAAAAATTTCAGGGGACCGTGATAGCGAGTTACTAGTAACTAGTAGTAAGTAGTAATAACAATAACAATAACGAAATTCTCCCTTTGAGGGGGTAGGAGAAAATACACCACTTACAGCTCACTGCCCCTCCTCAAAAAGGGAACCTGCTGAAATATTATAATTCCAAAAAAAAACAATCCATAACAACGTCAGGATTGTATTATTATGTCAAAAATTACTTGTTTATTTGTAAACGTACTTATTTTTCAACATATCTATGTCCAATGATGTAGAACAAATAAAAGACAAACTAGATGTGGTGGATATTATTTCAGAATATGTGCAGATGAAACCAGCGGGTATCAATCACAAAGGTCTCTGTCCATTTCACAATGAAAAATCCCCTTCATTTATGGCAAGTCGCGAACGACAAAGTTGGCATTGTTTTGGTTGTAATAAGGGTGGAGATATTTTTACATTTGTACAAGAAATGGAAGGAATGGAATTCAAAGAAGCCTTGAAATATTTGGCACAAAAAGCAGGAATCGTATTGACCAATACATTTCAAAATGAAGTACAAAGTAGTCAAAAAAATAGGATAAAAGATATCAATATACAAGCTGCATCTTTTTTTCATAATTTTTTATTAAAAATGGTTGCATCACAAGATGCGCGTGCATATCTTCATGATCGTGGTCTATCAGATGATACGATTGTTGCCTGGCGTATAGGTTTTGTACCAGAGCAGTGGGATCTTCTTACCCAATATTTACTCAAAAAAGGTTTTGCGATTGATGATCTAGTCGCATCAGGATTGACTATAAAACGTGACAATGCAGACAGTATGTCTCATCGTGGTTTTTATGATCGATTTCGTGGACGTATTATGTTTCCTATTTGGGATATTCATGATCATGTCGTCGGTTTCACTGGTCGTGTATTGGTGGAACATGAAAAGAGTGGTGGAAAATATGTGAATACACCACAAACAGCAGTTTATGACAAATCACGTGTTGTATTCGGATTAAACAAAGCAAAACAAGCAATACGTCAACAAGATGTCATTGTCATGGTCGAAGGACAAATGGATGTCATCGCATGTCACCAAGCTGGTATGCATACGGTTGTTGCGACGAGCGGTACTGCATTGACAAGTGAACAGATAAAATTATTGAGTAGATACTCAAAAAATTTAAACCTCTGCTTTGATGTTGATAGTGCTGGGCTTGAAGCCGCTGATAAACATTTTAGAGTTGCACTCAATAGCGGTATGCATGTTGTATTGACAAAAATTCCAGAAGATTTGGGAAAAGATGCTGATGAATGTATAAAAAATGATAAAGAAAATTTTTTTAAGGCTGTAGAAAATGCTGAAGATGTAATGAGCTGGTTGATGTATAAGATTATGGTTGGTCGTGATATAAATAATTTACGAGATAAAAATAATGCTATTGATGAATATCTATCAACTATTTTATTATTGCCACATGCTCTGTATAAAGACCATTGGCTACAAGTCTTAAGTGATAAGATGAGTGTTGATAAACAAGTGTTACGAGAAAGAATGAGTGAAATTGAGAAAAATAATATGAAAAAAAATACGCAAATTAATAAAAAAGAAGAAATAAAAGAAAATTATAATTTATTACAATTGTCTACATTTGATCAACTTATCGAACGATGTATTATACTCCTCTTCATGCAAAAAAATCCAACGCATCCAATTGTTTTTCCACTTGAGTCATTGTCCACAGGACCATATAAAGACCTTTACGAAATGCTAAAAACCATGTATACTACGCAGGGTAAGATAGATATCATATCTCTTCGCAATAATTTTGTACAAAGTGAAGAAGAGTCTATTGTCGATATACTTCTCATGAAAGGTGAGAAGGATTTTGCTACATACAGTTCTGAACAGCTACAAGAAGAATTGGAACAAATTTCAAAACGTATCCAAAAAGAATGGAATCATACAGAGCGTAGTCGTATCACGACGGCAATGATAGACGCAGAAAAAGATGGTGATACAGTACGAGTCACTGCATTGATGCAAGAGTTGATTGGTTTGAGTAATACATAGTATTTTTAATCATAAAATTTATTTGTTTATCTATAATTCTTTTCCATGCCACCACGGAAAAAAACTACAACTAAGCGCGTAACAAAAAAAACAACAACACGCGCAAAGAAAAATTCTCCGCCAAAAGCGAAGAGACAGACACGTAAGACCCCTATGCGATCTCGCGTAACAAAAACTACTACCCGAACTTCATTTCAAAAAAAGCGGGTAACACGCGCAAGCACGACGACGCGCGGCAAAAAAAATACGTCGACAGCAACAAAATCAAAAACTCGTACAGCAACAAAAAAAGTTGCTCAAAAAAAATCCGTTACAAAAAAACGGATATCTTCTGTTAAAACAAAAAAAGTAAAACAAGCACCAAAACAAAAAACACGATCATTGAGATTTCACAAACCTCGCGAAGTGGAGGAATATGAAGTACCAAGTGATGAAACAATCCAACAACTGGTTAGCAAAGGACGTAATCGTGGTTTTTTGACTGAGCGTGAAATTTTGTCATTGTTCAATAGAGTCGAACAATACATTGATAGATATGAATATTTTTTATTTTTACTTGATAAAAATTCTGTATCAGTCGTCGAAGCACAGGAGCAATTACTCGGCGTATCTCGTCGTGATCAAAAGAAAGACGTAATAGGTGGTTTGCAAGGCGAACAACCAGATGTTGCAAGCGGAGTTTTTTTTGATCTTGGTAGTATTTCACAAGATTCTATACAGATGTATTTGCGTGAAATCGGAAAAGTAGCATTGCTCAGCGCAGAAGAAGAAGTATCACTCGCAAAACGAAAAGATAGAGGAGACAAAGAAGCAGAAAGAAAAATGATCGAAGCAAATCTTCGCCTTGTAGTATCTATTGCAAAAAAATTTGTTGGCAAATCCTTATCGCTCCTCGATCTTATCCAAGAAGGAAATATAGGATTATTTCGTGCTGTCAAAAAATTTGATTATCGAAAAGGTTACAAATTTTCTACGTATGCAACATGGTGGATACGTCAAGCTATCACACGTTCACTTGCTGATCATTCTCGTACCATTCGTATTCCTGTACACATGGTCGAGACGATTAACAAACTGCAACAAATTTCTCGTCGATTGTTACAAGATCTCGGACGTGATGCAACACCCGAAGAAATTGCTGCTGAAATGGGTGAAGATGTAAATAAAGTAAAACACATCATAAAAATATCGCAAGATACTGTATCACTCGAGACATCGGTTGGTGGTGATGATGACGATGATACATCGCTGTCAGATTTTATAGAAGATATAAAAAATATTTCTCCATCACAAGCTGCTGGTGTAGAATTGTTAAAAGATTATATTCGTGAAGCAGTACTCGATCTTGCTCCGCGTGAAAAGAAAATTCTTGAAATGCGTTTTGGTCTTGCAGATGGTGTGACACATACACTCGAAGAAGTCGGAAAAGAATTTGGTGTGACCCGTGAACGTATCCGTCAAATCGAAGCAAAAGCACTCGATAAAATAAAAGGTTTTGATATTGTAAGTAAATTGCGAGATTATTAGTGTGATGTATGATGCATAGTGCAAATAACATGGTACAAAAAATTTTCAAATATAAATATAAGAGTATATGGCGACTCATAAACGAATCATGATTATTTTTACTGGAGGGACAGTGGCGGGAAATGTGGCAAAAAGCAATGTTTCACAAAATGTAAAATCAAAACCGAGTACCTTCATTACTTCTCTCAATGAGTCTATTGAAATTGTAAAGAAAAATTGGAATATTGAAATCGAAGCAGATATTATAGAACTTTTTAATGTCGATAGCTCAAACATGCAACCGGAAAATTGGACAACCTTAGCAGGGAAAATTGAAGAAGTGTACGACGATTATGATTCATTTATTGTTTTACATGGTACCAATACCATGGGCTACACGGCCGCCGCACTTTCATTTGCCTTTGAAAATATCAACAAGCCAGTTGTTATTACTGGTGCACAGGTTCCACTTGGTTATCTTGGGTCTGACGCGACGACGAATCTGGTCAATGCTTTGCGTCTCGCAGTCTGGGAATATCATGAAGTAAAAGGTGTCATGGCAGTGTTTGGGAGTAAAATTATTGCCGGTACACGCGTGAAAAAAGGAACTGATTTTGATTATGATCCTTTCTTGGCATTTCAAAGTGGTTCACTTGGGCAAATTGGTCGTTTCATGCGTATCAATGAAACAGCAATGAAAAAATATGTAAGTTATTTGTCACGATTGAAGCCTTTGGCAATTCAATCACGTGTCTTGAGTGTAAAAAAAGACTTTAATACCAATGATATTGCGTCATTTACTGAGTTTCCAGGTATGCAAGTCGATTTGTTCAAGACATTGGTAGAACAAAATGATATTAAAGCTTTTATCTTTCGTGCGTTTGGTGCCGGTGATCCGAGTGCACATCTGTTTCCTGCATTTGAATATCTCAAAGAAAAACAAATTCCGATTGTGGTCACTACACAAGCACCGGGTGGTGTATCAAATTTTCAAGTGAATGAGACGGGGCAATATCTCAAAGAACATGATCTTGCTATTCCTGCCTATGATATGAGTATCGAAGCAATGACCGTAAAATTAGCTTGCTTACTTGGACAAAAACTAAATTATGAAGGCTTAATGGACAAATCGGGTTGCTAATTCTGTCCTTTTATGATTATTTTGATCACTTTGTTTCGTCTAATTTTACTTAATCCACGATGAACATGTAACAGACTTTTTAATCTGTTAAACCATCCATCAAGTGAATTCGTCGTATTTGGAATATGCAGTTCAGGATATCGTTGATAGGTGAATAGATATGGTAGATTTGTTTTCAAACTTCTGTACGCTGACCTAAGTCTTTTGTGTGTAAAATGCCACCGTCCAGTTTCTATATCAGTCGTTCGTTCTTTTAAAAATACTTCCCACTTTGTATACCATTGTTCGAGTTCATGTGTAAGAGTTTGCTCATCAGTTTTAGTCAGTGTGGCTACAATTAATTTCAACTCTTTACTTGCCTCTAGTCTTGGTCTGTCAGTAATATAACGCTTGATAATTTGTTTTTGATGGAAATGACACATTTGTACTGGAATTGGCTCAAATAACTGTCTAACACCTCGTTTTCCGTCAATTACGACCCCGTGTATGTGAAATCCATTTTTTTCTAAATGTTGTTTACCTGATTGATACACATGTAGTGTTTCATGAGGAGTAAACTTCCACCATAGATTCATTTTTAAGTTAGGTTCTCTAAAGACACATAGACCATCAGTACGTGAGAAAAAAGTGGTATCTACTACAAGTACAACATTTCTTTTGTCGATTTTAACCACACTTTTTACATCTATTTCTAACAAGAATCGTTGAATCGTTTTGTATCCAATATCAAGTCTTTTGGCAAGATTAGTATATGTTTGTCTTTCCCATACATACCAATCTAATATTTTCTTTTCTTTCCTCTTTTTACGTCTATTACTTTGAAAGCTTTTACCACACGTATTACAGTGATACCGTTGCAATCCAGCCCTTTTCCCATTCTTTTTTACATCGTTATTTTTACAAAATGGACACTTTTTTTATTAGTCATATTAGTTTTAGTTAAGTTTTTGCCTAAACTATGCCATAAAACTAACTTTTCAGCCACCCGATTTGTCCATTAACCCATTATGAACAAATAAAATTAAAAATGCTTGAAGATTTGCATGGAGAGATTACGATTGAAAATGAATTGATTTGATGATATACATAGGTGGTGCGTAGAATATAAAATAAAATTTGTGTATAAAAATAAATTGTAATTATGTCAACTAATGTTAAGAAAAAGATTCTCATCATAAGTTATGGAGGAACGATCGTGATGGTGATAGACAAAGATCGCAAAGCTGTAGTGCCAGCACAAGATGTAGAAGAAATATTACAACTCGTTCCAAATTTGTCAAATGTTGCTGATGTGACACTTGATGTTTTGTCAAATGTAGACAGTACTAATGTTATGCCGGATGATTGGACACGTATCGCATATCATATTGCAGAAAAACGAAATGAATATGATGGGTTTGTCATTACACATGGTACCAATACTATGGCATATACTGCTTCAGCATTAACATTAGCACTTGGTAAAGGTCTAAAC
>Ga0210057_1008044_pt1 | contig 12588 bp, 9 predicted proteins | sample CryGeyCG2114_010_2_FD_183968 | JGI IMG/M metagenome (GOLD analysis project Ga0210057, IMG submission 183968) | Groundwater microbial communities from aquifer - Crystal Geyser CG10_big_fil_rev_8/21/14_0.10 (SPAdes) (version 2) | ecosystem: Environmental > Aquatic > Deep subsurface > Groundwater ... | reverse complement strand
ATCCGAAGCTAAAAATTTGAATTTTTCTTTAAATCCGCTATTCTTTACTCCATCGGGCCTATAGGTAAGTGGTATACCGCCTCGTTTGCAACGAGGAGTCAGCAGTTCGATTCTGCTTAGGTCCACCAACAGAGACAAAACGACTTTTTAGGGGTTGAAGGCCTGTTTTGCATTCAAAATAAAGGGTTTCTTCGTTTATAGTCAGTTCGGAAAAGATTTCTTTGATGATTTCCTCTTTTTCGCTTGGATTGGCTAAAGCATAGTATAAATAAACGTTTTTTAGGAGTTCGGAAAGTTTCACAACGTCTTTGACGGTTTCACGCATTGAGACATCAGATATCCTTTCGGTATCCTGCAAAGCAATCAATTCAGCATTTAATCTATCGTCTTCCTCAACTATTTTTTCAGGCGTAAAAGCACCTGTTTTAAGTAGGGTTAAGCGATTGGCGTTAAGGTAGGCCAAATCCTCTCTAAGCCTCTTTTTCTTCCGTTCATTGGTATCTAGTTGATTAAGTCGCTTTGCCTCTAATAAGGCGATTTCCGTGCCAGTACGAGCATCCAATTCTTCAAGCTCATTTTCGGTAAATGAGAGATTATTGATGAGCTCACCAATCTTTTCAGTAATAAATGTAAAATTAAAGCTCTTGTTTGGATTAGAACAATTTTCTACGCAACGAACGCCGTAATACATAATGCCTTTTTTAGGATATGGCGTATAAACTCTTTGACATAAAGCACAACGAACAATACCACGTAGCGGATGGTCTAAAACCTTCGCATAATGCACGCTTTTATTCTTTTTGCGGAGCCTTGTTTGAACACGATTAAAAAGGTCTTCCGATACTATTGGCTTGTGGCTAATGCTTTTTATCCAAACACCCTCATTATTGAGTACCTTTCCTGTATAAAAAGGATTAGTAAGCATTTTGTGTATAGTATTGTATTTCGGAGGCCTACAAACCGCTTTAATATCAAGGCGTATATCGTCTTCGTCTTCAGCCCAAATCTCTTCTTGCGTCCTACGGCGACGCATTGGGGGCATTGTAAATCCTTGTTCAGTAGCCCAACGAGCAAGGTCTGCTAAACTCCAATTTTCACTGGTATACATTTCAAAAAGCTTTCTAACTATCGGTGCGCGCTCAGGGTCAATCGGCTTATGCTCCATTTGTCCCTGATTAAGATAACCAACGGGGGCTCGGTGAATACAAATGCCCTGTGCACGCTTATTATGCATCGTCATTGTCACCTTTTCCCTTGTATTACGGGAGGAATGTTGCGTAAATACTCCGTCAATGTCCATATGCAATTCTCCCGCACTATTTTTATCATATTTAGCGAGGACAAAATGAATATCAACTCCCGCTTTCATTAACTTACGTATAATCATTTCATCTCCTTTGTTTCGGCTAGCTCTATCTAAACACAGGAATATGACACCCTTGAAGTATTCCTTGCTTAATAGTTTTACAAGACGGTGAAATTTAGGACGTTCAATGTTGTACTGCACCGAATTATTTTCTCCGAAAAGCAATTCTGTTCCCTCCTTAAAAGCAGAATGACGCTCAGAGATAATGCCGTTTACCATAAATCCGTCAATGGTAAGCTGGGCTATTTGCAAATGTTCACGAAATGCGTGGAGTGAGGTTTCTGATTTTTGAAACTTTATTGAATTCTTCTGATTTTCAATATCGTCAGTGCTTTTACGAACATAAATCAAATAGTAATTACGGTATTTACCGCTTTCTATATCGTGAAGTATTTCCTTGCTGATATTAAGATTGTTGCTCATATTTCTCTATTTTATCTATATTATACCCCTCGCTCGCAAGACGTGCACGCACTTTTTTTAGCACTTGTCCAAGCGATATGAGTGAAATCGCAGTTTCCTCTGATAGCGTAAGGATTTTCTCTTTGTTGTTATCATCAATAGTTCCCGAGCCTTCTATGTCAATTATGGCGGCGTATCCATTAACAGAATGAATTACAACAGCACATTTAAAATGGATTTTATGTTTTAACATAATCGTTGATTGTTTTAGGTTTTGCACCATCCTCAAAAAAATATTGGCAAACCCTTCCTAGAAGGTAAGTTACCGTTGTGCCTTCTTGTGCCGCTTTAATCTTTAAAATCCTGTGCCATTTTGCGGATATGCGAACTTGTTTGGTCATTGTCATTTTGTAATTTTGTCAACTTTGTTCCATTTTATTCGGAGATAGGAACCTTCCCTCCCTTACTCCCTCAACCTGATATCCCCCTTGCTCCTCTGGAGTTGGCGCTCAATTCTCGTTGAGCTCAAAGCCAATCAGTATCGCGGGTTATCAGTATATCGGTCGCTTCGGTCGGTCGCCCGTAATCTCTGCCAAGTTTTGTTTATTGTCGCCCTGACTAGCGCTACGGGTACGCCCCTTGCGACATTCGCGGATAATCCCGCGGGTTTATAGCAATTAATATTGCTAAAAACCCCCAAAATCATCGTGTATATGCCTATTCGCTGTAAATCCTATTTTTTACACTACGGATTGTCTCAAAATAACCCTGTGCATCCACGGAAAGCTTGCTCGACCAGAAACGTTTTACCGCTTCTTCAAGCTGTGGTGTCTTAGTAAAAATGAACTCAACCTTCTTCCCACCGCTCCTATCTAGCTCTAATAACGAAAAACCCGCGTGTACCAGTGCCGCGGCAAGTCCTAGGTCTGACGAGCGATATTTTAGGAATTGTTGGTTCATATTTTTTGCGCAATAAAAATGCGCACATCTGCATTGTGCGCCTACACAAAAAATCTTAATAGATACAATTTAGGTCTATTTTGGAGTAGCTTGGGGCAAGGTTAAAATCAGCCCTTTTAGAATAATATCGCCATTATTATTAGCTAGTGATTTAGTATTGAGCCCTGTTTTTTTTCTTAGCGACTTAATAATCTCATTGATGTGATATGTTTCGTCTTTCTTTAAATGTTCTTGCCTTTTTTCCTCGGGTGAGTAGAATCCAGTAATCTTCAAAACGTCTATACGAGGGATAGCTTTCCCAACATTTTTGCATAATCTACTAAATAAAAGTTCATCATTTGAGCCTTTTTTAAGACGGAAAGATTTATTTTTAATTTTCCCAGTTCCAGTCGCTTCTTCGTAATAAATTTTGGGCTGGTCTAACAGTGCAATATGCTCTTTTAGCTTTACGTCATCAATAAGACAACTTGCTATCTTAAAAGTTAGCCAATCGCTGAAATATTCTGCGCGGGCTGTTTCCTCGCTTCTTTCCTCAAGCACGTAATCAATGATAACCCCACTTTCCTTTAGTTGCTTTAGGGCTTTTTCTCTATAGTGAAATGCGGCAAGAGCATATTCATCATCGTCCGCATCATCTTCGCCAACGAACACTTCATATCTTATACTGTTACATATCGGATATTGGCAGTATCTTTCGTATAGCTCTCGGACAACTTCTTCAAGGTATTTTAAGGATTTGTCCATAGTAATCTTTGAGTAATATATTTCTAGAATACCCGACTTGCCAAGTTTTGACAAATATTGCCAGTACCTTATACTAACAATACAACTATTTTTAGATATGAGTGAAAAAACCTATCGTATAGAGGAGGTTTCAGAAATGCTGAACGTCAGTGTGCGCTCCGTGTTCAGATACATTCACGAGGGCAAATTGAGGGCGACTAAGATTGGCTATTGGCGCATTGCTAGTGCAGACTTAAATGCCTTTATAGCCGAACGGGTGAATATCCGCAAACCGAGGAAAAAGTAGCGAACAAAAGCAAAATGAATATGAAAATTAAAACAAAGAAGCAACCCACAAAAGACGCGCTAACAAAATCCGACATCAAGCGTGTCTGCGATATTCTACGCCGCGATGATGGTGTTGGAGCAAAGGACTACATTGAGCAGTTCTCGTGGCTTCTTTTCTTGAAGGTCTTTGAGGGTGTAGAGGGTCAACTCAAGGAACTTGAAGAAGCGGAGGGACTAAAGTACAAGGCGGTCATTGATACGGAGTATCAGTGGTCATCGTGGGCAAAAAAGGATTGGAAAGACAAGGACGAGCTGGTTCACTTCATCAACCAAAAACTATTTCCTCATCTTAAATTACTCAAAGGTACACGCGCGAAGGACAAAATCGGAGAGATTTTCCGTGAGCTTTCTGGTAACCGTATCCGCTCACCTCACAATCTCCTAGACGTTATTGGTATCCTAGACAAGATAGAAAAACATCACTTTCAAGATACAAACCTGCTCTCGCAGGTCTATGAAGAAATACTACAAGCGATGGGTAGTGAGGGTGGCTGGTCTGGGGAGTTCTACACCCCACGCCCAATCATTCGTTTGATGGTCAAAATTGTTGACCCCAAACTCGGCGAAACTATTTTTGACCCATTCGTTGGGTCTGGCGGTTTCCTCGTGGAGAGCTTCAATCAACTTTATGAAAAGTCAGCAAAGGACGTGAAAGCGTGGCGTACGCTTCAAACAAAAACTTTTTACGGACAGGAAAAAAAGCCTTTGCCCTTCCTCATCGGTACGATGAACCTAATTCTCCATCATATCCTTGTGCCTAACATCATACGCTCCAATACATTTATGGAGGACGTACACAATATGCCAGAGAGTGCCAAAATGGACATAATCCTGACCAACCCTCCTTTCGGAGCAGAGGAAAGCAAGGACGTTCAGAATAACTACCCTATACAAATAGGAGCTACCGAAGGTCTTGCACTTCAGTACATTATGAAGCGTCTCAAAAATGGTGGGCGTTGCGGTGTCATTCTCCCTGAAGGAAACATCCTCTTTGGAGGTGGGGCGATGGCTCGTATTCGTCAAGAACTTTTGGAGAAGTTCAATGTGCATAGCATTATCTCACTTCCGCAAGGAGCATTTGCTCAAATGGGAGCAGGTGTCAAAACTAACCTCATATTTTTTGATAAGACAGGCTCTACAAAGGAAATCTGGTATGGAGAAGTGAAAGGCAAGTTTACAAAAAAGAAAACTCTTCAAGATAGTAATGTTGAAGATATTTTTAATAAATGGAAAAAGCGAGAAGTGTCTGACAGCTCGTGGGTTGTTCCTGTTGAAATTATCAAAGAGCGTGGTTATGACATTTCTCCTAAAAATCCTACATTGGCTGACGTGGACGCGCTCCTTTCCCCAGAGGCAATACTTGGTGAGATTGAGAAAAATCAACACGAGATTGATAACGTACTTTTGTCATTGAAAGGGATACTAAAAAAATGATTATGGAATGGAGAACACTACAACTTGGTGAGCTACTTGATTGCAGAAACGGACTTTGGGCTGGAAAGGACGGCGAGTTTACTCGTGCAAAAGTCATCCGCGTAACAGAAATGAGAGATAACGGAACATACGACCTCTCTACTGCCAAAGAGCTTCAAGTTGAGGCAAGAAAACTAACAACACGAAAAGTTGTGCCTAACTCCATATTGTTGGAGCGGTCTGGTGGTGGTGAAAATAAACCAGTAGGCAGAGTAATACTTTTTGGGGACGATGTGCTAGACGATGTGTATTCGTTTAGCAACTTCACAACCTTGCTTATACCGAAAGCTGATTTAGTAACTCCTAAATACCTTTTTTATTTTGCATACTTTTTCCATCTTTCTGGTAAAACAAAAAATCTTCAAAAAGCAGTAACTGGTATAAGAAACCTAGAGTTTTCAAAGTACCTAGAACAAGAAGTGTCCGTACCATTCAAGGATAACAAACCAGACCTCGCCGAGCAGAAGCGTATTACTGACAAGCTGGATAAGGTTTTTATGGAAATTGAAAAAAGTGTTGATAAAGTCAAACAGAACAAAAAGTATGCAAGTAAAACTACTTATTCAGAGCTTCTGACTACTTTTAGTGATGAAAACCTGAAAATATACTCCCTTGAAGACGTTTGTGATACAACAAGCGGAGGTACCCCTTCTCGTTCTAACAGTGCTTATTATGACGGCGATATATCGTGGTTGAAATCGGGCGAGTTGAATGACAATCGCTCAATATCATCTTCAGAAGAACATATCTCGGAAGACGCAATAAAAAAATCTAACGCAAAGGTCTTCCCATCAGGTACGGTTCTTTTGGCTATGTACGGCGCGACCGTTGGCAAGTTGGGTATTTTGAGTGCAAGTGCCTCTACCAATCAAGCCGTTTGTGCAATAACTCCCTACAAGAACATTTTGAATGAGTATATGTTTTGGTATCTGTATTTTTATCGTGATGAGTTAGTAAAGAAAGCGTTTGGCGGAGCACAGCCAAACATTAGTCAAACACTTATCCGTAAACTTCCCATAAAAGTACCCCTGAAAGATAATCAGCCAGACCCAGCCAAACAAAAAGAGATTGTTGCAAGAGTAAATGCTATTCAAGAAAAGCAGGAAAAGCTAACGGGCTTGTTTTCCCGACAAGAAAAGTTATTTGCATCCCTTCGCTCATCAGTATTAAGTTATGCATTTCAGTCAGAAAAAGTCGTTGCGTCTGTATCTATTCCCGTTCTTGCGCCTCGGATGTTTGATATCCAGCAAGCCGTTGCACAAATCCTCAAGCGATTTGAGCGCGGTGAAATGGTCGTCGCAAAGGTTCTTTATTTGGGCCAGGCATTGTTTGGGGTGCCAACAAATATTCAGTTCAGCGCACAAAACTTCGGTCCTTATGATGCCGCCGTAAAGAAAGCCGTTACCGCAGGGCTTTCTCCGCGAAATATGTTTTTTACGAGAAAAGGCTCGGGCTCAAATCAAGTCCTTGCACTTGGCACGAATGCAAACAAAATACTAAAATACTCAACTTCCGTGCTCGCTCGCAAAACGAACGTATATTTGGAGCAAATGATGCCACTTTTTAGTAAAAGCGATAGTGCAGGAATAGAGCGGTTGGCTACTATCTGCAAAATTATTGAGGACGAGCAAACGGTAGACGAGGCGGTAGTAAAAGTAAAATTACAGGAGTGGAAGCCAAATAAATTTACAGACGAGGAAGTGTCTCGCACCCTTGCCTTTATCAAAAATGAGGGCTGGGAACAGAAGTTATTAAAATAGTTATGCCATATTCAGAAGATGATACACGGGTCAAAATCATAGACCCACAAATACACGAGAACGGATGGAAAGAGGAAAATATTCTTCGCCAATATCCTATTGCTGATGACCGCTTCTTTGTTGAAGGCGAGGATTTCAAGCGTCTTCCTACTGCAAAGTACGCTGACTATGTTCTGCTCTGCAATAACGTATCCATTGCAGTGCTTGAAGCAAAGGCAGAAGACGAAGACCCTCTCAAGCATTTGAGCCAAGTACAGGACTACGCGAAGCGTCTTGATGTTCCTTTTGCATATATCTCAAACGGTAAGACAACATATCTCCATGACCGCCGAACATTGAAAACGGAGGAGGTTTCCAACTATCTCTCGCCCGAAGAAATGTACGAAGCGTACAAGGAGTGGAAAGAATTGAGCGACCAGAAAATAGACGCTCTCACATATCCTCTTTACGTTGCAGGTGCAAAGCGTCCTCGCGTATATCAAGAAACTGCAATCAAAAATACCGTTGAGAATATTATCAAAGGGAAAAAAGCCACTCTCCTCACAATGGCGACTGGTACAGGCAAAACCTTCACAGCATTTCAGATTGTTTGGAAGCTCGTGAGGTCAAAGCGTATACACCGCGTACTTTTCCTTTGCGACCGTATTATTCTTCGCGATGACGCATATAGCAGGGACTTTGAACCATTTGGCGAAGCACGTTGCAAGATTGAAGGTGGCGAGTTCAACAAGAACCGCGATATGTACTTTGCGACATATCAAACTCTTTTTACTAATGACCTTTACAAGCAAATACCTGCCGACTTTTTTGACCTGATTGTGATTGATGAGTGTCATCGTTCTCGCTATGGCGACTGGGGTGAAGTGTTGGAGCATTTCCAATCTGCACAGCAACTTGGTATGACCGCTACACCAAAGCGTGAAGATAACATTGATGTATACGAATACTTTGGCGAGCCAGTGTTTGAGTATTCACTAGGGCAAGCGATTGAAGACGGCTACCTAGTGCCGTACAAAATCTTTAAAATATCAACCAACCTCTACAAAGAGGGGCTAGATATTTCTTCAGCGGAAGAAGTTATTTACGATGATGAAATAGAGCCAGAAGAAATAAAAGATTTTTACGAGCCATCAGAGTATGAGCGAGCCGTTACAATCCCAGAACAAATAGACCTGCTCTCAAAGAAAGTTATTGAGGTTTTGGATAAGACCAACCAATACGGTAAAACGATTATCTTCTGCGTAGATATGGCACACGCACAGGCAGTCAAAGACAAGCTCAACGAGTTGAAAGGAAACGAGGATTATGCCTCTCGCGTTGTCGCTGAAGATAAAGATGACCTGACAAAGTTCCGAGACAAGGAGCGAGTAATGCCTGTTATTGCGACTACCGTAGACCTTCTCTCAACTGGCGTGGATATTCCACACATTGAGAATATCGTCTTTATGCGTCCAATCGCCTCACGAGTGTTGTTCAAACAAATCATCGGACGTGGCTCGCGTCTCTTTGAGGGCAAGGGCTTCTTTAGAATTGTTGACTTCACCAATGCTACTCGCCTGATTGATGAGTGGGATATTCCAACTGAAAAACCAGAACCGCCAGAGCCACCAGAAGAACCAATCGCCCCTTACGACAAACTCGTTATGGGTATTGTTGTAGATAACAAAATGGAAGCTCCTGTCGTAGATGTAATTGTAAAAGCAAAACTTGGACGCTGGGAAAAAATGGGTAAAACAGATGAAGACGGAATGTTCAAGCTCTTTGGCTTGCCGTCAAATGACAAAGTAAGTATCAGCATTGAACACGCGGAATATAAGAAGCTGAACAAGAAACTTGCACCACATAAAAATGAAGATGAGACCCCTTACGAGTTTCGCTTGAAAGCGTGGAAGTCTGCACCGAAGAAAATTACTGTCAAAGGGATTGTCGTTACGATTGATGAGGAAGTTGAAGTTGAGTTTGACGGTATTAAGCTCTCGTATGCCGAGTACCGCAAATATTCAAAGGATAAGATTGCCGAGACAATCCATTCATCTGATGAACTTCGTATCATCTGGCTAGACCCAGAAAAAAGAGAAAAGTTTATTGCCGACCTTGAAGCCCTGAAAGTAAACATCACGCTCATCAAGTCCATTGAGAACCTTGAAGACGTGGACGCTTTTGACATTGTTGCCCACATTGCATTTGACGCTCCGTTGCTTACTCGCGAAGACCGCGTAAAGCACTTTATGAGACAGAATGCAAAGAACATAGACCAGTACGGCAAGGAGATTGGCGAGGCAATCCGCGAGATTATGGAGAAGTACAAAAACAGTGGCGAAGAGAACCTCTCTGCGCAGGCATTCTTGCTACCGAATATGAACGCAAAAAAGGAGGCAATCCAAGCAAAATACCCTGAAGGATTGTATGGCTTCGTTCATAGTCTCAAGGAAAAGGTTTACGCTTTCGCTGGGAGGGAGTAATCATTATCAAAATAACTTTACCAATATGAATAACGACAATAACAATCTAGGAAAGCTAAAGAAAGTAGAACTCCGCGAAGCGTGGAAACACGAGGCGAGCAACTTTACTCAATGGCTAGCACAAGAAGAAAATCTTGCTCTATTGGGAGATGAGATAGGTTTTGACATCAAACTGCTTCAGACGGAGGCGGCAGTTGGAAGTTTCAGCGTGGATATTCTTGCAGAGGAAGAAAACACTGGACGTAAAATCATCATTGAGAACCAGCTAGAGGTAACCAACCACGATCATCTTGGCAAAATCATCACCTATGCGTCTGGCTATGATGCCTCAATCATTGTGTGGGTAGTGAAAGATGCTCGTGAAGAACATCGCCAAGCAATTGACTGGCTCAACGAACACACTGATGAAAACATTGAGTTTTATCTAATGCAGATTGAGCTGTGGCAGATTGAAAACTCACCATACGCTCCAAAGTTTGAGATTGTATCCAAACCAAATGATTGGACTAAAGCAGTGCGTAGTTCAACTGATACAAAAGAGCTTACCGACACAAAGGTCAAGCAACTAGAGTTCTGGACTCAGTTCAAGGAGTATGCAAAGAAAAGACAAACAAAACTTCATCTCCGAAAAATCTATCCTCAACACTGGACGGATATAAGTATCGGAAGTTCTGACGCTCACATTTCACTCATTGCAAGTCCGCGTGAGAGTATGTTGGGGGCTGATTTGTATATTCCCGATAACAAAGAGCTATATCAAAAACTTAACAGCTACAAAGACAAGATTGAAACCGACCTTGGCGAAAAAGCTGAATGGATGGAGCTACAAGGCAAGAAAGCAAGCAGAGTGAGAGTGTCCACTGATGGCGACTTTGATGACGCCAGTAAATGGGATGATAGTTTTGAATGGCTACTAAACGAGGCAGAAAAGTTCCACAAGGTCTTTCCGAAGTACATAAAAATAGAAGAATAAAATGAAACTCAAATACGCAGACATCGTAAACTTTCGGTCAATACAATCCATCAAGGTGGGTTTTGAGCCGTCTTGTCGCGTATTAGTGGGTATCAATGAGAGTGGTAAATCAAACATTCTTCGCGCTCTTTCAATGATTGGAGAAGAATATACTCCGACACCCGAGGACGTAAGAGAGCCGTTGCCAACTGAAAAATCAATCATTGAGGCGTATGTGAGATTTGTTTTTACGTTTGATAAGGGCGAGGTAGAAAAAGTGTATGCCGCAATCAAACCGAAAGTATTGAGTAAAAAAGCTGAAGCGCCTCTTATCGCTAAGGGTGGTAAAAATCTCTCACTTCACGAGTTCTGTACTATAAGAAATGAGGGCATATACAGCGTAGATATTCAATCAGCAAAAAAGACAGCAAAATACTGGACGATAGATAACAGCTACTCCGTTTTATCCAACTGGAAAAAGCCATCAGAAAGTTGCCCAGCAGATTACAGCGTGCAAGTTGGTAGTACAGCAGTACTTCTCAAAAACTACGTCTTGATAAATGCAGATGAACACACCGATATACCAGAGACTCACCTAGCAGATGTGGACGCTGACTATGTGAACACTCTTGCGGGTTCAGAGGTTACAAAGCTCATACTAAAATCCTTACCAAAAGTTATTTTTTGGAAGTATGACGAGCAAAATCTTCTTCCTCCAAACATCAACCTAGACACCTTTGCCTCAAATCCCGACAGCGTTATTCCTTTGAAAAATATGTTTATGCTCGCAAGAGTTACGGATATAGCTGGCGATATAGCAAAGGCAAGAGCGGTAACAGGGGGCAACAAGCTCCGCAATCTCTTGTACCGTGTAGCTGACCACAGTACTAAACATTTCCGCAGTGTATGGAAAGAGTACAAGGAGATTTCATTTGCCCTTGAACCAAATGCGACAAACATTGATGCAAACATCAAAGAGAAAAACCACTGGAAAATGTCTCAACGAAGCGATGGGGTAAAACGCTTCATTACCTTTCTTTTGCATATCTCCGCAAATGTAAAAGCAAACTTGCTCAACGGTGCATTGCTGTTGATAGACGAACCAGATATGGGACTTCATCCATCGGGGAGTAGGTACTTGCGCGATGAGTTGATAGAGACAGCAAAGAAGAATTATGTTGTATTTTCTACGCACTCAATCTTTATGATTGATAAAGAAAATGTTCCGAGACATATCATCGTAAAGAAAGACGGGGAGAAAACATCAATCAAGAGTGCAGACAAATCAAACTTTGTAGACGAAGAAGTTCTATACAATGCACTCAACTTTTCAGTGTTTGATATTCTCCAAAAAGACAACCTCATTTTTGAAGGCTGGCGTGATAAGCAGTTGTTCCAAATAGCGATAAAGAAAATACCGACCACCCATACTGACGACCTCAAAGCTCTGAAGGAGCGATTGAAAACTATCGGAATGTGCCACGTTGATGGTGTCAAAGATGTCAGAAACATCACACCATTGATTGAGCTTACTGGACGACAATGCGCCATCATCAGCGATGGCGATACCCCTGCCAAAGAAAAGCAAAAAGAGTACCAGAAGATAAACGGCTATGGTGTATGGAAAAGATATGACGAAATGCCAAGTAGCTCAAAGATAGACACTTCCGAAGATTTCATCAAGCAGGAAGTATTCACTGATGCGGTAGCGAAAATAAAAAAGCAGTACCCAACTCTTACAGGAGACCCAACCATTTCGACAACTGGAAAAATAGCGTCTGTAAAGAAATGGCTTGCAACACAGGGTATCGCTGGGGAACAAATTAAAAAAATACTTGATGCATTAAAAATGGCTATTTTTAATGACCTAAAGCCATCCGATGTTGATATTTCTTATTATAATTTCTTGAAAGAACTTTCTCTAATTTTATCGCCTCATAAAGGAAATTTAACCTATGTTATCAAAGGGAAGAATTAGGCTTTAAAAAAGTTTCATTACTATGCACCTTAAAACCTATACAAACGAAGATTTTTACAAAGCAAAATGCGTGAAATGTTCTTGGGTGCAAGAAAAAAGCCATAAAGTCATACCAAAAGGAACGCCCTGCCCGAATTGTGCAGGCACAGGATATTCATATTTTC
>Ga0210057_1008042_pt1 | contig 12590 bp, 11 predicted proteins | sample CryGeyCG2114_010_2_FD_183968 | JGI IMG/M metagenome (GOLD analysis project Ga0210057, IMG submission 183968) | Groundwater microbial communities from aquifer - Crystal Geyser CG10_big_fil_rev_8/21/14_0.10 (SPAdes) (version 2) | ecosystem: Environmental > Aquatic > Deep subsurface > Groundwater ... | reverse complement strand
ACCGCCTCTCCCAATACCTGAGACCAGAGCGACTCGCTTGCTTCCGTGCCCGCGCGGTTATACATAAGAAGGTTCGATTGCCACAGCATTCCGGACACTCCGAATTCTTGAACAACGCCGTTAACTGACCGGTCGAATACGATTCCCGTTGCACATAACGGGCAGTACGTAACTAAAACCGGCTTCCCTTGGATAGTGTCATTGGCAATTTCGTGCCACACGAGAATGCGATATGGATAGAAACGACTTTCGGTCCCGACAGTCAAACCGATGCCGATATCGGAATCGGCAAGGAATGTTGCTTCTTTCGCCGGAATGATCTTTGGATTGTCGATTGAAGGAATGCCGTCTTTGCCCGGACCTCCTGACAGTATCTCGTTGAGCGGAATCGAATGTTTGACGCCGTCCGTTGTTGCAATGGTTCGATGAGAAGTCATGGTATTGCTTGGGGAATTATTGGTAATACCCTCGTGCGCCTCCGGTGTTGCCGATGTTGAAGGAACACTGTTCTGAGCACTGCCGTCCGGTAACACCGTCTCCCCTTTCGGAATTCGGAACTGCCTGCCTTGAAGAAGAAAAAGCACGCCGAACGCCGCGATAATGATGATGCCCGCTATAATAAGAGTAAGTGGTTTCATTGTTTCGTTTATTGCAGAGAGTCGATTACTTCGGATATCTTCTGAGTGATGGTCGAATGCTGAGGCGTGTAGCACTTCGTTTTGCCCATGCGAACACTCTTTACCACCCCGTAATCTTCGAGATACGCAAGCTGGTGCGAGGTTGCCGATTGCGAAATACCCACAATCTCGGACAATTCGTGTACGCACAAATCTTTTTTAGTACGCAACAAGAGTTTCATAATGGCGTAACGGTGTACGTTCGAAAGGATTTTGATCACGGGACGCGCACTTTGCGTGTCGAGACCTCTTTTATTATTATATGAGAAATCTTTCATATGATGATATTTTCATATGTTAGAGCACAGAGGATAATCTGTCAACAACCCCGGGATGCGGGGGCTGTGCATAAAGTCCGCCTGCTCACAAAACACCAGTGTATGAGCGCTCAATTCTTGGGGTTGGTGGTATATACTGCCTGTTATGGCGCTCTCTTTTTTTTTAAAGAAACATACCCTGATAATCGGCGGAGTTCTCATTGTTCTTGCAGGCGGAGGGTTTTTCATAGCGACACAAAAGGCTCCACAGGCTGACCCCGTCGTCGTTGAGAAGCGTGACATCACTCAGGAAGTGAATGTGACCGGGAAAGTGCAACCGACCGAGAGTGTTGACTTGGCCTTTGAGAAAGGAGGCCGAGTGGTCGGATTGTATGCCGATATAGGCGATATAGTTGTTCGAGGACAAACACTCGCCGTTCTTGGGAGCTCTGATCTCCAGGCAAAACTCCTCGAAGCAGAAGCGAGCGTTAAAGCGGAGGAAGCAAAATTGCTGGAGCTTCAGAAAGGAACGCGTCCGGAAGAACTGCAGGTGCAACAAACCAAAGTCTCGAATGCACAAACCGCGGTCGCAAGTGCTTATGATGTGCTCATAAATGCAACTCAAGATGCTCTGACAAAGTCCGATGATGCTATACGAAACAGGGTCGACCAGTTCTTCACTTCCCCGCGGAGTGCTAACCCTCGCTTGAATTTTTTAATTAGCAACTCTCAGTCTGAGAATGAACTGATATCGGCACGTGTCGCTCTTGAGTCCATTCTTGTTTCATGGAAAACCAGTCTGGGCGAGCCGTTTTCAAATGAAACCGCTCTCTTGACCGATACCAACTTGAAATTAGTGCGATCCTTCCTCGACAATGCTGCGCTTGCTGTAAACGCGCTCGTGGCAACCAACGACCTGTCGCAGGCGACCATTGATACATGGAAGAGCGCCGTTTCAACCGCGCGTACGAACGTTAACACTGCAATAACAAATTTTCTCACTGCACAAGAATCGTACAGCAGTGCGGAGCTCGCGCTGACTCTTGCTGAAAACGAACTGTCACTGGACCAGGCCGGTGCAACCAAAGAACAACTTTTGGCGCAAGAGGCCTCTCTTGAAGAAGCGGAATCACGGGTTAAAAACATACGGGCGCAAATCGCGCAAACAACTCTCTCCTCTCCCCTGAACGGCATTGTGACAAAAAATTCAATCAAAGTAGGCGAGATTGTGACCGTGGGAATGCCTCTTATGTCGGTTATTTCTGACGGTTCGTATGAGATTAAAATGAATATCCCCGAAGCCGATATCGCAAAAGTCGAACTCGCGATGCGCGGACGGGTAACACTTGATGCCTATGGGGACGATGTGGTGTTTAAGACCACGGTCGTCGAGATCGACCCGTCCGAGACGGTGATTGACGGAGTGTCGACCTACACAACGACTCTCGCGTTTCTGGAGAAAGATTCGCGCATCCGGTCAGGAATGACGGCAAATATTGATATTGTGACCGGTGAACGTTCTCAGGTGCCTGCTATCCCCTTCCGCAATATTCGAACCGAAGGAGCGGACAGAGTAGTGTATGTATTGAACGACAAAGGAGAAAAGGAGCGCCGGGTGGTAACTACGGGACTCCGCGGCTCAGACGGCTATATTGAAATCCTTTCAGGTGTCTCCGTGGGAGAGAAAATTTCTACGACAGAGTAACTCATGCGAATCTTTGAGCTCACCGGTGTTGAAAAAACGTACTCAGACGGCACCCGTGCCGTGCGCGGTGTGTCATTCGGCATCTCCCGCGGAGAATTCGTATCGATTATGGGTCCGTCCGGTTCAGGAAAATCGACCATCCTCCACATCCTTGGCTTTTTAGACCGACATACTGCGGGAACGTATACCTTTGAAGGAAAAACATTTGAAGAATATTCACCGGACGATCTGGCGCACATCCGTAATCAGAAGATGGGTTTTGTATTTCAGATGTTTAATTTGTTACCGCGTACCTCGGTGCTAGAGAACGTAAAACTGCCTCTCTTGTACTCCGACATTCCGAAGGCTGAGTGGGACGCGCGAGCGCGCGACGTTATTGAACGGGTCGGCTTGTCTCACCGCGTAAGCTTCGAACCGGCAAAGCTTTCCGGTGGTGAAAAACAGCGCGTCGCGATTGCGCGCGCTTTGGTCATGGATCCGGATATCATTTTTGCAGATGAGCCGACAGGAAATTTGGATTCTGTGTCCGGATTATCAATCATGGAAAAGTTGCAGGATCTTAACACCGAGGGCAGGACCATCGTCTTGATCACCCATGAGACAGAGACGGCGGAATTTGCGAACCGAATCATTTCGGTGCTGGATGGAAAAATCGACAGTGATGTGAGAGTGCAAAAACGCAGACACGCGAAAGACGGCTTTGTGAAATAAACATGAAATTACTGCAACAACTCAAGATCGCAGGGACCGCACTCAACCTGAACAAAGGTCGATCGGCGCTTACCATATTGGGGGTCGTCATAGGAATTGCCGCCATCATGGCAATGATGTCGATAGGAAACGGCGCGGAAAAACTAATCCTCGGCGAAATTAGCGGTCTTGGTGCAGAGACTGTCGTGATACGACCGGGCAAAGAGCCAACCGGACCGACCGATATTGCCGGCTCATTGCTTTCGGATTCGCTTACAAAACGAGATGTTGAACTGTTGAAACGGAAAGAGAATGCGCCGGAGCTAGTTGACATCATGCCGGCCCTTATCGTGCCCGCTAGTGTTGCCTATGAGGGCGAGACTTACCGCCCCACTATTCTGGGTGCGTCGGGAGACTTTTTCTCAAAAGCGTTCAATGTCTACCCCGATGAAGGATCACTTTTCGATGAGGCAGATATTCAATCTCGCGCGAATGTTGCGGTAATCGGCTATAAAGTAAAGCAAGAATTGTTTGGCGACGATGATGCTTTGAACAAACGCATCACCATCAAAGACAAGAAGTTTCGCGTTGTTGGTATCTATCCGAAGGTTGGACAAGTGGCATTCTTCAATTTCGACGAACTGGTCGTTGTGCCATACACCACCGCCCAGACGTACCTCTTGGGAATTGACTACTACCACGAAATCATAACCAGAGCGAGCAGTCCTGAAGCGGCAGACAAGACCGTTCGGGATATTACGCTAACCTTGCGCGGCTCTCATGACATCGGCCCAACGGAAGCAGATGATTTTTACGTAGTCACCCAACAAGGGGCTGTCGAGCAGGTAAAAACCATTATTGGAGCGTTGACCGCATTTTTGTCATCGGTGGTCGCTATCGGTCTCGTTGTCGGCGGTATCGGCATCATGAATATCATGCTCGTTTCAGTAACCGAACGAACTCGCGAAATCGGCCTTCGAAAAGCGCTCGGTGCAACCGAGCGCGACATACTGACTCAGTTTCTTCTGGAGGCGATTCTGCTGACGCTAATCGGCGGGATCGTCGGCATCATTTTGGGCGCTTTGATTTCGCTTTTCGCGTCTTTTGTTCTTACCACATTCGCCGGGCTAGACTGGAAATTTGTATTCCCCTTCTCAGCCGCCTTGATTGGTGTGTCGATGTCTGCCGCGGTCGGTATCATATTCGGCATCTACCCTGCACAACAGGCGGCAAAGAAAAGTCCTATTGAGGCATTGCGCTACGAATAGAGGCCCATACATTCCTCTATGGCACCTCCTCTGAGTGGTATACTCGGAACGCTGGACCGCGCATGCGGTTTTATTTCTTGTCTGTTTCAAAGGAATCATGCAGAAACGCATTCTTATTGTTCTTTTTGCAACACTGGTCTTAGACGCAGTGAGTTTTGGCATAGTCATTCCGATCATTCCTATCGTCCTCACCGACCCGATGTCGCCGAGCTTTATCCTCCAAGGATTCTCCGTGCAATCACAATTTCTGATTGCAGGGTTTGTGACCGCCGTCTTCGGCATCATGCAGTTTCTCGGCGCACCGGTTTTAGGCGAGTTGTCGGACGTATATGGCAGGAAAAAACTCCTGACGCTCGGCATCGCGGCGCTTGCTCTTTCACAGGTTCTGTTTGGTTTTGCAATTGAGATAGGCGCACTGTGGCTTCTTTTCGTGAGTCGCATCGTTGGAGGACTCGCCGCCGCAAACTTTGCCATTGCGCAAGCAACAATCGCCGATGTGACCGAACCGAAAGACCGTGCGAAGAATTTCGGACTCGTGGGAGCGGCTTTGGGGATTGGCTTCATCATCGGACCTCTCCTGTCCGGCTGGATGGTTCATTTTTTTGCAAGCGCATCTGCACCGTTTTGGTTTGCCGCAATGCTCGGCCTCATGAATGTGATATCGGTATCGCTCTTCATGCCTGAAACGAGGAAACACATACGGGAAGCGGCGCACACATTCCATATTTTGAAAGGAATGCAGAACATCAAAGCTGCCCTGAATGATGTCGATGTACGTCCGGTATATGCGACAAGTTTTTTGTACATTTCCGGTTTTTCTTTTTTCGTTGCATTCTCGGGCATCTATCTTGTACAGCGGTTCGGACTCTCCCCAGGAGAAATCGGAACGTTTTTCGGCGTTGTGGGCGGGTGGATTATCTTTACGCAAGGAGTGTTGTTGCGGATACTAACGAGGTACTTTTCAGAACGTCAGATTCTCCGTGTTTCAATCCTCATGATGGGAGCGGGTCTTTCCATCTATTCGTTTCTGCCCTCAATGGCTCTCGTATACACGATCATGCCTATGATCGCAATCGGTAACGGTCTTTCAATTGCCAATATCAGCGCCCTCGTGAGCAAGGGCGTTTCAGGGGAAAAGCAGGGTGCTGCGCTTGGCATCAACGGCTCTCTGATGGCATTGGGGAACGGCGTTATTCCGATCGTTGCGGGAACGGTGAGTGGGGTTTTCGGCATCGGCATGCCATTTATACTGGGTTCAATCCTGGTCTTTACCGCCTGGGTGGTTTTGTTTGGAAGGATGTTCCTCCACTAAAACAGGATACTTTTAAAATCCTTTTTGATATATCACTACAGCAGCGTGGGGAATGCGGGCGAAATTTTTATGTAAAACTTTTGATAAGGATATCCAATCCCTCATCTAATAACTCTTGAGAGATTGTGAGTGGGGGCATAATCTGCATGTTGTTTCCTTTTCCAATGACAACATGAAGACCACTGGAAAGAGCGGATTTTTGTACTTTTTGACAGATAGCAGGTTCTTGGAATTGAATGCTTATTTCCATACCTTTTCCTCCTACGCCAGTAACGACAGCACCAATATGGGCCTTAAGTTTCTGCTGTATATATGCCCCTTTTTTCGTTGCTTCTTCCCATACATGATCGCGTTGATGAATTTCTAAACTCTTAAGGGCTGCGGCGCACGCTACAGGTGTCCAACCGAACGTAGAAATAAGAACGGCGTGAATTGACGCTGATTCAAAGAGCTCGGAACGCCCAACCACCGCTCCCATCGCTGCTGCACCGTTCGTGATCCCCTTCGCAAACACAACCATGTCCGGCACGACATTCTCATGCTTTATTCCAAAAAGTGTTCCGGTGCGTGAAAACCCTGTCCCTACTTCGTCAACAATGAGCAATGTGCCGTATTTTTGTGTTAGCTCTCTAATCTTCTTAAGAAAGCCTGGATATGCTACAAGAGTGGACCCCCATCCGGTGACTATCCCTGGTTCTGCAACTACTGCGGCAACATCTTCATTTTTTAATAACATCTCAAGCTCTGTTGTAAATTTTTCAAAACCATTTTCCCCAAGACCTTCGTGAGGATATTCCATAGGAGTGATGTCTGGGACGAGCGGAGCAAGTGCTTCGTACACCTCCTCTGTATTACCGAGAGCAAGTGAAGCAAAGAGCTGTCCGTGATATGAATTTCTGAAACCGATAATTTTTTTTCTGTTTGTATATGTACGAGCTATTTTGATTGCGGCTTCTACGGACTCTGTTCCTCCTGTTGCTCGTACACAGGCGTCAAGACCCTTCGGAAGCGCAGAGGTGAGTGCTTCAGCATATTTTTCTTGAATATAGTCCGCACCCCATATCATCCCCTGAACATTCTGTTGTGCTTGCCGTATAAGAGCTTCGTTTACTTCAGGATTATTCCAACCAAGATTAGTTACATTCCAAGCAGACGTAAAATCGATATATCGCTTATCATCTTTGTCCCACAATAACGACCCCTCTGCTCTTGAGAGAGGGAAAAATACATATTTACCAGTAAAATCCCTATATACAATGTTATTTATAATCATATGGTTTTATCCTACGGTGCACGATAATTGGGTTCATTCATAAGAAAACAAAGATGAGTTGTTTTTGATAGTATGTCCATTCAACCCATCATTGAGCAACTTGACCCCGCTCAGGTAGTAAGCGAGTACTCGTTTTTTATCTGAATTTTTCTTTCTTGCATGATATGACGACAGGCTGATGGCATGGAATCCGGAAAGCAGGAGTATTTTTTGCACCCATTGTTTTTTGTTCGTTACCTTACTCAATTCGTATCGGATGAATGCTCTTTGCAGAAAATCATAACGCTTTTTCAAAAAATAATCTTTCATTTCCAACTGAAATTCAGTCTCATTTATTGTTTTGAGTGTAAAAAGATCCTCAAATATCTCATCGTATCGCATATAAAAATGACAAAACATCTTGGATATATCATAATCTTTTGCGCCACTTATCTCGCCCCTTGGGTCAATAAGCATGAAATCACGACCTTCGGACAGAATGTTCGCTATATGGAAATTTCCATGGAATAAAGTCATCGCTTCAGGAGTAAGGAGGTGTTGTATATTTTTGTCTTTCTTAATCAGTTGTAATAATTCACAGGTATTTCTAAGTTTTTCTCCGTTAAGAATGATGTTGTGCGATGATACCGTACTTGAATAGCTCACCATTGAAGAAAGAATGTCCAGAGCGGTTTCGACTCTGCGAAAATGGGTTCTTACTAAATAGGCCCTGGGTGTTTTTCTTTTATTTTTTGTGTACATTTCAACGTCACAAAAATCCAACACATTTTTCAAGACGCCCCAAATCTTTGCAATTTTTGTTCTACCAAAAGCAAGATCTCGGAGACTCGGTAGATTTTTATAATAAGGCATTGCGTACGAAAATTTCGTTTTTGTATCCTCCAGCCAGAGGACACGCGGAAAATTGGATTGGATGTTTTTGGGAAGACTCTGAAGATAACGAGCTTCTTTTCTTAATTTCTCATAACCCCTCTGAAAATGTCCTGAGTATGTTTTGACCACTACATCGCCTTGTACGAAAACTTCAGCAAGAGAGCCCCCTTTTAAAAAGACCTTTTTCATACAATCAAAGCGACGATTATACCAAATTGCAAAACAAAAAAAATAGAAGAGTACATCCACATGACCTTACGGCTTCTCTTCACCGCCTGGGTGGTTTTGTTTGGAAGGATGTCCGCTTATTAGATACAGCAAAGACACCAATCCCCTCCTCCCTGTTTTTACTTCACCTTTTGATCGTTTTCCCGTTCTGCGGATCTGGTGCGGCGAACGGAATCGATGCGCTCCATGTCTATATCGCCGGTCACGTAGTAACCGTCAAAATACGGCATTGAGAGACGGCTAATCTGATGTTCCCCTCGTCGCATCACTGCCTCGGAGAGATCGTCAATGCCTTGGAACATGAGGATGTCAGCGTCGATCAACGTGCGAATCTCTTCGTGTGACATGCGTGATGCGAGAAGTTCGTCACGGGTGGGAATATCGATGCCGTAAAAATCCGGATACTTCAAGGCGGGACAGGTCGAAACGAAATACACCTTTCGTGCCCCCGCTTCACGGACCATCCGAATAACTTCGCGACTCGTTACACCGCGAACGATAGAATCATCAACGATCAGGATATCTTTCCCGTCGAGCTCGATCGCTTGAGGGGAAAGTTTGCGTCGTACTGCCTTTCTCCGTATTTCTGAACCGGGCATGAGAAACGTGCGCCCAACGAACGCATTTTTATATATTGCTTCGGAATATCGGACGCCAATTTCGTGCGCCAAGGAGAGCGCAATCGGGTTTGAGGTGAACGGTACCGGAACAACCAAGTCGGGCTTGATGTCCGGATGAAGTTCCTTCCATCGTTGTCCCATGTTCTGTCCCATCCTCAACCTCGCGCGATAGACGCTCACCTGATTGATGACCGCGTCGGGACGGGCGAAATAAATATACTCGAACGCATCCGGCGTAAATTCCCCCTCCGCAAGTTTTTCCTTGTGGAGTTTTCCTTCTGTATCGACGAACATAAGCTCGCCCGGTCCGACATCACCGAGATACGTGAACCCGAGGAGCGTGTACATCGTGTTTTCGGAAGAAAAGATGTATTCGTCTTTTCCGGATTCCCCTTTTCTGACTCCATACACCAACGGACGTATGCCGTGCCGATCGCGGAATGCGAATAATCCCTTATCAGCAATGACTCCGACGATTGAGTAGGCGCCCTTGACCCGTTCAAACACATTTTTCACTGCAGGAGATAATGTCTTGAAAAATTCCGAAGATTCAGGAGCCTTGCGCAGTTCCGTGGCAAGAACGCCGAGAAGGGCTTCGGTATCGGAGTCTGAGTTGCAATGAAAATGTTCTTTTTCTTGGAGTTCTTTTTTCAGTTCCGGATAATTCGTGAGATTGCCGTTATGAACCAAAGCGACACCGTACGGTGAATTCACCAAAAACGGCTGTGCATTCCCGAGACTGAAGGCAGACCCGGCGGTTGTGTAGCGTGTGTGTGCGATCCCCATTGATCCGTGGAGATTTTGCACATCTTCTTCTTTAAATGCCTCCCGCACGAATCCCGTACCTCTGATGATGTTGAAGCGACCGTTGAATGTCAGAATGCCGGCTGAGTCTTGTCCGCGATGCTGTAAGTTAATGAGACCCTCATAGAGTTCCTCCGCGACGGGCTTTTGGGACGAAATACCGATGATGCCACACATGAGCTACCTTAGTATACATCGGGAAAGGCACAGTCTCCAATCTTCAAAACGAACGGAGACGGTTTTTGCCGTGCTCCACGTAGTGACCGAGCATCTTTCTCACATGAAAGACGATGGGAAACGGCTCAGCGTTACTTGAGCCGTTTCGATTCCGAGTGTTATAGTCCTCTGTGGTGCAAGATAGAAACAGGTCACTAAATGAGAAGAATGCCCATGGTATCCGATGTAGACATCAAGCCCTGCGGTTCTTACTTTGATCTGGATGAACAGGGATATATCATCAATCCGGCCTCGAAAGACAAGATTCAACCCCACTGGAAGGGTGCCGTAAACGAAACGGTAGCCGCTCTGCTTGCACATGCAGGAGAAAGCGTGATTGATAGCATCTATGTACGAGGTTCCGTAGCAAAGGGAGAATCCGTAGATTCCGTGTCGGATCTTGATGTCCTGACCCTCATGCGTTTGGACAGCATAAAAACGAATACTGCATGGATTCCTGATTTTACAATTCGGATGAAGAAAAAATTTCCTTTTTTGACAGGCATTGATATCGATTTTTTCCCCATCACCGAAGACCAAAGCGGACGAGAACAGCACGTTAAACTTCTCCAAAGCGCGTGCGTTTACGGGGACGATAGAACAAAAAAAGTGCGCCCCCTGAAGCCCGGAAAAGAACTGGCAATCCGCAGTGTCTGCCTCTTTCGCATCATGGAGTGGACGCAGGAATGGCTTACCCATCCCCACAACAAGGAAACGGTGCAACGGGCGTGCACATGGATTATGAAATCTTTCCTACGATCAGGGTTTGAACTCACCATGGAGCGATCAAAAAAATACACGAGAGACCTGTATCTGTGTTATGAGGGATTCTCGGAGTACTACCCTGAAAAAAGAAAGCTGATGAAGCGCGCTTTGTACCTTGCGATTAATCCAACCGGTGATCAGAGAGAAATACAAGAGATGATGTCCCGTGTAGGAGAATGGTTGCTCGTGGAGATATTGGGAAAGATCGGCAAACCAAACACGGAATTTATAATAGATTTTAAAGAATAGTATTTTTTTCTATCTTTATTTCAATGCAGAAATGTGGTCAGCCACCATTTTGAGTCCATGGCTCCGCGGGTAGGACTCGAACCTACAACCAACTCGTTAACAGCGAGCTGCTCTACCATTGAGCTACCGCGGAATGGAGGAGGATGCATAAACTGAATACTGTTTATGTAATCTCCGGAATGATCGTGGCAAGGTTTTTACGAAGCAAATAACCTTACCGCTGAATATATAGGGCGTAAGCCCATTGTAATTCCGCGAGCGCGTAAGACATTTTTCTTTTTTAAAAAATGTCTTCCCGCGGAATATTGTGGTTCTTCCCTGCTATTCTGCGGAGCTTAGATTTTTAAATACCCCCACAGAATAGCTGATATTTTAGCTTAAAAAAATGTCCGATGCTAGCGGTTTTATATATAGATAGGTTGTCCACTTTTTATCCACACAATCCACAGGTGCCGAGGCTTGCACGATATCGGGAGGAGGGTATTATACGCAGTCCACGGTTGTGGTGGACGAACAGTCAGACCGTAAGGAATGACAAATCGGATGAAAGGGTGAGCAATCATTCATTCGACCGATAGAAAATCACGGCCGTGGCGCAAATGCGCTCCCTCGGGAGCGTTTTTTGTTTGTGGAAATTCAGTGTTTTAAATCCTACACAGTTGCGCGTTTTTCTTTTTTCTTATGCCAGCGATGACCGGAAAATGTTTGTCGCCCCCCGCGCACAAAGTTAACCATCAAAACACCACCTGCTGCTGCCATCCACCACGGCAAACCGACAGTTGCGCCGGCACCGATCGCCAAAACAGCCCCGAGACCTTCCGGAATACGCACGAACTTACCCAAAACGGCTGGCGAGCGTACGATCATAAAGGCGACAGCGTTCAAAATCGGAATCGCGGATGATGCTATGGCTACGGGTGCGACTAGTTCAAGTGCCGCAGTAATAAGACCAACCCCTGCACTAACAATGACCGCCACGGGTAAACCAACGAAAGCCAAACCAGCTAACACACCGAGCCCGACTGCAACGTTGAGCGCCCATTTACCGAGATATTTTAATCCATTCTTTTTGAATTGATCCCAGCTGAATGAAAACCATTCTTTCGCTACTTCTTTGGTAGATTGCCAGAGTCGTCGTAATAGATGCACTTTTTTCTTCCCTTGGGCGATATCTCCAGCTTCTTCAAACGTGTCGTTTAATTCTTCTACGGCTTCGTCAATTTCATCATGACCTTCGTGATCATCGTCCGTTACGTGTTGCTCTTTTCCGTTGGAAACGGTAAACGATGCACGAACTGGGTCGAGTCGATCCCAAGGTCTCATTATTGGCTCGGAGATAGCAACAGGGGTCGCGCGAACATCGTTTTCAAGAGGCAACATAAGCTCCCTTGCAGCAGGTGCAATATGTTTTTGAAGGTGCGCCGCACCCCTTTCCCTTTGATCGAAAGAGCGGTGAAATCTATCCTCCATGGTTATATTATACCATTTGGGATATATTTGTCAAATCACTACCTTGAATTCTAGCTTGAAGTGCAACACCTGAATTAAACATACCCGTGGGTACACTAGGAGTGTTAGCAACCTAAGCGATCCACGAGTATGTACACACATATTAGGCGCGACCAGCGTGTCGCGCTAGCGGCCCTGCTTCGG
>Ga0210057_1008041_pt1 | contig 12591 bp, 13 predicted proteins | sample CryGeyCG2114_010_2_FD_183968 | JGI IMG/M metagenome (GOLD analysis project Ga0210057, IMG submission 183968) | Groundwater microbial communities from aquifer - Crystal Geyser CG10_big_fil_rev_8/21/14_0.10 (SPAdes) (version 2) | ecosystem: Environmental > Aquatic > Deep subsurface > Groundwater ... | reverse complement strand
GATAATTCTTTTTTTACTCCTTCTTCTCCGATTTTTTTAAGTTTGTCAATTATAATTATTGCTTCTTTTGGGATATCTTTTAAGTTTTTTCTGTCGTTTGTTAATATCTTGAATTGTTTGAAACCCAATGTCTCAAGGCATTTTGCTACGCAAATTATAATTTCCAAGTCGGCATTTATGTTAGCAGTTCCTACAGTATCTATGTCGCATTGTAGAAATTCGCGGAAGCGGCCCCTTTGGGTGTTTTCGGCACGCCAGACGTTTTGAATTTGATAACGCTTAAATGGCATAGGGAGTTTTTCACCATATTCGGCTACAACACGGGCAAGGGGAACTGTTTGGTCATACCTTAAAGCGACATCCCTGCCACCGTTATCTTTAAATTTATACATTAATTTGTCGCCCTCATCCCCGTATTTTCCTGTCAGAATTTCAGCGTATTCAAGACTGGGTGTTTCAAGTGGCTCAAAGCCATAGGATTCAAACACGCTTTTGAGCTTTTCTATAACATAAGCTCTCTTGCGTGCTTCTTTTGGTAGAAAATCGCGAAAACCCTTAAGGGTTTTTGGTGTTATTTTCATAATGTACTAATTTTAGCAGAAAACGGGGATTTTTGCCTAATTATTCGCGGATTTTGAGTCGTTCGCCGTGGCGCATAGAAGGTTGGACGAGGGGAGGCAGAGTATTTGCATTTGCTTGATTTGGGTTATCGCCCAATGGCTGCATGGTTTCGTTTGTGCCGACCTTGTCTTCTTCTTCACCTGCGGGTTGTTCCGGAGAAGAAGGGTGGGGAGCAGTTACTTGGGCGTGGAGCTGTTTTCTTAATGATTCAAGCTTTGCTTGTTCTTCGATAGTTCTTCCTGATTTTTCAGCTTTCTCGGCAAGTTTTTTTGTTTGTTCCTCTTGATTTTTATTAGGTGGAGTACCGATTATTTGACCAATCACTTCTTTTACGATGCTTCCCGCAGACCTTTTTACATTTTCAGGAACAAATTTTACTGTATCACTCATTTGGTGCTTCCTCTAGTGTAGCATTAACAGTTATCGTTTCTCCATCTCTAAAGATAGTAAGTGCTATTCTGTCGCCAATTTTCTTATTTGAGATAAGAATCGCTACACTTTCACTTTCCTCAGTTATTTTTTTATCATTAATTTTAGTAATAATATCTCCGGTTAGGATTCCTGCTTTATCTGCGGCAGAACCTTTTATTACATCCTGAATAAAAGCGCCCTGCGGTACATCATTTAAAAGTGCGCTTTTTTCAGAAATTATCGTGTATGAGACACCTAGGTATGGTCTTGTAAATCTGCCTGTATTATTAAAATTATTAATTGAGTCTTTTATTATGTTAATTGGAATAGCAAAACCTATGTTTTCTCCCTGACCTGAGATTGCCGTATTTACTGCAATAACCTGACCGGAGGAGTTGAGAAGCGGTCCACCTGAATTTCCCGGGTTTATAGCGGCGTCAGTTTGAATAACGTTATCAAGCTCCTCGACAAAACCCTGAAACGGACTTCCTGCAGTAATTCCACGACCAAGTCCAGATACAACTCCGGTTGTAACCGTGCTGGGAAATTCTCCCAGAGCGGTTCCTATTGCAATAACAAATTGTCCAACTTTGAGATTTGAAGAGTCACCGAGCTCAATTTCTTTAAATCCTTTTTCAGGAGAAGTTGAGGTTTGGAGAATTGCTATATCATTTGCGGGGTCGCGGTAGATACTTTCAACACCATAGCTATTGCCCTTATCGTCAATAACTACGTATTCAAGACCGCGTTCCGATACCACGTGTTTGTTGGTTACGACAAGTCCATCTTTTTGTACAACAAATCCTGAACCGATATATTGTTCCTCAGGTTCTTCTTCCTCCAAATCCTGTTGTGGAAAAAAAAGTTCAAAGCTCTTACTTCTTTCTATGGCTTTCTGTTTAACACCAATAGTAACTACAGACGGTCCTACTTTTTCCACAACATCTATGACCGCATTTTCCTCCGTAAGCAGGGTAACAAGTTTTTCAGAATTATTTTCTTTATCAAATAAAGAGGAGAGTGGTGTAAAGTTTTGAGATAGCGATTCGAAAATGATTGCTATTAATATGAGAATTCCTAGAATAATAAGTAGTCTCTTCATAATTTATGAGGTGAAATTAATTTTAAAGTGTACACTCATGAAAAAAAAATGTCAAATAAGTTCGCTTTTATTCAAAAAAACAAACTCTTGTATTTTGAGCTGATTTTGTGTATTATTGGAGAATTGTAACGGAGGAATCCGTTATATTTATATTATATGCGTAAATACAGATTAGTTTTAATAATAAAAAGAGCACTCGATAAAAAAGCAGTGGATAATATTATGTCGGAAGTTAAGAAACTAGCAGGAGATGCTAAAAACGATAAACTAACAGAACTTGGCGAGAAAAAATTTTCTTATAAAATTAAAAAAGAACAATCAGGAAATTATGTTGTTTGGGAATTTGAGGCAGAAAAAGTTTCACTTGACCTAGAATCAAAACTTAGATTAAACGATAATGTTTTAAGGCATTTACTTGTCAGGCTCGATTAAATTATAATATAGAATATGGCACGAAGTCTTAATAGGGTACAGCTAATAGGAAATTTAACCAGGGATCCGGAGCTAAGATATACTCCACAAGGAACAGCGGTGTGTTCTTTTGGGCTTGCTACAAATAGAGGATGGACAACGGATAGCGGTGAAAAAAAGGAAGAGGCGGAGTTTCACAAAATTGTAGCTTGGAACAAATTAGGTGAGCTTTGCTCACAGCTTTTGACAAAAGGGAGAAAGGTTTATGTAGAAGGAAGACTTTCTACAAAAAGTTGGACGGGTCAGGATGGAGCACAAAGAACTACAACTGAAATTGTAATTGATGACATGATAATTCTTGATTCGAAAAGAGAAAGCGAGACTCCTGCTGAGGGCAGTTCCTATGAAAAACCACAGGAGGAAACTCCTTCAGATTCAGAGCAAAAAGGGAAAAAAGAAAAGGAGACAGTTGAAAAAAACAAAGATGAAAAAGACGAAGAGGTAAATCCGGATGATATACCGTTCTAGATAATGACCAATCATCAAATTCCAATTGATCAAATATTTGATTGAAAATTGGTGCTTGATAATTGATTGTTACGACTAAAGGAGTAGCTATGGCAAAGAAAAAAATAATAAAAAAAAGAAAAATAGTAAAAGAAGTCATGGAGGATTATTTTGAGAAAAATAATAAAAAACCCGACTTTTTGGATTATGAAACACTTTTAAGATTTATGAGCGAGCGGGGGAAAATTCAGCCTCGTTCCAGAAGTGGTCTCAATGCCAAAAATCAAAGAAGACTTTCAACTGAAATAAAAAGAGCAAGATATTTAGCTCTTATCCCTTATCTAGTTAGACCAGACTAATCCAAAGTTGACCTGCCCGCTATGCTAGCGCAAGCGTTGCAGGCGGGGAATTGAAAGTTGTAGAATAGCAAATAGTGCTTTTTTGGTTCTTACAGTTCATCCCTAAGTACCAAGCGCTAAATCCTGACATATGAGAAAAAAGATAAACCTCCATTTTTTTCAGCTTTTAATAGTTATTTTAATTTCCTTGGGGCTTGGTTATAGCTTTGGCCGCTTTCAAATAAACGCCCGATGGGAAAACTTTAAGCCGATAATTGATATTAAAAACCAGGAACTTCCGAATGCTCAGAATCTGGATATGGGTCTTTTTTATACCGTTTTATCCGAGATTAATGAAAAATATTATGACAAGAGTAAAATAGATGCGACAAAACTTTTACATGGAGCAATATCCGGAATGCTATCTAGCCTCGATGACCCTTATACTGCATTTTTCCCTCCTAAAGAAAATGAAAATTTCAAAACACAGCTTGCGGGAGAATTTAGTGGAATTGGTGCAGAGCTTTCACTAAATGATGAAAAACAGATAACTGTTGTAGCCCCACTTGATGGATCTCCTGCAAAAGCAGCCGGAATACGGTCCGGAGATATTATAGTGAAAGTGGATGGCAAATCCACTTTTGGTTGGGATTTGCCAAAAGCAGTGGAGACTATCCGTGGTGAAAAAGGAACGAAAGTGATTTTAAGCGTTATACATGAAAATGAAGATGAAATTTCTGATGTAGAAATTATCCGCGATACTATAAAAATAGATAGCGTTACTTCGTGGTTCCGTTCGTTTAATTGTAATAATAATACATGTGTGCAAAGCTTGCGTTGTACAAATTGTGTTGATATTGCTTATTTAAGACTTTCCCAATTTGGCGAAAAAACTAATGATGAATGGCTCAAAAAAATAAATGAATTAATGCCGCAAATTAACGCTTCTAGAAATTTCGGCGGAGTGATTGTGGATGTGAGAAGCAATCCAGGCGGAATTTTAGACGATGCAGTTTATATCGCATCAGAGTTTATTCCAACGGGAAAAACTGTAGTTTTGCAGGAGGATGGACGTGGGAGAAGAACATCACTTACTGTTCAAAGAAGTGGTGCTATGAAAGAAGTGCCGATAATAGTGTTGATTAATAAAGGTTCTGCGTCTGCGTCCGAAATTCTTGCAGGAGCTCTAAGAGATAACGGACGGGCAGATTTGTTAGGTGAAAAAACTTTTGGTAAGGGTACTATCCAGCAACCAGTTGATGTAAATGGCGGAGGAAGTGTCCATATATCAGTCGCAAAATGGTTGACTCCAAATGGCACTTGGGTAAATGAAAATGAGGGATTAGACCCCGATATTCTAGTCGAGTATGATGCGTCCGCAAGCGCAGATCTTGAGAAAGACAAGCTGGACAATCAAATTATCCGTGCCATACAGGAGCTTGCAAAGTAGTTTTTGATTTCTGAGATTACAGAGCTTGTACGATTTGCTATTTTGCTCTCACCCTTTACCTCTCATATTTTTAATTGAACCAACTCGAACTAATTACACCAAGGTGCCACCTTGGTGCGGGGGATAATTTTTATTCTTCCTCTAAAGTAATATCACCAAGTATTTCTTCTGAATTTTGTTTGTAATCCTCAACAAAAGCTCGATATGAAAATGTGTTTTTATCGTAGAGGGAATTTTTGAAATATGCGAGAATTTCTTCCGGCTTAACCCAGCTTGCTTTTCTTTTGTTTAAGTAATAGGGGTAACTTGAGAAATCAGTAAAATTAATTTTTCGAGATTTTATATGTATAGGATTAAGGTGAATATATCGGGAGCAGTGTAGAAGATATTCATCCTTGTCAATTAGAGCAGCTTTGTAAGCGTTTTGAAACAATGAGCCAACCCTTTCGTACTTTTTATTAAAATACATAACGTAACTTGTGCTTAACCTTCTCATAAACTTTATAATCCCATCTTTAGAATGCTGCTTGATAAGTAAGTGAATATGATTGGGCATTAATGAGAAAGCGAGTAAATCAACTTCTGAAAATAAATTTAGTGGTAAAAAACGATACATTCGAATTCCATAAATGTGCTGTTTCTCTAGTTCTTCAATGGGGGAGAGATACAATTTTACATAGTGCAAAAAAACTTTACAATCCTGTTCCTCCATGAATATATTGCGTTTTTCAACGCCACGGTTGTAGATATGGTAATACCCATTTTCTATATAAGTTTTTACAATATTTCTAGATGGCACATGTCTAGTCTACACCAAGGTGCCACCTTGGTGCAAGGGGGTGGGGTTTGGAGCTAGTTTATACCTCGAAATTCTGTTAAAATGACCTCATGGTAAAAATTTACAATACATTATCACGTAACATCGAAGAGTTTGAGACTATTCAAGTCGGAAAGGCCGGGGTTTATACTTGCGGACCTACGGTTTATCGCGATATACATATCGGCAACTTGCGAACTTATCTTACTACCGATATTCTTACGCGTTTACTAAGATATAAAGAATTTGATGTTACCTCTGTTATGAATATAACTGATGTTGGACATTTTAGATTTTCTACTGAAAAAAATAAATCCATTGACCCAATAGTAGAGGAGTCAAATACTCTCGGTATAACACCCCTTGAACTTTCTCAACAGTACACGGATAAATTTTTGAAGGATATGAAAAAGCTGAATATTACACTTCCTGACCATATGCCAAAAGCTTCCGACCATGTAGAGGAAATGATTGAGGTAATTAAGATTTTACTGGACAAGGGGTATGCTTATGAGGCTGATGGGAATATTTATTTTGACGTCAAGAAGTTTGAAGGTTATGGAAAGCTGTCGGGAAACACACTGGATAAATCAGAAGAGCTTCTTGAGGCTGTCCGTGTTTCAAAAGAAACTGATAAAAAGGATAGTGCGGATTTTGCGTTGTGGAAATCACAAGAGGATAGGGTAATGAGCTGGGAAAGTCCATGGGGGAAGGGTGTTCCCGGGTGGCACATAGAATGCAGTGTTATGTCAATGAAGTACTTAGGAGTAAGTTTTGACTGTCACCTCGGAGGTGAGGATCTAATTTTCCCTCACCATGAGGATGAAATAGCGCAAAGCGAGGCTTTTTCAGGACAAACTTTTTCGAAATATTTTATGCACACAAGTTACCTTTTAGTTGATGATGAAAAGATGAGCAGAAGCAAAGAGAACATCTATACGTTAACTGATTTACAGGAAAAAGGTTATAGCGCGATGGATTTTAGATATCTTACATATCTTACTCACTACAGAAGCTACATGAATTTTACTTGGGATGCCTTAAAAGCAGCAAGGACAGCTTATTTGAAGCTTTTAGATTTTGCTTCAAAAATTCCTAACAGCAATGACGTTTCCAATAAATATATGGGTAAGTTTATGGAAGCAGTTGAGACTGATTTAAATATGCCAAGAGCGATTGCCGTAGTTTGGGAACTGATTCGTTCCGAAGAACCTGATAGTAGGAAATTGGGTACTATAAAACTCATGGATGAAATTCTAGGACTTAATATTGTAGAGAACTCAAAGAAAATAATTGATGTTCCCGAAAGGGTAAAACAGCTTTCTAACGAACGGGATAATCTTCGTGCTCAGAAGAAGTATCTTCTAGCTGACCAAATAAGAATTCAATTAGAAAAAATGGGTTATATGGTAGAAGACGGAGAGAAAAAGAGTAGAGTGCTAAGAAAGATATAGTAATTTTTAATTTATAATTTTTAATTTACAATCAATGTTTTAAAATTAAATTTTATGAATTGAGTATTTACCCCGCACCCACGACCTTACCCTGATTAAATCGAGACTTACGGGCGGGGCATTTGGATTTTACGTTTGGCAAGCAAGGAGTTGACCCATATTTCCCGGCCTCGCTCCGCGAAGCGGGGCGGGCTGACGAACAGGGCATTGGGTGCGGGGTTTACTTAATTAGGTCAATTAGAAATTTTCTATTCCTCTTCCTTAACTTCGAGAATTTCCAGAGTATTGCTGCTGCCGGTTGCGGTTGTTGTTTCACTTTCTAAATTAGCAAGAACTTCTATAGACGGTGGTATGAGCTCAAAATGAATAATTCTTGATGCTGTCATCTCGCTATCATTTGTAATAAATCCTATTGCAATAACTCTCTGACCTACATTAAGACTCGAAAAACCTGATTTGTCAAGACTTCCTTGCGAATCTATAATCATTGTGTCTGTTGAGTTCTCAATGTCAATTGTAAATGTTTTATTATCGGCGTTAACTACACTTATCTGGAAATCGTCCTCATTAATTTCAGAAATCGCTCCGTTTACATAATTTGGAATTGAATCAGGCTGTGATATAAAACGAGCCAAAAGTTTTTCTGAGTCCCTATTATATAGTCCGATAAAAGAGTAAACTTCTCCTACCTCCAAATCGGAAATCCCGAAATTATCGTCTTTAAAATCAAATTTAGTGAGTTCATCAACGTCAATCGTAACGCTTTTATTTTTGTAGTCATCAGCCTTTATTTCAGTGCTTGAAACTTCTGTGACAGTTGCGATAATACCACGCTTTTCAACCAAATTGAGTTCCGCAACTTTGCTTGCGACTATGTCTTTTATCCTTTGAACTCTTTCAATTTCTTCGTCACTTTCAGGAACCTGATTTGTAGATGGTGCTGTCGTAGGCGTAACACTTTCTGCAGCAAGTGCGATATTTGGTGTCAAGATTAAAACTGTTAGTAAAAATAATGCAAACTTTTTCATATTAAAATTCCTCAGTTGTATATGTTACAACAATTTCTTTTTTTATTTCTTCGCCACTAGGAGCAATACTTCTTATTACTAAAAAATTTGCTCCCGCATCGATAGTAATTGTTATTGAAAAATTTCCATCATTTGACGGTTTGCCCGAATTATCTTCTTGATTGGATGAAACTATAACTACATTTTCAGGATTTGTAACCCCTTTTACAGAAATAGTTCTATTGTCAGTTAAGCTCCCATCAGCCGGTTCTGAAATTTCCAGTAGCAAGCGCTCTGTGGGTTGTGGGGTAGTTTGAGCATTTGGTGTCTTGTCAGATGCCGAATTTGAACCGTTTATAAAATTCTGATAAATAAAGAAAGCAACAGTGGTTATTATAAGTCCCGAAACCACAGCCAATACTATAATTATTAATCGTTCCTTCATGAAGTAACCTATATTAGTAGAAAAAATTTCTGTTGTCAAGGAATTTTTATTATGGTAGGATAGAATACTCAATATGGAAGTTTCAAAACAGTCAAATGGTATAAAAGTATCTACGGGTAAAGCAAACGTGCATATCAATCCTGCGGTAGAAGTGGAGAGTGGGGTTGTAATTTATACAAATGGTGAGGGAGAAATCAATACAAATGATAACAGGCTTATAATTGAAGGGCCCGGTGAATATGAATTTCAGGGAATATATTTAAAAGGAACGAAAAAGGATGAAGTTCTATCATTTATAATCTCATATAATGACAGAGAAATATATTACACTACAACTAATGGCACATCATCAATTCCCGAAGACGAGCCGTTTGACGCTGTTATTATTGAAACAGAAGAAGGATATGATCCGGCAAAGATAGGAAAAATTGCATATCCTACAATTTATATGGACAAGGGAAATATACTAGCAGGAAAAATTGAGGCAGAGATAGTAAAAAGTGTTAATTTAAAGAAACTAACTCCAGAAGAAAAAAATATATTTATACTTCAATAAAATATGGCAGTAGTTCGCGTTCCACCTCATGATGATGAAGCGGAGCAGGCAATATTAGGCGCAATTCTTTTAGATAAGGATATTATGACTTCGTTGTCTCAGTCTGTTTATCCCGAATATTTTTACGAGGAAAAGAATAAACTAATCTTTGAGTCTATGCTTTCTCTATATGAGGAAAGAAAGCCGATAGATATTTTGACTCTCACAAATCATTTAAAAAAAAGAAAATTAATTAAAGAAATTGGAGGTACTTCATATTTATCAGATTTGACCAACGTTGTTCCAACATCGGCAAACAGTGAGCATTATGCACAAATTGTAAAAGATGCATATATAAGACGTTCTTTAATTCAGATGGGAAGCCGAATGACCGATAAGGCCTTTGAGGAAGAAAAGGAAGCAGCGGAAATTCTAGATGAAGCTGAAAGCGAAATATTTAAAGTTGCTCAGGAGCATATTTCCCAAGGATTTATCCCTCTAAAAGATACTTTGGCGGAAAGCTTTGAAAGACTTGATGAGCTTCATAAAACAGGGGCGGGCTTGAGAGGTTTGGAAACAGGGTTTATCGATATTGACAATATTCTCTCTGGTCTTCAGAATTCGAATTTAATAATTCTTGCCGCACGCCCAGGACAAGGAAAAACTGCATTTACAATTAACATCGCTCAATTTGCAGGCTCTATAAATAAAAATCCTGTCGGAATTTTTTCTCTCGAAATGAGCAAAGAAGAGCTTGTGGATAGACTTTTGGTTAGCCAAAGTGAAATAGACGCATGGAGACTTAAGACAGGAAAAATGACTGATAGTGACTATGAGGCGTTATCTGCTGCTATGGGGCAACTCGCGGAAGCACCTATTTTTATAGACGATACTCCGGGGCTAACTGTCGCTGATATGAGATCAAAAGCAAGACGACTTCACGCAGAACATGGTTTGAAATTATTAATAGTTGACTATTTGCAACTAATGAACCCGGGGCGAAAATTTGAAAGCCGTGTGCAGGAAGTTAGTTTTATTTCTCAAAGTCTTAAAAATATCGCGCGCGAATTAAAAATACCTGTTATAGGAGTTTCACAACTCTCACGTGCTGTCGAGCAAAGGGGTGGAGGAAAGCCTCAGTTGGCGGATCTTCGTGAGTCAGGTGCCATAGAACAGGATGCTGACGTTGTTATGTTTCTTTATTCGCCTGATGAAGAGTTTACGTCCCAGCGGATTGTAAATGTTTTAATAGCAAAACATAGAAACGGACCCGTAGGAGAAAAAGAGCTATTGTTTCGAGGAGATAAAATTAAATTCTATAACATAGAGGGAAGACGACCAGAGAGCGAAAAACCACAGATTAAAGAGTAGATTTATATGGGCCTATGGTCTAGTGGTAGAACAGGGCATTCGCCCCGTTAGACAAATTGGGCCCATAGTTGAACGATACAATACTGCATTCGCACCCGCCTGCCATACAATTTGGGCCGGTAGCTCAGTTGGCAGAGCGCTTCATTCGCATTGAAGAGGTAGGGAGTTCGAATCTCCTCCGGTCCACAGGCATTGCGGGCAGGTTGCAGAGATCGGGGTTCAATTCCCCGTGGGTCCACAGAGTTATATGTCTAACGGGGTGAACATTGCATAGTCCCGAGTTCGATTCTCGGTAAGTCCACAAAGAAGGCATGCCGGGCAGGGACTCTAGCTATGCCTACAGGATAGAGGGCATGGAGTTAAAAGATTATATTACACTTGTTTATGATGGAAACTTTAGGATCAGAATCCAACAGTAATTTAAATTATCCAGAGCTGATTCAGGGCGGTATGGGCGTCGGTGTTTCAAGCTGGGAGCTTGCGCGTGCTGTTGCAATAGCAGGTGAAAAACTTGATAAACGAGTTTTAGGAGTTGTCTCAGGAACAGGACTTCCCATAATGATGATCAATAGACTCCAAAAAAATGACCAGAATACAATAAATGCTCTAAATGAATTTGATCCAATAATTGCAGGAGAAATTCTTGATGAATATTTACCGGACGGAAAAAAATTGACAGAGCGTAGATATAAGTTGTCACCAAAACCAGAAGTATTAATAACTGGCAGCCAAGCCATAAAAGATAAAATGAATAAAATCGCTGTTGCTGCGGCATTTGTAGAAGTTTGGCTTGCCAAACAAGGGCATAGTGGTCCAATTGGTATAAATGTTTTGGAAAAAGTTCAGCTGATGCATCTTCCGACAATTCTTGGTGCCATGATGGCCGGAGTGGATACTGTATTGGTCGGTGCAGGGATTCCCAATCAAATTCCAGGTGTTTTAGAGAAATTTTCGAAAAGACAGCCAGTTTCTTATAAATTGGATATTCAAGGGTCAAGGGAAAAGATTACAATGACACTGGATCCAAAGCAGTTTACTGCAGAGGAAACTGAGCTAAAAAGACCAAAGTTTTACGCAATAGTTTCGCATCATGCTCTGGCAATGCGGCTTAATAGTACGGTGGAAGTTGACGGTTTTGTGGTTGAAGGACCAACCGCAGGAGGACACAATGCTCCCGCAAGGAACAAAGAGGTTGATGATGAAAGACAGCCTATTTATGGAGAAAGAGACAAGCCGAATCTTGAAACAATAATGAAATTGGGAAAACCCTATTGGCTCGCGGGTTCATATACAAGAAAACTAAGAGAAGCACAGAATTATGGTGCTGCAGGAGTTCAGGTAGGTTCTGCCTTTGCTCTTTCAAAAGAGTCAGGTCTTACTGAAGAAGCGAAAAGACTTATGAGAGAAAAAATAAATAGAGAAGAACTAAACGTTCTCACAAGCGTTGTAGCATCGCCAACCGGATTTCCAATTCAACTAGCACAAATTGAAGGGACTTTGACAGAGGAAAATATTTATAAAGAAAGAAAGAGGGTTTGTAGTTTGGGATATTTGGTAGAAGCGCGTAAAAATGAAGATGGGAAGTTAGAATTTTTATGTCCAGCGGAACCTGAAAAAGCATATGTTAGGAAGGGAGGAAGCATAGAGGATACAAAGGAAAGAGTATGTCTTTGTAATGGTCTGGCAACTGCTGCGGGACATGGGCAGATCGATGAACCCAGGATCTTTACATTAGGTAAGGACTTGGATCCGATAGAGGAGCTTATATCTAAAAATCCAGACGGATATACTGCAGAAAATGTTGTCGGATTTGTTTTCTCAAAAGCTGAACAAAGCGGGTTCTCAGTAGAAATTGAAAATTGAAGCTCCCACAACCTTATGGTTGGGGAATCAATCAATTCACTTCGACTGAGCTGAAATCCGCCGAAGCAGAAAATCGCTCTGCATCCCTCGGACTTGTGCCCGGGGAAATCCGCGAAGGCGGATTAAATTTTAAAAAAACTAAATTCTTACACCTCTTTTTCGTAGTTTTGAAGATTTTTTCTTTGAATGTAATTCACAGCGGAACTCTGGGCTTTCATCCTTTACCCTGTTGTAATTTATAGTTTTAACTAGTCTATAT
>Ga0210057_1008039_pt1 | contig 12592 bp, 11 predicted proteins | sample CryGeyCG2114_010_2_FD_183968 | JGI IMG/M metagenome (GOLD analysis project Ga0210057, IMG submission 183968) | Groundwater microbial communities from aquifer - Crystal Geyser CG10_big_fil_rev_8/21/14_0.10 (SPAdes) (version 2) | ecosystem: Environmental > Aquatic > Deep subsurface > Groundwater ... | reverse complement strand
CACCAAAAATTTATGAAATTCGGGGAAATTGTTAAAAAAATTAAATTAGCCAAAAAAGAAATAATTTTGCGCTATCCTAAAATTGAAGACTTGAACGGGTTTCGTTGTTTGACGAATTCTCTAGTTGAAGAAGGAGCTTTTATTAATATTCAAACCAAGATAAGCCGGAAAAAAGAATTGGAATGGCTTTTGGATCAAATAAAAAATATTGAAAACAAAAAAGGAATCCTTTTGGTTGTTGAGATTGACGGCGAAATAAAGGGTTTCGCCACCATTGAAAAAAGTTGGGGCCTGACCAGGCAGCCGGGTTTTCATATCGGTGAATTGGAAATTAATTTAGCCAAAGACGCCAGGAGAATCGGTTTGGGCGACCGGCTGCTTTTAATCGCAATCAGAGAGGCCAAAAAAAGATTGAAAATAAAAATAATATTCATTGATGTAGCAAAACCGAATAAAATTGCTTTAAATTTTTACGAAAAACACGGGTTTAAGAAAGTTGGCGTAATCAGGAAGGGCTTCAAATACCACGGTAAATATTTTAATGATTTAATTCTAGTGAAATATTTATAAAAATCATGAGCCAAAACCAATTTTTAGAAACTTATTCAAAATTTCTTCAAAAGTTTTTGAAGCCGCGAAAGCCGCTTAAGGCGGTTTTTGACTGTTCTGACGGCGTGGCAGGATTGGTTTTGAAAAAAATAAAAAGTCCTCTTAATTCTCAATTCATAATTCTAAATTCTAATCCCGACGGTAATTTTCCGGCTCACGGGCCGAACCCGTCAAAACCCGGCGCCACAAAACAGCTTCAGGCCGCGGTTAAAAAACACAAAGCCGATTTGGGAATAATTTTTGACGCTGATGGCGACCGGATGCTTTGCGTTGACGATAAGGGCCGTTTTGTCGACCCCGAAGCCAGCGCCCGGCTTTTGATTTGGCATTTGAAACCCAACAAAATAATTGTTGATGCCAGCACCGGTTGGCTGGTAAAACGAGGAATTATGAATAATGAATTAAGAATAAAAAATAAAAAATTACTCCCCGTAATTCATAATTCTAAATTCATAATTCACGAGTCAAAAGTCGGGCAATATTTTATCAAGCAAAAAATGCGGGCCGAAAACGCGGATTTCGGCGCCGAGCGTTCCGGCCATTATTACTTCAGAAAATTTTTCGGTTTGGATTCCGGGATTTTGGCGGCGATTGAGGTTATCAACGCTGTTTCTGAATTGCCCTACAAATTTTCCGATTTCGTTGATTTGCTGCCGAAATATTTTCGCAAAGAAACCGAGGTCAGCTTAAAACGGATTAAACCCGTTCTTTTGCTTAAAAAAATTGAGAAAAAATACTTACTACTTAATACTAAATACTTAATACGAACAAGTCATCTTGACGGGCTGACTATGGAATTTGCCCCCTCACCCTTAGAAGATTGCGAAGCTAATCGCTTCGGGGAAAAATTATCTTCCAAGGGTGAGGGGTGGTGGTTCAACCTGCGTTTTTCCCAGACCGAATCTTTACTGAGGTTGAATATTGAGGCCCTGACAAAATCTAAAGTTCAAAAAGAATATTCTAAGCTCAAAAAATTCATCAAATAAGGCGGATTTCTTGCTTTGACAGGGGTCTTTTTTCGCTTATAATACAGGCAATGTTTAACACGCCTTATGGTTTAAAACTTAATATTACCCAGGTGGCGGAAGAAATAACGCGATTTATGAAGGCCAATCCGCAGAGCCGCTATAAAATTGTCATCGGGAGCGATTCCGATGGTTTTGAGCCGGCCAATTTGATTGATTTTGTCACGGCAATCGTGGTTTGTCGGGTGGGAAACGGCGGCCGATACTTCTGGCGAAGAACGGAATTGGGAAAATTCCATACGCTTCGCGGCCGGATTATCCAGGAAGTAATGCTTTCTTTAAAAACAGCGCAGGAAATTCTCGATGTTCTTAAAACCATGGAAGCGCCTGATTTTGATTTTGAAATTCATGCCGATATCGGCGAGAAAGGCGAGACCAAAACCATGATTTCCGAAGTGGTCGGCATGATTCGAGCGAATAATTTTGAAGCCCGGACCAAGCCCGACAGTTATGCCGCATCCAACGTGGCGGACAGGCACGTATAATATAGTACTTAGTCGTTAGTAATTAGCCACTAGTTATTTAACTTTATGGACCAAATTGTTTTTGACATTGAAACCAAAAATTCTTTTGCCGATGTTGGCGGAGAAGCCAATTTGAAGAAGCTTGATGTTTCGGTGGTTGGTGTTTATTCCTACAAAGATAATAATTATTTCTGTTTTGACGAAACCGAACTGGAAAAAGCGAAAGAAGTTTTTCAGAAAAGCAACTTACTCATCGGTTTTGCCGTCAAAAGGTTTGACTTGCCGGTTTTGGAAAAATATTTTTCTGGCAGCGGCTTTAATTTCTATAATATTGATTGTTTTGATATTTTGGAAAAAATAGAAGAATCGCTTGGTCACCGGATCGGGCTTGATGCCTTGGCTCAGGCTAATTTAGGGACGGGGAAAACGGCCGCGGGCCTTGAAGCCATTGAATTTTACCGGAACGGGGAAATTGATAAGTTAAAGAAATATTGCCTTAACGACGTTAAAATAACCAGGGAGCTTTACGAAATGTTAAAAAGCCAGGGTTATCTTTGGATTCCTAAAAGATTCCAGACAAAAATGATAAAATGGGAATACCGGGCATGAACATCAATATAAGCAAAAAAAGTTTAATCTTAATCCTTTCGGTGGCCGTTATTATTCTCGGCGGAGCAGCCGCTTTTGCGCCGAATTCGCCGTTTAAATTAAAACTTCCTTCAATTTCGTTTAATTTTTCTTCGGAAAATATCATTTCTTCAACTTCTTCAGTTCCTTCAGCTCCGGCTGTTCCTGTTTATAAGCCGGTTATTGATTATGAACAAGCCGTAACCGGCGCCGTGGAAAAAGCTTCGCCGGCGGTGGTTTCTATAATTGTTTCCAAGGATTTGCCGGTTATTGAACAGTGCCCTTATAATCCTTTTTCCGATTTGCCTCCGGAATTCCAGCAGTATTTCGGCGATCAATTTCAGCTTTCCCAGCCCTGCGAGAGCAACGGGCGAACCCAGCGCCAGGAAATCGGCGGCGGCAGCGGTTTTATAATCTCCAAAGACGGGTTGGTTGCCACCAACAAGCACGTTGTTTTTGACGCAGCCGCTTCTTATACGGTTTTAACCAACGACGGAAAAAAATATGACGCGGAAATTTTGGCCCGCCATCCGTCTTTAGACATCGCTATTTTAAAAATCAAAGCGTCGGCCGGCGGCCTGCCGATTTTAATCATGGGTGATTCCGATAGCATCAAGCTCGGCCAGACCGCTATTGCCATCGGTAACGCTTTGGGAGAATTTAGAAACACGGTTTCCGTCGGCGTGATTTCCGGCTTATCCCGGACGGTGACCGCCAGTGGAGGGGGCGCAACGGAAACTATTGAAGGAGTTATCCAGACCGATGCCGCTATTAACCCGGGTAATTCCGGCGGGCCGCTCTTAAACCTGAAAGGCGAGGTTATCGGCATTAACACGGCGATGGTCAGCGGCGCTCAGAACATCGGGTTTGCTCTGCCTATTAATCAGGTAAAAAAATCCATTGAGTCGGTCAAGGCGACCGGTGAAATTAGTGTTCCTTATTTGGGCGTCCGTTATATGCTCGTTACTCCGGATTTGGCTGAGAAAGAAAAATTACCGGTTGAAAGCGGAGTTATCTTAATAGGCGGCAACGAGGGCCCGGCGGTAGTTTTCGGTTCTCCGGCCCAAAAAGCCGGGCTTCAGGCCGAAGATATCATCACGGAATTAAACGGAACAAAAATCGACAAGGACCATTCTTTGCCCTACTTAATCCAGCAGTATAATGTTGGCGATAAGATTACTTTAAAGATTTTAAGAAATGGCAAAGAAATGACGCTTGAAGCGACGCTTGAAGAAAGGCCAAAACAATAAATTTTTATGAATAATTTTAATCGTTTCACCATTAAAGCTCAGGAGGCCCTGCAGGCCGCCCAGGATTTAGCCGGCCGTTTCAATCACGGGGAACTTAAGGCCCTTCATCTTTTGTCTAGTTTGATAAGCGAGGAGCAGAGCTTGATAAGGCCGATGCTGGTCCGGGCTAATGTTAATTTGGCTGCTTTGGAAAAAAATCTGGAAGAGAAATTGAATCGTTTGCCAAAAATTTTTTCCGGTTCCAACATCGGGCAGCTTTATCTTTCCCAAGAGTCAATGAAAATTTTGGACCGGGCCGGAGAAATCGCCCGCCAGCAAAAAGACGAATTCATTTCCTGCGAGCATCTGCTTTTAGCGGTTTTAGATGTTCCTTCGGCAGCCCAGTCGTTATTGAGCGAATTTGGCGTTCACCGGGAAGCGCTTTTAAGAGTGTTAAGCCAGCTTCGCGGTTCGGTCAGGATTACCGATGAAACGCCGGAAACCAAATTTCAGGTTTTGGAAAAATATGCCGTTAATTTGACCGAACAGGCCCGACAGGGAAAGCTTGATCCGGTTATCGGCCGGGAAGAAGAATTAAGGCGTTTGATTCAGGTTCTTTCTCGCCGCAAAAAAAACAATCCGGTGCTTATCGGCGAGCCCGGCGTGGGAAAAACCGCCGTTATTGAAGGCCTTGCCCAGAAAATCGTCAAAGGCGAAATTCCTGAAGGATTGAAAAATAGGGAAATTATCATGTTGGACTTAGGGTCTTTGATTGCCGGCACAAAGTTTCGCGGCGAATTTGAAGACCGGCTTAAGGCGTTTATTGCCGAAATTAAAAATGCCAGCGGCCGCTATATTCTTTTTATTGATGAGATTCATATGATTGTCGGCGCCGGCGCCGCCGAAGGCACGGTAGACGCTTCTAATCTTTTAAAGCCGTCGTTGGCCCGGGGGGAACTTCATGCCATCGGCGCGACCACCATCAAGGAGTATCAAAAATATATTGAACGGGACGCGGCTTTGGAGCGTCGTTTCCAGCCGGTGATGGTTGAAGAACCGACCTTGGAAGACAGCATTGCTATTCTTCGGGGAATTAAAGAAAAATATGAAATTCACCACGGGATAAAAATCAGCGACGAAGCCATAACGTCGGCCGTCAATCTTTCGGCCCGATATATCACCGACAGATTTTTACCTGATAAAGCGATTGATTTAATTGACGAAGCGGCGGCGGCCCGCCATTTGGAAAGCGACAGCTTGCCGGCGGGAATTGACCGCTTGCGCCGCGATATCACCCGTTTGGAAATCGAGCAGAAATCCGCCAAGCCGGCGCGGCAAAAAACCATCGCCAAAGAATTAAAAAAACTTAAAGAAGAAAACGACGAGCTTTCAGGCCGCTGGCACGCGGAAAAAATCAATTTGGAGAATTTCCATAATCTTAGGCGGAAAATAGACGAGCTGGAAAATTTGGCCGGTTTGGCCGAAAGGGAAGGTAATCTCGAAAGGGTGGCGCAGATCCGCTATGGCGAATTGCCGGCAGCCAAACAGGAATACCAGATTTTTGAGAAAAAATATTTTTCCAAGAAACATCGGGAAAAGTTCATCAAGGAGTACGTTGATGCCGAGGATGTGGCGGCGGTGGTTTCGCGCTGGACCGGCATTCCAGTCAGCCGGATGCTTGAATCGGAGATGGTTAAGCTTTCCCGGATTGAAGAAGTACTCTCAGAGAGAGTAATCGGCCAGCCGGCCGCGATTGAAGCCGTCAGCCGGGTTTTACGCCGCGCTCGGGCCGGATTAGCCGATGAATTCAAGCCCCTGGGTTCGTTTATGTTCCTTGGTCCGACTGGCGTCGGAAAAACCGAACTTGCCCGGACTTTGGCCGAGTTTATGTTTAATGACGAAAAAGCCCTGGTTCGGATTGATATGTCCGAATATATGGAACGGCATTCGGTCAGTCGGTTAATAGGCTCGCCGCCGGGCTATGTCGGCCACGAAGAAGGAGGGCAGTTAACCGAAGTCGTCCGCCATCGTCCTTACAGCCTGATTCTTTTCGATGAAATTGAAAAAGCTAATCCCGAAGTTTTCAATATTTTGCTTCAGATTTTGGATAACGGCCGTTTGACCGACGGCAAGGGGAAAATCATTAATTTTAAAAATTGCATTATTATTTTAACTTCCAACGTGGGCGGCGAATTTTTCCGCCAGATGTCTTATTTGGGATTTAACACGGGCGGGGACAACGAGGTCAATTTGGAATCTCAGGAAGAAAATTTCCGGGATAAAGTTCGGGAGTCGCTGCGTCAGACCTTTAAGCCCGAATTTCTCAACCGCCTTGAAGAGGTTATAATTTTTAATTCGCTCCGCCAGAAAGACATTTCTTCAATCGTTGATATCCAATTGGAGCAGGTCAAAGAAAAATTAGCCGAGCGTCAGATTAAGCTGACGGTTGACGCTTCTTTGAAAAAATATTTAATCGAAAACGGTTTTGATCCGGAATACGGCGTCCGGCCGATAAAGCGCTTGATCCAAAAAGTCATTCTGGACAATTTAGCCGATAAAATTATTAAAGGTGATGTTAAAAATGGTCAAAAAATTAAACTCTCTTTTCGCCAGCAAGCCGTGGAGGTCAGCGCTTCTTAAGGTTCTGGCTTTCGGGTTCGGTTTGTTCGGACTTTATTTTTTTAATTTTTCCGTTCCGGCTTTTTTGGCTTTTTTGTTTTTGCTGGCTGGAATTTATTTTTACCAGCTGCCGGGGAGAGGGCATTTCAGGATGTCTTTTTTGATTTTGGTTTTGGTGGCTATCTTTGTTTTAGTTTTTTTCGCCAGCAATTTTTATCTGGCGGTTTTAAGCTGTCTGGCCTTTAGCTTCCTGTTCTATCTGCTTATGGGGATTACCGACCTTATTTTCGAAAATCGCCAGGCAGTTTATCTTTTTTTTAATACCTGCCTCTTTTTGGCTGTTTTCCTGATTTTTTTCGGCGTCGACAAATCAAAGTATTTTTTGTTTATTAACGCCCTGCTTTTTTTGGTGATTTTTTTGCTCTTTAAAGAATGTTTCAATTTTCTGCGCTCCGTCAATCATAATTCATTATTCATAATTCATAATTCACTATTCATTGCATTGGTTTTTTCCTTTTTAGGGTTGGAATTGTTTTGGGCTATCAATCTTTTGCCTATTGGTTTTATCAACTCGGCCATTCTTTTGGCGCTTTTTGTCTTTCTGACGCGCGATTTCACCCTGATTTATTTTTCCGGACGCCTCAACCGCAGATTTCTTGTTAATCATCTTCTGATTTTCGCTATTTTGGTTGTTTTTATTTTCGCCAATTCAAAGTGGAGCATTTAATATAAATTCAAAAATTAAAAATCAAAATGCAAAATGACAATGTAAAATTAAAAAAGAGCGAACCCTTTTTAGAACTTAAAAGAAAGTTTCGTAAATTTGGAAGTTGGGCCTTGTGGGATAAGGATAAGAATTATGATTTTGATTTTGAAGATAGTTTGGAATTTCAGATAAAGCCACATATTGTTTTCATCGGACTTAATGCCAGTAAGGAGCTTGCCGATAAAAAAGATTGGGCAAATTATCATTTCGGCAGTTGGCATTATCAGAAATTAGCGGATGTTATTTTAGAGAAAGAATTTTCCTATTTTAAGGGAGCTTATATGACTGATATAATCAAAACCAGCATTGATTCTAAAAGCAAGAAAGTTGATGAAATTTTGGAGCAAGACCGAAAAAATGGTGGAAATAAGATTAAAGAGAATATGGATAAAATTGAGAGAGAAATTGAACTATTATCAAGCATTTCAAACAAAAAATGTTTATTCATTTGTATCGGTAAATGCGCCTTTAAGTGGACAAAGGAAATGATCCAAGGCGACATTTGTGAGGTCTTCCGTTATGCAAATTATGGCAAAGAAGAAGTTAAGAAAAAAATACGAAGAGATTTGAGGAAAATAATTTTGAATTTTGATTTGCCCCGACTTTGTCGAGGGTTCTCGATAGAATCGGAATCATTTTGATTTTTGCATTTTACATTTTAAATTCTTATAATGAATATAATGCCTAAAAATTTTTTCCGGCCAAAAAAGCGCCCCCAGTCGGTTTCCGATATTATTCCGACCCAAAAATCAAAAAAAGAAGCGGAGTCGAAAGAAAAGGCGGTTAAAAAAGAGCTTGAAATTGAAAGAGAAACCTTAACGGTAATCCAGGATTCTTATCAGTATCAGGAAGTTCCGGTCCGGAAAAATTTCTTTTCAAGATTTGTAACCCCCCGATGGATTTTTATTTTTATTTTGATAGCCGCCGTTTCCGGGGGATCGTTTTATATCGGCTTTAAAGTTTTGCCGCAGTTGAAAATTAAAGTTTCTCTCAGGGATTATCCGGCGGCATTCAACGAAACTATCGAGGCCGGAAAAAATTTCAATTCCAGCCAGACTAGCCCGAGTTCAAGCCCGATTAAGCTGCCGGCCGAATTGTTTTCCGCCAGCGGCACTTTGCCGATGTTTTTCCCGGCCTCCGGCAAAGATAAAATCGAGGACAAGGCCGCGGGCAAAATCATTATTTATAACAGTTATAGTTCCGACCCCCAGGGTTTGGTTGTTAATACCCGTTTTCTGACGCCTGATAATAAAATTTTCCGTTTGAGCAAAGCAGTTATTGTTCCGGGCGCTAAAATTCAGGAAGGGAAAATAATTCCGTCTTCTATTGAAGCCAGCGTCGTTGCCGACCAGGCCGGAGCCGAATATAACATCGGACCGGTGGCTAAATTCACGATTCCCGGTTTTAAGGGCTCTCCGAAATATGAGGGTTTTTCCGCCAAATCGGAGCAATTGATGACCGGCGGCTATGTCGGCGAAGTCGCGGTTCCGACAAGCAAAGACATCAGCGATGCGAAAGCCAAAATCAGAAAGATACTGGAAGATAATTTAAAAATAAGAGTCCTTTCCCAAATCCCCCAGGATTTCAAAATTATCGACGGTTCTTCTAATTTTGGGATTTTAAAGGAAACTATAGACAAAAAGGCGGGTACGGACAATAACTTCGGCATTGTTCTCCAGGCCCAAATGAAAATAATCGCTTTCAAGGAAAAAGATTTGAAAGATATTTTAACCGTGAAATCGCTGTCTTTATTGCCTGCCGGGGATTACGAAGCCGCGGATTCAAATATTGAATATGGAATTCCCCGCCTGGATTTTGTCAAAGGAGAAATGTCTTTCCCGGTCAAAGGCCAGATAATCTTCCACGGGAAAATTGACGTTAATGACCTCCGCCGGCAGGTTATGGGCAAAAACGACCTGGCTCTCAGGACTTTGTTCGGCAATATGCCCAATTTGGTTGAAAAAGCTGAGATTTCTTTCTGGCCGAGATACGTCAAAACGGCGCCTAATAAAATCGAGAAGATAAAAATCGTTCTTCAGTAGCTCTGGTTAAGAATAATTTTCAGGAATTTTCCGTCTTTAAGAAAATAAAGGCTATTTTCTTTGTCAAAAGCGAAGTCATCGATATTTTCCCCTAAAATCCACCAGTTGGTCGGCGGCCGGCTGTCCGCTTCAACGGCTATTATTTTGTCGCGGTATCTGATGACTAAATGGTTGAGAATTTTGGGCAGCCATTCAAAATCAAGCGGCTGGGTGTTTAAAGAAAGATTAAGCTTGAATTTTTCGCCCGTCGTTATCTTGAAATCCTGGTTATAATTTTCCAAAAAGATGATTTCCATTTCTCCGTTTTGGGTAAGCGCGGCTATTTTTTTGCTGTCGGGCGAAAATCTGAAATCCCTAATTTTTTCGTCAGCCAGTTTCAAGTCTTTTTGTATCCGGTTGTAAACAAATAAATTTCCTTTATTGTCCAAAAGGGCGATTCGGATGCCCGATTTGGAAAAAGCGATATTTTTCGTCTCGTTTAAAAGCTCCAAGGGGATTGTTTCGGTAATTTGCCGGGAAGAAAGATTATAAATCTGGAGATTATTTTGCCAGTCGAAAAAAGCAATTTCGGAATCTCCGATATTTATGGCTTTTACGGGATTAAGGGTTAAAATTTCCAAAGAAAAATTTTGGCGGTCTAAAATATAGGCGGCTTTCTGGGTGACAATGACGGATTTTGAGGTGTCGAAAGGATAAGAAATTATCCGGACCACCGGCACTTCCCCGGGCATTTTCAGCTGTTTTTGCTTCAAGGAATTGAATATTTTTTTAATTTCTTCTTTTTTGCCGTCAGTAAGCCAGAATTCTTCGGCTTTTCCCCGGGTTATTGATTCGGCCTGGATTTCGTCCGGGAAAAGAAAAATTTTGCTGGCGCTCGAGATAAGCCCGGCTTCAACCGTTAATTTTTTCTGCCAGGAACCGAAATTATCTTTTAAGACCTCAATCTGATAACTGCCAGGTAAAAGCCCCCTAATCAGTTCGCTGCCGCTATTGCCGAACAGTTTGTGCTTCGGGATATAGGATTTGCCGTTTATTTTTATCCGGGCGTCGGCCGGCCAGACCTTTAAAAAAACCGCGCCGGTTTTCTTGAAGGTTAAAAAACCGTCAGCCGTCGAATTTAACGACCAGCCGAAAGCATAAGAGAGAAATCCGCTGGCCGCCAAAAGAAAACCGGCAATCAGGCCGTAAAGAATCAATTTCCTTGTTTTTTTAGTCATAAGTTCTTACTATTATACTATAAAAATGGAACACTTCATTATTAAGGGCGGCCGTTCTTTAGCCGGGGAAATAGAAGTGAGCGGCTCCAAAAACGCTTTTCTGCCGGTTTTGGCCGCCACGCTTCTGACCGCCGAACCCTGCCAGATAGAAAATATTCCTTTAATTCAGGACGGAGAAAATGCTTTGACTATTCTTGAAAGCTTGGGGGTAAAAATAAACCGCCAGGGCAAAAAAGTTTTAATTGATTCTTCGGGTTTAAATTCTTTTATGCCGCCCGCGGAAATTATCAGAAAATTCCGGGGCTCGATTTTACTGGCCGGCGCCCTATTGGGCCGCTGCGGAAAAGTGACAATGCCTTATCCCGGCGGGGATATTATAGGCAGCCGTCCGCTTGATGTCCATCTTGAGGCCTTCAGGGCTTTAGGCGCCAAAATCAGCGAAACCCCGGAACATTTTTTAAAAATTGAAGCTCCTAAATTAACCGGGGCGAAAATTACGCTTTCCGAAATTAGCGTCACTGCCACCGAAAACGCCATTTTGGCCGGGGTTTTAGCCGAAGGAGAAACTATTATCAAATTAGCCGCCACCGAGCCTCACGTTCAGGATTTGGCTAATTTTCTGAAGGAAATGGGCGCCAAAATCGAGGGGGCGGGAACCAACACAATCCGCATTCAGGGCGTGAAAAAACTTCACGGCGCCAAACATACAGTAATTCCGGATTCCGACGAAGCGATGGGTTTAGCGGTTCTGGCGGCGGCCACCCGCAGCGATGTTTTGATTAAAAAAATAGAGCCGGAATTTTTGGATTCGGGTTTGGAAAAATTAAAATCAATGGCGGTTAATTTTGAATTGGGCGAAAATTGGCTTCATATCAAAAAACCCGCCGGGCGCTATCAATCGTCAAAAATTCAGTCCGGCCTTTATCCGAAACTGATGACCGACCAGATTCCGCCTCTGGCGGTTTTAGCCACCCAGGCCTCCGGGGCCAGCTTAATTCACGAATGGATGTATGAAGGCCGCTTGGGTTATATCAACGAACTTATCAAAATGGGAGCGAACGCGGCGCTTTTGGATTCCCACCGGGCTTTAGTTATCGGTCCCACGCCCTTGCGGGGCAGCGAGGTGAAGGCCTTAGACGTACGTTCGGGAATGACGATGATTATTGCCGCTTTGGTGGCGGAAGGGGAATCGGTTTTAAACGAAGCGTTTCACATTGACCGCGGCTACGAAAAAATTGAGGAACGGCTCCAAAAACTGGGAGCGGATATTGTGAGAAAAACTTCTTAATTTTTTTATTGTCTATTGACAAATTTAGTAAATAGGTGTATAATTATATTATCTAAAGTTGAGATGTCTAACTAATAACCAAAAAAGCAGACATCTCACCGAAGATGCTTGCTCTTTAAAAATCAGAAAGGGAGGTTAAAATGCTAAAGAAACTTTGTTCTGTTTTGAAAGGTTATTCTGTAGATGGCTTTGATAGGGATAATATTGATCATCGCAAGAAGCAACATAGAGTTCGAGGGATAATCCAATTAATAATTGGGGTCGAACTCATAGCTGTGATTGTGTATGTGCATCTTTTTCGGATAAATCTACTTGAGGCCCCGATTCAGTCAGTCCCGGTTATTGTTTCGGCTTCTATTCTTCTCTACGGCGCGTATATATTTTATTCAGGAATAAGACACTTTTACTGGAGTTTCTTTAATAGAATACGCATTAATTGCCGGAGTTTTGGTTCTATGGCAGAACTCAGAAAAGAGTATCCGAATTGGCACTAATTGTTTAAGCCCGTTCAAGGATTTTTATCTTTGAACGGGTTGTTTTATTTCTAACTCCAATTATTTAAATAATCCCAAAATTTTTTCCATAGCTAGCCTGGAATTAAAGAAATTTTTTAATTACTCTTTTATCCAACGATCGTTGGATAAAAGAGTAAGACAAGAATTTGATTTCATATTTATTGCTGGAAAAAAATCTTGTTTTCGAGGGC
>Ga0210057_1008037_pt1 | contig 12593 bp, 19 predicted proteins | sample CryGeyCG2114_010_2_FD_183968 | JGI IMG/M metagenome (GOLD analysis project Ga0210057, IMG submission 183968) | Groundwater microbial communities from aquifer - Crystal Geyser CG10_big_fil_rev_8/21/14_0.10 (SPAdes) (version 2) | ecosystem: Environmental > Aquatic > Deep subsurface > Groundwater ... | reverse complement strand
TAAAGAATCAACAATTAATGCCAAAACTCCTTCATTTCCAAGCTCTTTTAGTCTCTCATAATTTGGCCTTTTTCCAAGAATTGGCGAGTTGTCAAATTTGAAATCATTTGCATAAAGAATAACTCCTTTGTCAGTGTGAAGAGCAATCATTGCAGTCTGAATAGTTGAGTGTGTCATGTTAATGAACTCAATTTTGTTTTTTCCGCACATAAAAGATGAATTTGGAGTGACAACTCTTAGAGGATTATTTAATTTCTGGTTATTGTCTTTTAGCAGCGCTTTCAGAACTTCTATTGTAAACGGAGTGCCTGCAATCTCTGCATTATATCTGTGCGCGAGAAAAGGAATAGCTCCAACATGGTCAAGATGAGCGTGTGTTGCAAATATTCCTCTGACTTTGTTTCTTATCTCGTCTTTCAAAATATAATCATCAGGAACAGCGTCAATGCTTCTAAGCATTTTCTCATTATGCTGTGCTTTCATGCTGTCCTCCATTTCAACTATTGGAGGAAGAAATAATCCGCAGTCAAATATGAATGCATCATTATCAAGCTCAATGCAGGTCATATTTCTTCCTACTTCATCATATCCGCCGACTGCGTGCATTTTTATCATTGATTTATAGAATGCAAAATGGTTTATAATTCTTGCTCTTGAGAAACCTTTTTTAATGCCTTTTGCTTTTCTATAGCATGACAAAGACAAAGCTTATGCCTTCAATAAAGGAAAACAAACACTATCTTGTTTTTGAGGGTGACAAAGACAAGGTGGAAAAAGCACTGCTCGAATTTTTGGGCATTCTTGGCTATGCAAAGGCATCTCCAATACTGATTGAGTCAAAAAAAGGCAAAGGCATTTTAAGCTTTAACAGAAATCATGCTGACGAGATAAAAGCAGCTTTTATTTTCTACAATATCAGGACATTGGGCATATCAGGGACCATAAAAAAGGCAAGGGAAAAGTTTTTAAAAGGAAACATTTAAAAACAATAAATTTTTTCTTAGTATGTAAAGACAAAAAGGAGATAAATTATTAAAAATCTCTTCTAAATAAAAAATGGATATGCCAATGCAAAATCAGGTAATGGGTTATGACAGAACCAGTGCTATTTTTTCTCCTGACGGGCATCTTTTGCAGGTTGAATATGCAGAAAAAACAGTTCGCCTTGGAAGCGCATCTATAGGATTAGTGGCATCAGATGGTGTTGTTATAATTGCAGATAAAAGAGTAAAAGACAAGCTCATGATTCCTGAATCTTTTGTAAAAATTTATGAGGTGGACAAGCACATTGCAGTTACAGCAGCAGGCATTTTAAGCGATGCGCGAGTTCTTATTGAAAAAGCCCAGCTTATGGCCCAGCAGCACAAAGTCACATATGATTCTCCAATAGACATAGAATCCTTGGTAAAAGAAGTCGCAAATGTAAAGCAGACATTCACACAATACGGCGGTGCAAGGCCTTTTGGGGTTGCATTAATGTTTGCCGGAATTGACCAGGACAATTCAAGAAATATTTTCATTACAGATGTCACAGGAAATTATTTCGCATACAAAGCCACAGCAATAGGCGAAAATGACGAAAAAATCAAGGAATTATTGAGAAGAGATTACAAGGAATCAATCACTGTAGAAGGGGGAATTAAGTTTGCCCTGAATATCTTCAAGCAGATTATTGGAAAAGGATTTGACCTAGCTAGATTTGAGGCAGTTTATATTGACAAAGAAAAAAAATTCAACAAACTTACAGGCGAAGAGCTTTACAAGTTTCTCAAATAAATTAAATTATTAAAATGGAAAAATCATTTCTATCGGATAGCAAGAAAAATTCTGTTGTTGCGAGAATCAAGTCTCACGGAAAGCATTTTGAAATAATGGTTTATGCAGATAAAGCAGAATCATTAAGAAAAACAGGCCAGGGCAACATAGCAGCCATTTTAGAATATCCTGGAATATTTTCAGACCTTAGAAAAGGCCTGAAAATCAAGGAAAGCGAGCTGGAAGAAGTGTTTGGAACAACAGACATTTACAAAATTGCCGAGAAAATAATTAAAGATGGCGAGGTGCAATTTCCGCTTTCGCACCGAGAAGAAGCGCGTGATTTAAAATACAGGCAGATAATTGATTTTTTAGCTTCATCTTGCACAAATCCTGCAGGCATTCCTTATCCTGCCGAAAGGATTAAAAACGCTATGGAACAGGTAGGAGCAAGAATAGATGACTCAAAACCGGCAGAAATGCAGGCTTTGTCAATATTAAAATTAATTCAGAAAATCATTCCTATCAAGCTCGCAATGAAGAGAATAGCATTGAAAATTCCTGCGCAGTTCACAGGAAAGATTTATGGATATGTGAAAGACTTTGAAATACACGAAGAGTGGCTTTCAGACGGCTCGCTTTCATGCGTAATCGAAATACCTATAAAGCTCCAATCCGAGTTTTTTGACAGGTTAAATGCAGTGACTCACGGCGAGGCAATAACCGAGGAAATGTAATGAAAGAAGAATTTAAGGAAGAAATGAAAGAAAATATAGAAGTTAGTGATGACAAGCCAAGAGAAATAGTTGTTCCTGGAGAGGTAATTGCAAGCGGAGCAAATTTTCTTCCTGGAGAAAATGCAAAAAGAGAGGATAATGACATAATTGCAACACGCTTTGGTTTGCTTGACAAGGAAGGAAGATTTGTAAAAGTCATTCCATTGTCAGGAATTTATCTTCCAAGAACAGGAAACACAGTAATAGGCATTGTAGATGAAATAACATTCAACGGATGGCTCATAGACATTGGCTCTCCATACAAGGCATTTTTGTCAACATCAGAATGCCAGGGATTTATTGCAAAAAGAGAGGACTTATCTGCAATTTTTAATTTTGGCGACTTGCTTACAGCAAAAGTCATAGGAGTCAAAGCAAAGGGAGTTGACTTGACAATAAGAGACAGAGGATTGCATAAGCTTGAAAATGGAATCACAATAAAAATCAACAGTTCAAAAGTTCCAAGAGTAATAGGAAAGCTTGGAAGCATGGTAAATTTAATCAAAACCGAGACAAACTGCAATATTGTTGTCGGACAAAACGGAATTGTTTGGATAAGAGGAGACAATGTTGAAAGCGAGCTTCTTGCAAAAGAGGCAATACTTTTTATAACAGAAAAAAGCTTTGTTCACGGGCTTACAGACATGGTAAAAGAATTTTTGGATAATAAAAAATTAAAATGATGAAAGAAAATATAATTCAATACTAAAATGGCTCGCCATTATAAGTAATGCAAGCCCAAAAAGTTTAAGCAAAGGTATTGTTATCGCATTATATTTATTTTGTTTGCTTAAACTTTTTCCATAAGAACATTTCAATTAACAAATAAACCAAAATAAAAATAAAAACAAACAACAGATAAAAAAATGACATACACAAAAAGAATAGACGGAAGAAAGTTCGATGAAATGAGGCCTATAGAGGCAAAAGTAGGAGTTATTCCAAGGGCTGACGGCTCTGCATTTTTCTCTTTTGGCGAAACAAAGGCAATAGCAGCAGTATATGGACCTAGACCTTTGCACCCAGTATTTTTGCAGAATCCTGAAAAAGGAATAATAAGAGTTTATTACGATATGCTTTCATTTTCTGTTCCAGAAAGAAAAAGACCAGGCCCTGCAAGAAGAGGCACAGAAATTTCTTATGTTACAAAAAATTCATTAGAGCCAGTCTTGATGTTGTCTCCTTTTCCAAACACAGTTACCGATGTTTTCATAAATATTACACAGGCAAATGCATCAACAAGATGCGCCGGAATAAATGCAGCATCACTTGCTCTTGCTCACGCAGGAATTCCTATGAATGATTTGGTCGGAGCAGTTAGCATAGGATTTGTCGGCGGAAAAATAGTTACAGACCTGACAAAAGATGAGGAAGATTACGAGGAAGACGGAGAAAAAATGGTTTCAGACATTCCAATGGCATTTTTATTGAGATCAAACAAATTATCATTATTGCAGCTTGACGGAAAAATTGACGAGAAAAACATGAAAGCGGCAATAGAAGCAGCAAAAAAAGCATGCGAGGAAATTTACGAGATTCAGAAAAAAGCATTAAAGGAGATTTAAATGGAAGTAACAAATTTAACAAAGAAAAGAATAATTGAATATCTGGAAAAAGGCAAGAGATTTGACAACAGGAATCTGCTTGAATACCGTCCAATCTCAATAGAGCTTGGAATATCTGGCAATGCAGAGGGCTCTGCACGAATAAAAATAGGAGATACAGAAATTCTTGCAGGAGTAAAATTAAGTGTCGGAATTCCTTATACTGACTCGCCTGCTTCAGGAGTCTTGGTTACAACTACAGAACTTTCTCCAATGGCATCAGATAAATTTGAGCCAGGCCCTCCAAGCATTCAGTCAGTAGAGCTTGCAAGAATAATTGATAGAGGCATAAGAGAATCAGGATTTATAGACTTCACAAAATTATGCATAAAAGAAGGCGAGCTTGTATGGATGGTTAATCTTGATATTTATCCGCTCAATGACGCAGGAAACTTAATTGATGCTTCAATGATTGCTGCTGTTGCAGCACTTTCACAGGCAGTTTTCCCAAAACTTGAGGAAAAAAAGGTTTTGTTCGGAGACTTGACAAGCAAAAAGCTTCCTCTTACAGAAAAAATGCCTTTGGCATTGACATTCTACAAATTAGGAGAGCACATAATTCTTGACCCTCTTCCAGAAGAAGAAGAGTCAAGCAGTTCAAGATTGACTGTTGAAATTTCAACAGACAAAAAAGAAGAATTCATAAATGCCCTGCAAAAAGGCGGAACATCTCCAATGACAATAAAAGATGTCAATCATATTATTGAAAGCGCATTCAAGCAGTATAAAAAGCTAAGCGAAACCTTTAACAAAGAAATCAAGAAAAAACAATAATTTGATTGGCTTGCCGTGATATATTAGTGCAAGCCCATTGGATAAATTCCAATTAACAAACAAGAAATAGTCAAGTGCAAAAGCTGAAACCTTTTGCTAAATATGAGAGACGAAATTAAATTAATAGAAAAAAGTCAAACAAAAAAATGAAGCAAGAATATACAAAATACGAAAAAGCAAGAATTCTTGGAGCCAGAGCATTGCAGCTTTCAATGAATGCGCCAATTTTGATAAATATTTCAAAGGAAAAGCTCGAGGAATTAAATTATGATCCTCTAAAAATAGCCGAGCTTGAGTTTAATTCAGATATTCTGCCTATAACTATCAAAAAGCCATTTCCTCAAAAAGAAGAAGTTGAAGAAGAAGAGGAAGAAGAAGATTTGATTGAAGAAGAAGAAGCAGTAGTTAATGTTGAGAAAACCGTAGTTTCTAAGGAAAAGCCAGCCAAAGAAGAGGGCGAAGAGCCTGAAGTGGCTGAAGTAGTTGAGCCGGCTGAAGATTAGAACAATAATTCTTAAAAAGCCAGAAATACTGAAAGTAAAATGGAAATAAAAGAACTTTGCGATTTATTAGAAATAAAAAATACAGACAATAAAAAGATAGAAGTAGAATTAACTAATAAATTAGCTCCAATAATAATAAGATTTAATGCTGACTTTCCTACAGCATCACTTTTTGCAAAAGAGGGAGGCAGAAGCGAAAGAGAATTGAAATACCTTGAACAAAAAGGGCTTGTATATTTTCATAGAAATAGTGACAAAGGTAGCAATGTTGGTGCTGGTAACCTTTACAAATTAACTGAAAAAGGCATTGAAGTATACAAAGCTTACGAAGCTTTTGCTAAAAATTAAGTGATATCGCGAGCCGCAGCGGCTCGCCTTCTAAAGATTTATAAACAAAAAAGTTTATAAACTATAGCCGTTATAAAAATTATAATAGCTATAAAAATGAACAACACAACAATAGCCATAACCAAAGATGTAAAGGAAGGAATTATAGAACTAGGCAACAAAGGAGAAACCTATTCTGAAATACTGAAAAGACTGCTTAAAAGCGCAAGAGAAAGGCAGCTGCACGATTTATTGATGAATGAAGAAGGCACTATTTCTGTAGAAGAAGCACTGACAAACGCCAAAAAGAGATGGCAAAGATAATCATCACTAAAAATTTGGAAGAAGAGATAAACAAGAAGTTTAAAGGAGAATCTGCCAAGATTTTCGATTTAATGCGCTCTCTTGAAAAATCCCCTCACAAAGGCAAAATTATTGGGCAAGTCAGCGGAATAATAATCAAGGAAATAAAATATAAGTCATTCAGGTTCTATTTTATCACTGATGGCTTTAAAATAAAACTGCTTGAAAAAGATGAATTGGAAAATCTTTTAATTAAGTTTGTCAAAATGTCTGACAAGAAAAACCAGCAAAAAATTATTGATGAGATAAAGTATGTCTTAAGAAACTTTGGAGAAAATAATTTTTAATATTCTGTCGCATCACGCGCCTGATGGCGCGCTCGCTTCTCGAAAACCTTATAAACATCAAACTGAATTAATTGATATGGAAAAAATAAAACAAGGATTTGATATTGCAGTAAATGAAGAATTGATTAATGGCAAAAAGATTTTTGTTGCTCATTGCCTTAATTTAGGAATTGCCAGTCAGGGATATAGCTATGAAGATGCTTTTGAAAATATAAAAGATGCAATTAAGCTTTATCTAGAGGAATGTCCTGAAAAAATCCCGAAAAGACAGACACAATTACTGCCTCCGATGGCCACTAGATTATTCTTATGAAACTTCCGGTTATTTCATATTTAGAAGTGTTAAAGGCACTCAAAAAAGCAGGTTTTGAAATTTCTAGACAATCTGGCTCGCATATAATTCTAGTAAAACGGTCTGTTGAAAAAACAGTTGTAGTTGTTCCAAAACACAAGGAAATTGCAAAAGGCACTTTGTTAAGCATCATTTCCCAAAGTGGATTAAGCAAAGAAGAATTTATTAGTTTATTATAATTAAAATATCGCCTCGCGCGCCTGATGGCGCTCTCTCTTCTATACTATTATACTATAATAATCCTTAAAAAACCCGGAAGATTAAATGACAAATGGTTAAATATTATGTTAGTAAATATTGTTTAAAGAAGAATAGTGTCTTGCAGGAAAAAATTACAAATAAATTGGATTCTAAAGGAATACGTTGGAGAATAAACCCTTATCATGACATAACTTATCTTTTTCAGAAATGTTTAATTGTTTATAGTGAAGATGATACTCTTCCCTACAAATATATCAAAATTATCTCAGATAAAAAATCTGACTTAATAAAAGCAGCTTCTAAATTAGAAATAAAATTAAAATCTATCAAAGATATAGTTCACAAACAAAAGCCAGTTACTTCATATACTCTAAAAGATTTAGATAATTAATTCTATCGCATCGCGCCGCTGCGGCGGCTCGCTTCTAAATAAGTTTTTATATCTTGTTAATTAAAGATTAATATGAAAAAAATATATGGCTGGCTTTTATTGATTATATCTATTATTTGTTTTTTATCTTCAAATTTATTGACAATAACTGGAAATGTCATAGGTACTAATGCAAATGGGCAGCACTTTAAATTAATTTTCGGATTAGTATTTTTTATATTGTCTCTTTTAATTCTTACCGGCAAAAAATCACTTGATGCAATTATAATACCTACAGGCCCTTCAAAAGAAATTGGCGCTAAAAGGGCAGATAGAGCTGGAGAAGAGTACAAAAAAGTTGGTTCTAAAATTCTTTTAATCTCTGGCGGTCCAGAAAAAGAGCTTAAAAATTCACAAAGATACGCTATTTACAAAGAGCTGAGAAAATATGATATAAGCCCTGTGGAAATCAGAATAGAAGGAAAATCAAAAAATACTATTGAAAATGTTCTTTATTCTATAGAAAAACTAAAAAAATTGGGTGCATATGAAATAGGAATTGCTTCTGAACCAAGCCATCTTTATAGATTTGAAGATATTATAAAGCAGGGGAAAAAAGAAGGCATTATTGATAAAAATATAAGAATCTACGAATTAAAAACAAAAGAAACTCCGGGCAGTTTTGCTTATGGAATGGGTGCTATGATATTAAATAAATATAGACTGAGAAAAGGGTTAGAAAAAGCAGCAAAAGTGGAAACTCCTAAATGGCTAAAGAGCATAGCAACATATGCTTATAATATTTTTAAAAAGAAATAATCAGTATATTCTAATGTTTCGCTCACGCGCCTAATAGCACGCTCGCCCAAAGCTTACATTTTTATATTTCTTTTATCTCGTTAATATATGTTGATTACTGATGCGCGAGCAATAAAAATAATGAATTCTAGGAATGAGCCCACTATTTCCCTTGTTCTTGAGACAAAAGCAGGAAAAGTTCAGGCATCTGCACCTTCAGGAAAATCGCGAGGAAAGTATGAAGCCGAGCAGTATTCATACAAAGGCATTGATTTCAGCATAACATTTGCAAACGCAGTTTGCAGAAGGCTGATTTCGCAGAAAATATCATTTAATTCTTTTGAAGATTTGGAAAAGCTTGAAAAAATTCTCCTCGAGTATGACAAGACAAAAAACTGGCATATGATAGGAGGAAATGTTGTTTTTGTAATAGAATCTGCAATACTCAAAGCAATGGCTCTTGCAGAAGGAAAAGAATTATGGAAATTCTTAAACGATAGGGCCAAAAACATCCCGATGCCAGTTGGAAACTGCATTGGAGGCGGACAGCACATAAGAAAAGAAAAAAAATCAGACATTCAGGAATTTCTTTTAATTCCTGAAACAAAAAATTTCTTTGACTCTTATTTTGTGAATCTTCAGGCATACAAGGAGATAAAAAAAATTCTTTATGAAAAAGACAGCGTGTGGAGAAATGAGCTTACAGATGAAAAAGCAATGGCTTCATCACTAAGAGCAGAAAATATCTTGGAGCTTTTGAATAATGTTTCATCAGATATAAAGAAAAAACTTGGCATAAATCTAAGAATAGGCATGGATGTTGCAGCATCTTCTTTGTGGAATAACAAGGCATATTCATATGCAAACCCAAAAATATCAAGAAGCAAGGAAGAACAGCTGGAATTCATGTCAAACTTGATAAAAAAATTTAATATTTTTTATATTGAAGATGCATTTCAAGAAGATGATTTTGAAAGTTTTGCAAAACTGCCAAAAAGCTCAAAATGCCTTATAGTTGGCGATGATTTGACAGCAACACAGCCAGACAGATTAAAAATGGCAATAGAAAATAATTCTATAAATGCAGTTATTGTAAAGCCAAACCAGAATGGCTCACTATTGGAGACAAAAAAATTTGTAGATTTGGCTCATAAAAACAAAATCATAACAATAATTTCCCATCGTTCAGGAGAAACATCTGACTCAACAATATCTGACTTGGCTGTAGCATGGAATATTCCTTTCATAAAAGTAGGCATTCTTGGCAAGGAAAGGTTTGCCAAGCTGAACAAGCTTCTTAAGATTGAAAGGGAAATAGGCAGGAAATAATATTTTACGAAAGATTTAAATACTATGGTGAGCTATAGTTTGCTATGGAAACAACTACAATCCAGATAAGCAAAAGCCTCCAAAAAAAGCTTGAAGAAAGAAAAATAGTGGCTAATGAAAGCTATGAAGAAGTGATAGTTGACTTGATTGAAGACACAATGGAATTGTCAGAAGATACAAAAAGAGATATTGAAAGTGCAAGAGAAGATATTAAAAAAGGAAGAATATTTACTCTGGAACAGATAAAAAAAGAGTTTAATCTTCATTAAGGAGAGTTATGGTTTATGCACTGGAATTTACAGATACATTTAGAAAACAGTTTTCTAAACTGGAAAAATCAATTCAGCAGAGGATAATCACCGCTCTTGAAAGGATAAGAATAAGGCCAGATTATTTTATAAAGAGGCTTGTTGGAAGCCCGTATTACAGACTAAGAGTTGGCGATTACAGAATAATTTTAGATATAAAACAAGATAAATTGATAATTATTGTAATGGAATTAGGTCATCGAAAAAATATTTATAAATAAAAACCTTTAAAAACCGATTTCTTTATTGTTAAACATGCCAAAAGCAAAAAAAACTAAATCTGTTGAAAAGGCAGAAATAAAAGAAAAAACAAAAGAAGCAAAATCTTCTGAAGAGATAGTTGATGAAAAACTTATAGAGGAAATACTTCACGAGGAAAAGACAAACGGCTTGCTTGTTCCTTTAGAGAATTATATCAAATCAGGCATTCATCTCGGCACAAAAGTAATCACCGAGCACATGAAAAAATACATATTCAAGAGAAGAGCTGATGGACTGGTAATTCTTAACACAGCAACCATAGACTCAAGAATCAAGCTCGCAGCATCTCTTCTTTCGCATTATGCCCCTGAAGACATAATTATAACAGGAAAAAGAGAGGCATCATGGTCAGCATTAAAATCTTTCGGCAAGGCAACAGGCATAAGGGTTTTTACAAAAAAATATCCTGCAGGAATTATAACAAATCCCAATCTTGGCGGATTTTTTGAATCAAAAATAGTAATGGTTGTTGACCCATGGCTTGACAAAAATCAGATAAATGATGCATTAATAGTAAATATTCCTGTTATTGCATTGTGCGATACCAATAATCTTCTTTCAAATGTTGACTTGGTAATTCCAGCAAACAACAAAGGCAACAAATCACTGGGACTGATTTTCTGGATTCTCGCAAGAGAATACAACAAGGCAAGAAAAATAGACAACGAGATACTGCCATTAAGCGATTTTCAGGGTGAATAAGAATTCGTGTTTTTCAGAAAAGTTTATAAATCCCTCTTATTTTTTAACTTTAACAAAAGAGTACTTCTAATGGAAGATAAACTAAATATTTACAAGACAGGAACTTGCACAGTAGGAGTTGTCTGCAAAGACGGTATTATACTTGCTGCTGACCAGAGAGTAAGCGCTGGAGAAGGGCTTATTATGGGAAGATTGAGAAAAGTCTTCAAGCTTAATGATAATATAGCTGTTACTACAGCAGGAACAGTTTCAGACATCCAGTTTGTTCTTAAGCTTGCAAAAGCAGAATTAGAATTAAAAAGAATAAAGACAAAGAAAATACCAACTGTTCTTGAATCAGCAAATCTTTTCGCGTCAATATGCTACCAGAACATAAGAAAGTTTTCACCAATAGTCGGAATATCACATTTTCTTCTTGCAGGCAAAGACACCAACGGATTTTCATTGTATGACATAACTCCTGACGGAACAGTTGCAGGAGAAAAGAACTTCTCAACATCAGGCGCATACGGCTCAATCATAGGTTTGGGTTTGCTTGACAACGAGTGGAAGCCAAACATGTCAATAGAAAAAGGAAAAAAGCTCGCTTTAAAAGTAATAAGAACAGCGATAAAAAGGGATGCAACAGTCGGCGAAGGCATCAATTATATAATCATAGACAAGAAAGGCGTCAATGAAATCAAGGACGAAAAAGTAAATTAATTTTCATATATCTATATAAAATATTTTCATTATCTAATTAAAATATAATGAAGAACTAAAATGGCTTGCCAAATAAGTATTGCAAGCCCATAAAGATATTAATATTTTAGAAAAGTGCAAAAGCTGAAACCTTTTGCTTATATCAAAATAGAATAATATTTTCAGATAAAATTAGTAAAATAAATACATCAAGTGGCTTGCAGATGAAGTCAAAAAAGTTTAAGCAAACAAAATAAATACGATAACAATACCTTTGCTTAAACTTTTTACGGCAAGCCCAAAAATAGATTAACATTAACAAAAAATCGTAATATCACATTATCAAATAAAATCATAATCTTCTGAAAACATGTCAACAGACATTTTAAAGGATATATTGGATGAATTGCCAAAGAGTTCAGTTAGCGCTGCTAATTTTGAAGCTGCAAACATAGTTCTCTACACAAAAGACAAGGCATTTTTTCTTGAAGGAGAGGCAAAAATAAGGGAAATAGTTGACAAGATAAAAAAAAGAATTGAATTAAGGGCAGACGAGTCGCTTCTTCTTTCGCAGGAAAAAACCGAGAATTTCATAAACGGAATAGTTCCAAAAGAGGCAGATATAACGCAGATTATTTTTGATATTCAGAGAAGCATAGTTATTATAGAGGCAAAAAAACCAGGAATAGCAATAGGCAAGCAGGGCGAGGTTTTGAAAGATATTAAGAAAGAGACTTTATGGACTCCGCAGATTCAGAGAAGCGCGTCAATAAAAAGCAAAATTACAGATGCAATTCGCCAAGTTCTTTATGAAAATAACAATTACAGAAGAAAATTTTTAAATTCAATAGGAAAGAAAATTTACAAGGAATGGAATCCTGAAAAAAAAGAGGGATGGGTTAGGATAACTGTTCTTGGAGCAGGAAGGCAGGTTGGAAGAAGCTGTTTTCTTCTTCAGACTCCTGAATCAAAAATTCTTCTTGACTGCGGAATAGACGCCGCTGCAACAGACAACAAAGACAAATTTCCTTATCTTAATATTCCTGAATTTAATCTTGAGCAGATAGATGCAGTAATAATCAGCCACGCGCACATGGACCACGCCGGATTAGTTCCTTATCTGTATAAAATGGGATATAGAGGCCCTGTTTACATGACAACTCCGACACGGGATATTGCTGCCTTGCTTGCGCTTGATTTTA
>Ga0210057_1008032_pt1 | contig 12595 bp, 13 predicted proteins | sample CryGeyCG2114_010_2_FD_183968 | JGI IMG/M metagenome (GOLD analysis project Ga0210057, IMG submission 183968) | Groundwater microbial communities from aquifer - Crystal Geyser CG10_big_fil_rev_8/21/14_0.10 (SPAdes) (version 2) | ecosystem: Environmental > Aquatic > Deep subsurface > Groundwater ... | reverse complement strand
TCAATAACTGCCACTGTATCTCCTCCGCCAATAATTGATTTTGCCTTTGATTGGGCGATGGCTCTGGCGATTGCCACTGTCCCTTTTTCAAAGCCCTTTTTCTCAATATCACCCAAGGGTCCGTTCCATAAAATAAATTTTGATTCTCTGATAATTTTTGAAAGCATTTTTATTGTCTTCGGTCCGCAGTCCAAAATAACGCCATTTTTTCTTTTAACATCAAGGGGAAGGATAATTTTAGGATTATTCAGATATTTTTTCAATCTAAAAAAATTATTGGTCAACGCGCCGCCGATAAAAATTTTGTCCGCGATTTTAATAAATCTTTGCAGGATGCCAAGTTTAGTTTTAAATTTAATTCCACCCAAAATCAAGAAAAATGGGCGTTTGGGCTTAAAAACGTGCTGTAAATTTTTTAATTCCTTTTCAAAAAGCAAACCCATATAAGAAGGGAGGTATTTGGGAAGACGAGCAACAGAAGCATGCTTTCTGTGCAAGACGCTAAAGGCCTCGTTTACAAAAACATCGCCGAGCTGAGAAAGTTGTTTGGCAAAGTTTTTATCATTATTTTTTTCTCTTTTATCAGTGCGCAGATTTTCAAGCATCAAAACATCACCGGGTCTCATTTTGGAAATTTTTTGCTCAACGTTTTTACCCAAAACAGACGGAATAAAATCAATCTTCAAATATTCTGCCACTGGTCGCAGGGTTTTTGCCTTGCCCTCGGTAAGATGGCTTATAATAATTATTTTTGCTCCTTTTTTCTTTAATAATTTAATGGTTGGCAGAGTTCTTTTTATTCTATAATCATCCTCAATCTTTCCTTTTTCGTTAAGGATATTAAAATCAACACGCAAAATCACTCGTTTCCCCTTGGTATTAATGTTTTTTATAATCGGCAGTTTCATTTAATCCTGTCTGCTATTCTTAAAATTTCGTTAAAATTTTTGGGGATCAAACTTTGACTGCCGACAAGCAAACCCTGTACTCCTCCCTCTTGCAAAAATTGCTCTGCGTTTTTCAGATCAACCGAACCGCCGTAGAGAATGGGAATGCGGCGGGCCAATCGGTCTCCAGCGATTGGCAAAAGCGTTCTTCTTATAAAAATTGCGGTTCTAAAAACTGATTCTGGATTGTCTGCTCGGCTGCTTTTACGGGACCTAATGGCCCAAACCGGCTCATAGGCAATAAGCAGATTTGTGAGCAGTTTTCTCGAAATTCCCTTAAGCCCTTCCTTGATTTGCTCTTTTATAAAATTAAGATATTCCCCCTCGGAATCCCTTTCTTTTTCTCCGATGCAAAAAATAACTTTTAAGCCGGATTTCAGGGCGGTTTTAATTTTTTTATTTATTATTTCGTCCGTCTCCCCAATCTCCCTTCTTTCCGAATGGCCAATGATGGCGTACCTCGCGCCGATATTTTTTGCCATTGCCGCCGATATTTCACCGGTATAAGCTCCTTTCTCCTCCCAAAATAAATCCTGAACGCCAAATGACATTTTTTTGAATTTTGCGCTTAGTTCAGCCAGATAAACAAAGGGCGGACAAATAATCGCCTTTGTTTTTATTTCTCTCGCAATTCTTTTCGCCTCTTGAAGCGATTGCGGATTCATCTTCCAATTGGCAATGATTATTTTTTTCATAATATTCCTAATTTTATCATATCTCTTCCCAGTCAGAAATAGTATAAGCTCCTCCTGGTCCTGATTCAAAAAGCAAGCTAGCCAAACCGGTTTCGTAAATTACAGTGGCGATGTTTTTTAAATAAATTTTGTATGCTGTAACCTCTTTCAAATTAATGTTATTTTGCAATTGTATTTCACCATGCGCAGAATAGACAAGCAATTTGCCAAATACCAAATTTTGGACATTAATTGCCACCTCAGAACCTCCGTTTTCAGCACTATTATTTTGGGAAACAAGCAAAATATAAGAACCTTCTGTTCCTGAATCCTGGAACTGGACGCTGTTTTGAAGATTAATCTTGCTGCTTGTTGTCCTATTGGCGGGATTATCTGCAATAATGGCGATGCTCTTATCAAGAAGCGATGAATCCAAACGGATAATGGCAGTATTCTCAACAGTAATATTGCCAACGACCCATACCATTCCCATTAAAGTGACGGTGGGGTTGCCTTGAATTGTCAGCTCACAATTAATTTTTACCGGACCCAAAGTAGTATCAGAATTTATAATGTAGGGGCAGGGAGAATTTATAATGCCACCGGCCTCAGCAGCTGCTTCCCATTCACCAATCTTTGCGTCAGAAATAGGCATCTCGGCCAATGGCTGGTCAGGACTTCCGGGAAAAGAGCTCCCGCCAACCGTGGTATTTGAAATTATCTGATAATAAGCATCTTTTTCTATGTAACTATTCGTTATGGTGTGGGCGTAAGCGCTACTTGTAGAATAACTTCCGTCAATTAAACCGCTTGGTCCGGCAGAAACTATAGTTCCCCTAACTATATTTGAGTTAGCACCAATTACAGATCCATTAGAATAAACATTGCCCGTAACTGAAGAGGAGTTTTCCATTAAAAGACCCCCGTCACCTGCTTGAAGTCCGTAAAAGAAGGAGGAGCCAGACCCTGTTGTTAAAACTGTTTTTATTTTTCTTATATCTTTTTGCACATTTCCTTCGGCCGTAACATGCCTCTCGTTGCCAACCACCGACATAGTCGTAGTAGCAGTATAGCCATCAATATTTATGACTTCTTGACCAGAATAATTTTTCTCTTTAATAATTCTATAATTTAAATCCTCTAGGCCCGCTTCAGCCAAAAAATAACTTCTTTTAGAAAAAACAAAATGCTGGGAATTTTTTGTCCCCCTTAAAACAACAGCAGAAAAACTGGAAATAATCACCGAGGACACAATCAAAAGAAAAACCACCACAGAAATAACTGCCTGGCCCTGACAATAATTTTTAATTTTTAATTTTAAATTTTTAATTTTCATGTTAATAACTTCTTCTTAGAACTGCTGTATTATAAAAATTTTCTGTTTTTTGATAATTGCCAGAAGAACCCTGCATTGTCATTTCAATTTTTACGGCCCTGGAAACAGAGGAGGCGTTGATTTGACGGAAAATGAGATTCGTCACCGTCACATCAGGGGCAGTTAAGGATTCGGCGCCAAAGATTCCTTCCTTTACCATTACTTTCCCGGCGTCTATATAAAATTCCGCAGTGGTGGGGGTTTCCGTGCCTAAAACATAAGTATTTAAAACAAGGTGGCCGGGATGAGAACCGAGGGTGCTTAAAGCATCAATATCATAAGCGAACCTTATTTCCCTTGCCATTCTTTCCATAGCCGCTTCAGCAGAATTATTGATTTTAATACTCACTCTGCCCTGATTAAAGGCCTTTATCACGACAGACAGAGAATTAACCACTAAAACAAAAATTACGGCAATGATAGTGGTATAAATAATTGTTTCTATTAAAGTAAATCCTCTTTTCATTTTATTCAAAAAGATTAGTAATATAAGTGGAAAAAGACTGGGTGATAGTACCACCGCCATCTTTCCAGGAAACAGAAATGGTAATTTTTTTAGTGTCCGGGTCAACAGTTCCTGAATCCGCAATATCATCATTAATATCCCTAGAAACATCGTTTAAGACAAATGTCCTTTCAAAAAGATTGTCCATATAAACAGGCGTAGTGGTTGTCGCCCATGTGGTGCCGTTATAGTTTAAATAATAATTAACGCCATTGCTAAGAGAACTGATATTGCTCCATCCGCTGTCTCTTATAATTTTCACCGCCTCCACGCCTTCTTCAAGTAAAAAACCGGCTTTTATGTTATTAGAACTTTTTTCAAGAATTTTAAAAGAAAGGTTGGCCACTGACATCAACCCCAAAAAAGCAACAGAGATTATTGCCACACCCACAATAACTTCTATCAAGCCGAATCCCTGATTTAGTTTTTCTTTTTTTGTTTTATTGAACATTGATAATACCTGTGTTTTTTACATTAATTGTTTTCGTCTTGCTAATATCGTTTTTAACCCTGAAAACAACTGAACCGAATTGGTCGGTTTTGCCTGTTAATTTCTGAAAAGTCATATCAACTCCTCCGCCATTTAAGGAAACGCTTGAAATTTCAATTGATGAGGGTAGAATTAAAACAATATTATTCGGATTGGGCTCTGAAAAAGTTGTTCCATTAAAAAGAACTACTCTTGCCGCCTCAAAATGAACACTGTATTGAGAAAACTCTTGCGAGGAAAGGGTTTGGGAACGGGCCTGATTAATCAAGCCGACTGTTTCATCCACAGAATTTTTTAACGACTGATTCCCCCTAAAAGTATTAAGCGAGACAAGCGTAAAAACAGCAATGACTAGGAGAATCGCAATGGCAATGATAATCTCAATAAAGGTAAATCCGTAATTTTTAATTTTTTGCATTTTATATTCCGCTCATCATTGAATACATTGGCTTTATCATAGAGATGGCGAAAAAGCCGACGATTGCGCCAATAATTATCATAAGCACTGGCTCAATAACAGTGGTCATATCTTTGGTTGCCTCAGCCACTTCTTCTTCATAAAAAACAGCCAGCCGGTTGAGCATTTCTGAGAGTTTGCCTGTTTCTTCTCCCACAGCCATCATTTCGCCGACTAAAATTGGATAGAGATTGCTTGCCTTCTTAAATGATTCGGAAATCGGTGCGCCTTTCTGAACATCAACCTTGGCATTTTCCAAAACCTGCTTATAGCGATGATTCTGAAGGACGTCTTTGGTAATGGAAAGCGCCTCAATGATATTAACCCCGGAATCAATCAAGGAAGCGAGGGTGCGGCTGGTGCGGCTAGAATTTATTTTTTTAACAATTGTGGAAAATAAAGGCAGATGCAAGGAAACGGTGCTCAATAGACGCTTGCCTCGCTCTGTCCTCGCCAGCCAGGGAAAAATAAAGAGCAGAACCAAGAAAATACCGATTACTGAAAGAGGATGATTAGTCAAAAAATCACTTGTAAAAATAATTATTTGGGTGCTCATCGGCAGTTCAACGTTCAATTCCTTAAAAGTGGAAATGAGCGTTGGCACAACATAAAGAAGCATCAAAATTCCAATAACAATCATGACGATAATGATAATGGTGGGATATATAAGCGCCCCTTTAATTTTTCTGGTTAAAACATGGTCGCGTTCTAATTGTTCGGCAACCAGCTTTAGTGATTCGCTGAGTTTGCCGCTCTCTTCCCCCACCCTGACCATGGCAATAAAAAAGGGGGGGAAAACATTTGGATAAATTTTCATTGCCTCGCTGAGAGGAACACCTTTTTGCACGCTTTCTATCAAAACAAGAATAATTTTTTTGAATTTTTTATTTTTTGTCTGCCGGCTTAAAATATCTAAGGCCCGAGTGAGAGCTAGGCCGGCTGAAATCATCACCCCGAGATTTCGGCTGAAAACCATTTTATCTGATACTGAAACGCCCATTAATCCGGCAAAATTAAAGATTGGCTTCTTCTTTTCTTTCTTTTCCTTAAAAGAAATTAAGCTATATTCTTCCTGACGGAGGAGGCGGGCCAATTCAAAACGATCCTTGGCCTCCCTAATACCTCCTTTTTCCTCGCCGGACATCTTTTTCGCGCGATAACTAAAAATTGGCATAATTTTATTTTATCAAAACTACGAATAATAAATAGTATCTCCTTTTTAATTTTATAAGTATTCCCGTGACTTATCAATCCTAGATAAGAATTTACTGAATGGAAATTTTATTGGGATGCAGTTCAAGTTTTAATTTTTCACCCAGAAAGTTTTGAATTTTTGAAATTAGATTTTTCAACCAAACACGATTGTCCGAAAAAATAGTTGAAATCGGCAAAATGTTTGGCGGATGGAAAAAGGGGCTGGAAAACAAAACTCTCACCCGATAATGAGTGAGAGAAACGGCCAGTTTTTTGCACCAATTCCTATATTTTTTGGAGATTATTTCTACACTCTCGCACAAGCCATAACCGGTGCGACTCTCGCGAAAAATATCCCGAAATCACGGAGCAAAAGCCGTAACCGTTGCGTTCTTATGATTCCAATTTTATTTTATCATTTTTCCCAAAAATAAAAGACCCCGGTTGCGGGGATGTTTATGTTTCCGACAAATTTGAGCAAAGTTTCTACTACAATGCCCTCCCAGCATTTCTCCTTGCGGAGAAATTTTTTGAATTCGGCGAGCCATTCCCTCCCTGATTCTCCGGAAAATTTTTCCGCCAAGTCGCAGATAACTCCCAACATCTCCGAAGAAAGATCCACGATTTTCTTTACTGCCTGACCGAGTATGTCTTTTGCCATAGTCAGCCTCCTTAAATCTTGGATTTATTCCTTAAAATAAGGGGTTTTTAATGTGCTGCTTAAATTATACACGAAACAGGATTTTTGTCAATCCTTTGTTACCCTCAAAACTTCCTCAATAGTGGTGATTCCCTGGACTGCTTTTATTATCCCGTTCTCGAGCATGGTCATCATCCCTTCTTTTTTTGCCTGCCTTTCAATCTCATCAGATGCGGCGCTAGCCATTATTAAATTTTTGACCGGCTCAGTGACTTTAAGAATCTCGTGAATCCCAATTCTGTCCATATATCCGTCAACGCAGTCCTTTGATGGTTTTGGTTTATAAAATGGTATCTTGTCCCACCCGGTTTTGGAATCAATAATTTTTTCCGCTCTTAAAAATTGAGCTATTCTATCAAGGTCAACTTCTTTCGCAAAATTTTCCATTTGCTCTTTGTTTAAAAAATATTTTTCTTTTCCTGAATATAATTTTCTCACCAGCCGCTGGGCAACAATGACATTAATGGTTGAGGCGAGTAAAAATGGTTCGGCTTTCATATCCAGCAATCTGGGCATTGCCCCGGCCGCTGAATTGGTATGAAGAGTGGATAAAACAAGATGGCCGGTTAAGGCGGCGTTGATTGCCAGAGAGGCGGTCTCATTATCTCTAATCTCGCCAACCATAATAATATCTGGATCCTGTCTGAGTAAAGAGCGCAGGCCATTGGCAAAAGTAAGACCAATATCTGGTTTCACCTGAGTTTGATTTATGCGGGGAATTTGATATTCAATGGGGTCTTCAATGGTTGAAATATTAACCCCGGGAGTATTCAAAATATCAAGCACTGTGTAAAGAGTGGTGGTTTTGCCGCAACCCGTAGGTCCGGTAACCAAAACCATGCCCACTGGCTTTTTTATGGCTGAATGCATTGATTCAATTTGACTGGCGCTAAACCCTAAACTTTCCAAGGTAAATCCTTTGGAACTCTCATGGAGTAATCTCATCACGGCTTTTTCGCCATTGTAAACAGGTAAAATGGAGATCCGAAAAGAAACTCTCTCTTCCGGCGTTTCTATTTTGAATCGGCCGTCTTGAGGCAGGCGCTTTTCATCAATTTTTAAATTGGAAAGAATTTTTATGCGGGCAATCAATCCCGGGGCAATTTTAGAGGGAAGAACCATGGCATCATGGAGAATGCCGTCAATCCTGTAACGAACCACGACCTCTTTATCCATTGGCTCTATATGAATATCACTCGCTCTCTGAAGGATGGCGTGCTGTAAAAGAGTGTCAATGATTCTTACCACCGGCAAGTCCTCGGCCAATTTTTTTAAATCTTCTTCTTTTTCCGGCTGGCCCTCCTTTTCTTCTTGAATTATTTTTAATGCTTCCGCCTCCTTCTGGATAATCTCGCCGAATTCGGCCTGCAAAGTTTTTTGGTATTGCGAAAGAACGGCCTTCATGGAGATTTTGTTAGTAAGCCGAGGGGAAATTTTAAAATTTGATTTTTTCTTAATGAAATCAATTGCCTCCAAATCCTGGGGGTCTAACATGGCCACTTCCAGTTCCTTATTGTTTTTTTTGTAGGAGACAATATTGTGGCTGCGGGCAATCGGTTCGGGAATAAGACCTAAAACATTCGGGTCTATTTTTTCTTTTTCCAGATTGACAAAGGGAATCCCTAAAATATAGGCCTGAAGCCGGTTCAATTCATCTTCAGATATTTTACCTTGATTAACCAGAATCTCTCCCAGGCCTCTTCCTTTTTTTTGGGCCTCTTCCTCGGCCTTCAAAATATCATTGCTGGTGACCAACCCGCTGTCCAATAAAAATAATTTTAATTGCTGATTTTCAACCCGCATGTTTGTCAAAAAACTCTTTAATTTTTTCTAAGACATTCTCAAGGGAATAATTTGCTTTGACCAGATAGGTGTAGGCGCCCAAAGAAAGAGCTTTTTCAACGTCTTGCGTCCCCTCAAGATTGGTCAAAACAATCACCGGAATATTGGCTAATCGTGGGTTACCCTTCAATGTTTCCAGAACTTCAAACCCGTTTTTCTTGGGCAGGATTAAATCAAGTAAAATTAAATCAGGCATTTCTTCTTCGGCCAATTTACAGCCCGACTCGCCGTCATAGCTAGAAATCAAGGCAAAATTTTCTTTTCTGAAAATTTCTTCAAAATTTTTGTGAAGCCGCATCTCATCCTCAATAAAAAGTATTTTTTTCATATTTTTTTAACGACTGGCAGGGTAAACCAAAAAGTTGAACCCTTGCCCTCTATGCTGCTAAAACCAATTTCACCGCCTGATTTTTTAATTATTATTTTGGCAATATACAAACCGATACCCGTGCCTTCGGTCTGGTAAGGAAGGGTGGCTTGGCTTCGGAAAAATTTTTTGAAAATATTTTTCGCCTCTTTTTGGGAAATACCCACGCCTTCATCGGCCACCAGACAACGAACAAATTTTGGCAAGTTTTCCAAGGTTATTGTTATTTTACCTTTTTTGACACTATAACGTATAGCATTATCCACGAGGTGGAAGATAATATTTTTTATTTTCATTCTATCGGCAAAAACATCGGGTATTTCTTCTGAAGATTCAATAACAATATCAAGGCCTGCTTCTTTGCTTGAATTGCTCTGCAAGGCCACAACCTCGTCTATCGCCTCCCGGAGAGAAAAGGCCGAGGTGTAAAGAATCAATTTGTTGTCTTCTATGAGATTGATGTCCAAAAGATTGTTGACAATCCAAATCATTTTTTCGTTTTGGCCCTGAATTTCCAAAAATGATTGACCGGTTTCTTCTTTGTTTAACTCTAGCTTCTTACTCAACAAAAGATTCAATTGCCACTTGATGACCGAGAGAGGCGCGCGGAGACGATGGGACATTATGCTTATAAATTCTGATTTTTCCTTGGCCGAACGGGCAATCCGCTCAAAAGAGCCGGTAATAATATAACTGATTATCAAAAGGATTGCGGTAATTATTATAACAATGAGGGCAACAATGCTGGGGTTAATATATCGGCTAGCTACAATATTAATGGCAATGATGGAAAAAATAATAATTATTCCCATTATCAAAAATAAAAACTGGGGGCATTGCCAAAGGCTGATATTGTATTCCCGGCACTGTTTGGCAAAATTAAAAGAGTCAGCAATTTTCTTCAGGGCTTCCATTGGTTTTATTATAGCAAAATTCTTATTGACAAGAAAATCAACTTGTTTATAATTTAATTATATGAATTATAAATTTACTACAATTATTGCTCAGGAAGAAAAGTGGTTTGTGGCACGATGCGTGGAATTAGGTGTAGTTAGTCAAGGTAAAACCATTGAAGGAGCCCAGAAAAATCTCAAGGAGGCAGTGGAACTTTATTTAGAAGATCAGCCAAAATCTAAGAAATTTCTCTCTAAATAGAAAAATTACTACTATTGTTCCTTTTCATAAAGAGTTATCTCCGGGCACATTAAGAGTGTTCTGGAATTAGCCGAGGTAGACCTTGAAAAATTTTTAAATAATTAAAATGTGCGGCACCGAGTGCTGCACAGTGTATGCATTAAATACTATACAAAAAAATCCCCTGGATTCAAAGTGTTAAAGAATCCAACATCTGTACGAAAGTGGCATTTTGCTGCAATTCATATACTTGGACCGGAGTCTTCCTTGTTGGGACGTCCCTTTGGTTAACATCCCAATCTTTAAAGTTGGAATCTCTGTATGCGAATATATCGCTCGCCTCATATAGGGTTTCCGTTCCATCAACAGCGTCAAGTGTGAGAACTTCGTTGGAGATGAGTTTGAGAAACTGATTTCTTTTTTGTTTCCGTGCATCTTTTGGCATAGCTGTTCCTCCTTAAAATTTGATATTTAACCTTTAAAATAAAGGTTTTTCAATGATTCTGTTTTATATTATACACGAAGCAGGATTTTTGTCAAGGTTGCATGGTAAGAAAAAAAGTTTATAATAAAATTAGTCCGTTCAGAACGGGCATTTTATAAATAAGATCTAATATATTATGAAGCATGTTTAAACGAAGAAGATGCAAGGTCGAGAGAAAAATATTTAAAAACTGGTATGGGCAAACGCTATATCAAAAATAGATTAAAGCGTTTCCTATCTCTAACGGGATGGATTTAAAAGCATTACAATCGGCGCTTGAGCAAATAGAGGCGGAGCGGGGCATTCCCAAGGAAAAAATCATCGAAACAATTCAAGACGCCCTGGCGGCTGCCTACAAAAAGGACTATGGGAAAAAGGGCCAGATTATTCGGGCGGATTTTGATATTAAAACCGGGGAGGAAACTTTTTCTCAGGTAAAAATTGCGGTTGATGAATCAATGCTAGAATCAGAACCGACATCGGATGTCGGTGTTTCACCGACATCCGATGTCGAAAACGAGAAAAAAGTTAAATTTAATCCTGAGCATCATATTATGATAGAAGAGGCTCGAAAGATTAAAAAAAATATCCAACCAGGCGAGGAGCTTATTTTCCCTTTGGAGAAAAAAGGAGATTACGGAAGAATTGCCAGCCAAACCGCCAAACAAGTAATCATTCAGCGAATCCGCGAGGCGGAAAAAGAATCGATCTACGGAGAATTTAAAAACAAACAGGGAGAAATAATCAGCGGAATTGTTCAGCGAATTGAAAATGGCAATGTTTTTATTGACCTCGGCCGGACCATAGCCATCCTGCCAAAAGACGAACAGATTAAGGGCGAGCGCTATAGAATTGGCGAGCGGGTCAAGGCATTGCTTTTTTTAGTTGAAGAAACAGCCAGAGGCATCAACCTTTTTCTCTCCCGCTCCCATCCCAAACTCTTGGCCAAACTTTTTGAAATAGAGGTTCCGGAAATTGGCAGTGGTATTGTGGAAATTAAAAACATTGCCAGAGAAGTTGGCTCAAGATCAAAAATTGCCGTGGCCTCAAACCAGGAAGGCATTGATCCTGTGGGTTCATGCGTGGGCCAAAAAGGAATCCGGGTGGGAACAATTATTTCCGAGTTGGGGGGAGAAAAAATTGATATTATAGAATGGTCGGGTGATTCGGCCCAATTTATTTCCAATGCCCTTTCACCGGCAAAAATTCTTGATGTGGAAATAAGGGAAAAAACAAAAGAGGCGAAAGTAACGGTTGATGAGAACCAGCTTTCTTTGGCCATCGGCCGAGCAGGCCAAAATGTCCGTTTGGCAGCGAAACTCACGGGCTGGAAATTGGACATCCGCTCTCGCGAAGGCAAAACCGTGGCTAAAGCCAACGAGCAGGGAGAGATGGAGGGAGAAGGAATTATAGAGAATGTCTAATTACTAATTTCTAAAATTATGATTATCTATTTCCCAATCATATCTTCTATCATCGCTATAGTATTTGCATTTTTTGTGCGCCAGTGGATTATCAAGGTTCCACAAGGAAGCGAAAAAATGAGGGGGATAAGCAAAGCCATTGAAGAGGGGTCAAAGGCTTATTTAAAAAGACAATATAAAACCGTGGCCGTGGTGGCTGCTGTTATTACTGCCTTGCTTTTAATATTTTGGGGAATTAATACTGCTTTGGGATTTTTAATCGGCGCCCTTACCTCTGCCATGGCTGGCTATTTTGGAATGTTAACAGCAGTGATGGCAAATTCCCGCGTGGCAGAATCAGCAAAATCAGGCGTTGCTCCGGCTTTCCGCCTTTCTTTTTTAGGAGGATCTGTAACGGGTTTTCTGGTGGCTGGTTTGGCTCTTTTTGTTGTTTCCTTTTTTTGGCTTATTACTAAAGACATTAATTCTCTTATTGGTCTCGGCTTCGGCGGTTCTTTAATTTCTGTTTTCTCCCGTTTGGGCGGAGGAATTTATACCAAAGCCGCAGATGTTGCTGCTGATTTGGTTGGTAAAATAGAGGCCGGCATACCGGAAGATGACCCGCGCAACCCAGCCGTGATTGCCGATAATGTCGGCGATAATGTCGGCGACTGCGCAGGTATGGCCGCTGATTTATTTGAAACCTATGCGGTTACCATAATTGCCGCCATGCTTTTGGGGAGTTTGATTTTTCCCCAAAATCTTAGCGCTATTCTTTTGCCTTTTATCTTTGGGGGTATTGCCATTATTGCTTCTTTGCTCAGCACTTTTTTTGTCAAAATTTCCCCGGAAAGTTCTAATGAGGGTTCAATTATGAGAGGGCTGTATAAAGGAATTGTTGCCTCTGCCGTTATTTCTATGCTTGGCTTTTGGCCGGCTATAAAATATTTTTCCGGTTTTGACAATTGGTTCAAACTTTATTTGGCCGGACTTATCGGTCTTATAATTACTTTTTTAATGGTG
>Ga0210057_1008029_pt1 | contig 12598 bp, 13 predicted proteins | sample CryGeyCG2114_010_2_FD_183968 | JGI IMG/M metagenome (GOLD analysis project Ga0210057, IMG submission 183968) | Groundwater microbial communities from aquifer - Crystal Geyser CG10_big_fil_rev_8/21/14_0.10 (SPAdes) (version 2) | ecosystem: Environmental > Aquatic > Deep subsurface > Groundwater ... | reverse complement strand
TAATCATATATGCGTATCTTAACGCATCATTGTGCACTGTGATAAATCCTCTGATCCCCTTATATTTGCTTTGAATTCTCATGCCCCCATTTATTTAATGAGTGCAATATGTATGTGAACTTAGTCACTAAAATTTAAATCTTTTTTATTTTAAGAGTGATATAATTTAAGTACTTGTCCTGTTAGGAATTTCAGGGACTAGTTTATAAACAAGATATTACTAATTAAATTTACAAGAGAAAACATCCTAAAACAGGAGTTTTCTCTCTAATAGAATGGCTAAAGGTAGAGATAGGCAGAAAAAAGAAAAGAAAAAACCTAAGAAACAAAAAGTTAAGTAATTAGTTTTTTAGGATAAATTAGGAATAATTAAACCCTAACCGAAGGGCTGAATTTTGTTTTTTTTAATTTAAAAACCAAATAGCGAAATTGAGGGCACTAGCGAAACTAACCCAGAGAAGGTAGGGAATTAACAAGTAAGAAGACCATTTGTTTATCTTCCAAAATCTTAATATTAAAATTACGATCATTACCCAAATGATTATGATATTTATAAAAGCTAAGGCAGGGTTCTGAAGTCCAAAAAATATAATTGACCAAAGGGCATTAAAACCAAGGTGGATCCAGAAAAAACAAAGAGATATTTTTGTGTAATGTTTTTTATCTTGATCGATGGTTGTCTCAAGCATTCTCCAAACCAGGAAAACACTGATGCCCATTAAGATATAGAGTAAAATCCAAGTAGGTCCGAAGATCCAATTAGGAGGACTAAAACTTGGTTTGTGTAAAGTGGCATACCAGAGGGGGATAGCCGAAACCGTAAATAGGGAGCCGATAATCCCAGCTAGTTGGGGGAGAATTAAAGAGGTAACTAATTTTTTGTAATTCATGATTATATTATAAAATAATTATTTTTAAACACAACAACCAGATAAGTTCATTTTATCTCGTTTCTGGTATAAAATAATCTTTATGGATGATTTAAAAAACAGTACTCCCTTAGCTGATAGAATCAGACCTGAAAATATAGGTGATTTTCTTGGCCAGGAAGATATTGTGGGCGAGGGTAAATTATTACGCCAGGCGATTGAGTCTGATAATATTCCTTCAATGATTCTGTGGGGGCCTCCCGGAAGCGGTAAAACTACTTTAGCTTTTATTATTGCTAAAATTACTAAATCAAAATTTGTTACTTTTTCGGCCGTGACTAGCGGGGTAGAGGAATTAAGGAAAAATGTTGAGTTAGCCAAAATGAATCGTCGTCTTGGTCAAAGAACAGTTCTGTTTATTGATGAAATTCATCGCTGGAATAAAGCTCAACAAGATGCTTTATTGCCACACATTGAAAGCGGAACAATCATTTTGATTGGTGCTACTACAGAAAATCCTAGTTTTGAAGTTCGGGGGGCTTTGTTGTCTCGCTGTCGTATTTTTGTTTTAAAACAATTATCTGAAGAAAAATTGGTTCAGATTATTAAGAGGACATTAAAGGATAAAGAAAAAGGTTTGGGTAAACTTAAAATTAAAACTACTCCAAAGATTATTGAAAGTTTAGCTCAAATGAGTAATGGCGATGCTAGAATTGCCTTGAATGTTTTAGAGTATGCTAGTTTAATTAGTGACAAATTAACTTTAGAAATTATTAAAGAGGCTTTTCAAAAACCACAGTTGTTTTATGACAAAAAAGGGGAAGAACACCACAATATAATCTCGGCTTTACATAAGTCGATGCGGGGATCTTCGCCAGACGCAGCTTTGTACTGGCTAGCTAGGATGTTGAAGGGAGGAGAAGACCCTCTTTACATTGCTCGGCGTTTAATTAGGTTTGCTTCAGAGGATATTGGTCTAGCTAATTCAAAAGCTTTAGAACAAGTGGTAGCAGTTTATCAAGCTTGTCATTTTATTGGGATGCCAGAATGCGGGGTTAGTTTATCGCAGGCGGTTGTCTATATGGCTAAATGTAAAAAATCAAATGACTTGTATGTCGCCTATGGAGAAGCTGAAAATGATGTTGAAAAATATGGTAATTTGAAAGTTCCCCTACATATCTGTAATGCACCAACTAAATTAATGAAGAATTTAGGCTACGGGAAAGATTATAAATATTCTCCCGACCATGATTACAAAGAAGAGCAAGAATATTTTCCTAATAAATTAAAAGGAAGGAAATATTTAAAAGATTAATTTTTTGAGAATTTAAATTTCGGATGTTTTTGTAGATACTTACAAATCAACAGTTGGGGTTTTTCTTTTCTTTTCTTTAAAGGTATAATTATAGTAATAAATATTTACCTGATTTGTTAAGGTATTTTTAGCAATACTTATGAATAATAAAAAAGTAGTAGAGATATATAAAGAAGAAAGACCTTGGGGCAATTTTGAAAGATTTACTCAAAATAAAGTTAGTACTGTCAAAATAATAACAGTAAAGCCAGGAGAAAAATTAAGTTTGCAGTATCACAAACAGAGAAATGAATTTTGGAAGATATTATCAGGAAAGGGAGAAATTACTATTGATGAAGAAGTTAAAGAAGTAAATCCAGGTGATGAATTTCATATACCGATAGGGGTTGAACATAGATTAGAAGGAAGGGGGGAGGGTTTAGTTTTCTTGGAAATTTCTTTTGGCCATTTTGATGAAAGTGACGAAGTTCGTTTAGAAGATAAATATGGTAGAGAAAATTAATAAAAAGAATTTAAACAATGGGTGCACTGTTCCCAACTATTTGTATAAAGATAGACAGGTTAGATATTATGATAGTCCAGAGATAAGAATTGCATTTTCTGGTGATGGAAAAAAATGGGAAGATTCTGGTCACCCTGTTTTAAAACCGAGAGAGACTTCTTTTGATAGTCAACCCTTAACTGTCATAGAAGCTGTTTTAACAACAGCCGGAATAATGGTTTTTTACGATAGTTCTTTTCGTGATAAAGGAAAAATCAATTTTCGCGTTGGTTTAGCTTTTTTTGATCCAGAAGATCCAACAAAACTTATTGAGAGAAATAATTCTCCTATTTATCAACATGAACTCAAGATGAGGGATAAGATTGTCTCAGTTAAAGCCTTACAAGATAAAGAAGATTTGGTAATAACTTGGAAGACGGGTGTTTTAGATAAAATAGAAGTCAGAATTCCACATCCTTATATTTATTTAGGGGAGAGGAACGGGAGAAAGTTAACCCCCGTTAAAAAACAATTTGAGGTTAATCGTTATGAGAACAACCCGATAATTAAACCACAAGAGGAAAATGAATGGGAGACAAAAGCGACTTTTAATCCAGCGGCTTTGTTGGCTGGAGACAAAATTCATCTTTTGTATAGGGCCATTGGTTATGATGATGTCTCTGTATTGGGATATGCTTCTAGTGAAGATGGTTTTAACATAAAAGAGAGATTTAATTATCCAGTTTTTTTAAATAATCCCAAAGAAATTAAAAAAAATAAAATTGAGAAATTTCCGATTTCTTATATTTCTGGCGGGGGTGGAAATGGTGGTTGTGAGGATCCGCGTCTTACTTTAATTGATGATGTTGTTTATTTAACCTATACAGCTTTTGATGGTTGGGGATCTTTAAGAATGGCACTTTCCTCTCTTAGCTTAAAAGATTTTTTAAATAAGGAATGGAATTGGGAGGAACCCGTAATGATTTCACCCTCTGGAGAAATTCATAAAAATTGGGTTCTTTTTCCGGAGAAAATAAATGGTAAATTTGCAGTTTTGCATAGTGTTAACCCTGATATTTTGATTGATTATTTAGATAATTTGGATTTTAAGGGGGAAGATAAATGTATTCAGAGTTTTTTCAGTTCGTTGAAAAATAAAGGCCGTTGGGATAGTTGGGTTAGGGGAGTTGGTCCTCCTCCGATTAAAACCGAAAAAGGTTGGCTTTTAATTTATCATGCAATGGATGTTTTTCGTGATCCTAATCGTTATAAGTTAGGAGTGATGCTCTTAGATTTAAATGATCCTCAAAAGATAATCGCAAGAAGCAAAGAACCAATTTTGGAGCCGGATGAATCTTATGAGAATGATGGTTGGAAAGCTGGGGTTGCTTATTGTTGTGGAGCAGTAGTAAAAGAAGGTCAACTCTTAATCTATTATGGAGGGGCGGATACAGTTTCTTGTGTAGCAGAAACTGATTTAAAAAAATTCATTGAAACTCTCGTAACGACAGAAAAGCCTAAAATTAAAAGAGTAAAAAGAAAGAAGTTAAATAAATTATAAACAGAAGATATCAGATTAGATAAATAACCCATGTTAAATATCATTTGATTTTTTAACAAAAAATCAAATGGCTTGAATTTCTACGAAATTCAATTTAACAGGGTGATATTTTTCTAATTCACTTCGTTCATAAGAAAAATATCATGTTTGTTTTAAAACGCTCCCAACATAATCCAATCCTCCAGCCTCTACGGCAACATCGTTGGGAGTCTTTCGCAACTTTTAATTGGTCACCCCTTCAGGAGGGGAAGATTCTTCATTGTCTTTACCGAGCAATGTCTTTCCCTGAATCTATGAAAGACGGCTCAGTGGCTGGGATGTCGGTCGTTGGTTATGCAAAAAGTAAAGATGGAATTGAATTTGATGACAGGAGACCTCTGATAGAACCTGAAGAAGACTGGGAAAAATTTGGGTGTGAAGATCCTAGGATAACAAAACTTGATGGCAAATATTATATTTTTTATACAGCTTTGTCTGATTATCCTTATAGAGCTACAGGGATTAAGACGGCAGTAGCTATTTCTAAAGATTTAAAAAAAGTTGATGAGAGACATTTAGTGACACCTTTTAATGCCAAAGCTATGGCGATGTTTCCCGAAAAAATAAACGGTAAATTCACAGTTATTTTTGGAGTTGATACAGATAATCCTCCAGCTAAGATTGCGATTGCTCAGTTTGATAATGAAGAAGACCTTTGGAATAAAGAAAAATGGGAAGATTGGTATAAAAATTTAGATAAAAATACAATTGACCCGAGGCGGTGTCCTACCGACCATGTGGAAGTCGGGGCTGTTCCTTTAAAAACTGAACATGGTTGGTTACTAATCTATTCTCATATTAAAAATTATTTTGGAGGTGGGCCGAGAGTGTTTGGGATTGAGGCATTACTTCTTGATAAGAATGACCCGAAAAAAATTATTGGTAGAACCAAAGGCCCCTTTATGGTTCCTGAAACAAATTATGAAAAATATGGGCATCTTCCAGATATAATTTTTCCTTCTGGGGCATTGATTAGAGAAGGAAACCTTGAAATTTATTATGGAGGGGCAGATACTTTATCTTGTCGAGCCAAGGTTAATTTAAATAATTTAGTTGAGAGCATGTTACCAGATCGTGTAGCGGAAAAAATAAAAAGATTTAAAGATAATCCTATTTTATTGCCTAAGCCAGAAAATGCTTGGGAAAGCAAACATGTTTTTAACCCAGGAGCTATTGATTTAGAGGGTTCTGTTTATATTTTATATCGGGCTCTCGGAGAGGATAATGTCACAACTATTGGGTTAGCTATTAGTAAAGATGGAGTTCATATTGATGAAAGATTAAACGAACCGATTTATGTCCCCAGAGAATTATTTGAGGTCAAAGGATGTGAAGATGCTCGAATTGTAGAAATGGAGGGACGACTTTATATGAGTTATACGGCCTATGATGGTGTGAATGTTCCAAGAATTGCTATGACTTCAATCTCGAAGGAAGATTTTATTAATCACCAGTGGAATTGGGAACTTCCCGCTCTGATTTCGCAGGCGGTGTTAATGGATAAAAATGCTTGTATCTTACCTGAAAAAACTGAGGAGGGATATATGATTTATCATAGAATGGGGCAGAGTATTTGTTATGATTTTATTGATAGTTTGGATTTTTCAAAAGAGAAATTGGATAAATGTATTCCTTTGTTATTGCCTCGTTACGGGATGTGGGATAGTAAGAAAGTGGGTATTTCGGCGCCACCTTTTCTTTGTGAAGCCGGTTGGTTACTTTTATATCATGGAGTTGGGGAAGATAATGTTTATAGAATAGGGGTAGCTCTTTTTGAAAAAGACAATCCAACCAATCTTGTCGTCACGACTTCAGCGCCGATTCTTGAACCAGAATTTGATTATGAAAAGATTGGTCAGGTTCCTAATGTGGTTTTCCCTTGCGGAACTGTTTTGAGAGATGGTCTTGTTTATATATATTATGGGGGAGCCGATAGTGTCGTGGCTGGTGCGACTGTAAAAATTGATGATTTAGTAAAAATGTTTGACGGTTTATGGAATTATACAAACAAAAAGAAATAATAATTTTTGACTTAGACGGAACTCTTGTGAAAAGTAAGAGTGATATTGATAGTGAAATGGCTACTCTTTTAAGTAGTTTATTGGAGGTTAAGAAAGTAGCAATTATTTCTGGTGGAACTTATTCTCAAATAGAAAAATCTCTTTTATTGAAACTTAATTGTGAAAGTTCTCTTTTTTATAATCTTTTTATTTTCCCGACCTGTGCCACAAGTTTTTATAAATATGTCATCGGAGATTGGGAAAATATTTATACAGAAGAAATAGAGTCAGAGCGGAGAGAGGGTATTATAAAAGCTTTAAAGGAATCTCTTACTGAAGCTGGTTACAAAAAACCAGAGCATTTTTATGGTGAGATTATAGAAGACAGAAAGACACAGATAACTTTTTCTGGTTTGGGGCAAAATGCTCCTTTGGGAGAAAAATTAAGGTGGGACCCCGACCACATTTTAAGAGACAAAATTATTTTAGCTTTTGGAAAACGCATCTCTGATTTTGATGCTAAGATTGGTGGGTCTACCTCTATTGATATAAATCAGAAAGGAATTGATAAGACCTATGGGATTAGGCAGATTGAAAAAAATCTTAATATTCCAGTTAAAAGAATGTTGTTTATCGGGGATGCTCTTTTTGTTGGGGGTAATGATTATCCGGTTATTAGCACAGACATAGATATAATCTCTGTGGATAATCCAGAGGAAACCAAAAGATTTATAAAAGAAATAATTTTTAGTAATTCTAATAGTTAAGTTCTAAAATGAGCCTTCTTTAGTTTCTTCTATTTTTTCAAATTTTGATTTTTCTATCGGTGGAACGGCTTTGATTTTTGGGTTTTTTCGGTAGTGCTGTCTTAATTTTAAGAGAATTAAACTTCCAATAAGTGATAAAATTCCTGTGATTATAAAAGTTATACGAAAACCAAAAAGTTGAGCAAGCCCAGCTCCAAGAGTGCTGGAAATGGCTGCTCCAATACTGACAGATGTGGAATATAAACCCCATTCAAAACTTTCTTTGTTTTTATCCATATGGGTGCTCCAGAGACCAACCCAAGTTGAATAAACCAGACCACTTCCGATTCCGTGAATAATCTGAGCCACAAAAATAGCAGAAATATTTTTGGCAAAAATATAAATAAAAGGAACAAAAGTAATTACTATAGAACCAATTATTAGCCATTTTAAGTCATCACTGTCGTCATGAGTATCCACATGTTTGGAAAAAGATAATTGGATTATTGATTTTGTTATAAGGAATAAACTGCTGGCTATTCCTGCTGTGAAAAGAGTTCCTCCAATGAGGTTGTCTTTGATGAAAATTGCCAAAATGGGGTCAATTAGACCAAACCCAGTAACGGTAAAAATGTCAGATAAAATTAATAATTTTATAGTGTTATTTATTTTCATATAATATTTTAGTCCATCCTAATTTCTTTAATTCTTCTATTAATTTTTGTTGATTATGTCTTGTTGCCCATTCAAGTTGGCTGGCTTTTTTGTGGGCATCTTGGTATTTTTCTCCCTTTTTCATAAGCTCCCTTTCAAAAAGTTCGTGGAGAAGGACAAAGAGTCTTTCCTCTGGGAAAATATCGTCATCAATCCAGACTTCTTTTGGGGGAACATAATTATAAACAAGATCATGCCCACCTTCAGTAAAATTGGGGTCGAAAGTGCTTCTTACTAAACGGGCGTCAACTAACCAAATAGAAATTTTTTCATTGGTTTTCCCTAGGAATTGTTTGTGAATTTTATTCATATCTAGATTACCATCATTTTTTTTGACGGTCATTAGGTCGCCAGCTTTAGCTCTTTCAAAGGCCTCTTTTTTATTGGCTTTATCAATAGCTTCCATGCGAGAGATTCCTGATTCCATTAGTTTTTTTTCAACCAGTAAATGGTCAATAAAAAAAGCTTGTTCATTAGGGGAAGCTTCATTGTCTAACCAAAACTCATTTTCAGGGATATAAGAAAAACAGAAATGTTGTCCAAAATTAGTAAATTCTTCATCTAAATTATCTCTAATTTTTTTTCCATCCACTAACCAAACAGAAATTTTTCCTCTTTGGTCAACCTTTTTAAGGTAGAAATCTTTGTTGTTGTTGTCCATAGTCAATAATTTTATCACAAATATTTTTTTAAAATATGAGGGATGTGTATATATGGAGGGAATCTTTGAAAGCAAATCTTCAAGAGTTATTGCTTTAAAAGACTAAAAAGCATAGAATTAATTCTATAATAGTTAATTAAAATCATTATGGATAATTTTAAGAGAGGTAATAGGTTTAGTGACGGAGGGGGGAGAGGAAAACGGTCGGGGGGAAAAAATTTCGGTGGAGGAAGGGGAGGTGATAGAAGAGCCGAAATGTTTTCAACTGTTTGTAGTGATTGTGGAAAAAAATGTGAAGTGCCTTTTAGACCGATTGGTGAAAAACCAGTTTTTTGTAGCGATTGTTTCCGGAATAAGGGAGATAATAATTTTGGAGATTTTCGAGGAAAAGAAAGAATGTCCGGAGGGAGAAATTTTAAACCGCGTTTTGATGATAGGAATAAAGAGGTTGTCAACTACAAAGCACAATTTGAGACCTTAAATGCAAAGTTGGATAAAATTCTTAAGTTATTAAATCCAATCACTGAGGAAGCCTTTGTCGTTGGATTTTCAAAATCTAAAAAATCTGAAAAGTCATCTAAGCCCAAAAAGAAAGTTTCCGTTTCTGCTCTTAAGAAAGCTATTAAAAAAACGACAGCCAAATAATCAGTCTAAATTTTTATTCAGAAAAGGAAAACAAGTATTTTCTATCCACTGTCCAGAAACACTTTCGCAATTTTGTTGGTTGTCCTGCGGATGATGTGCTGGGAGTGATGAATAATAAAAGCCTAAACCGATACCACAGGCGATTATGATTATTACAAACAATAAGACTTTTTTAAGAGGTTTTTTATTTTGCATTTATTTTATTTTTCTTTGTAATAATTTAAAAGAGCTTTAATTCCTGCTAAATTTTGTTCCCATTCTATTGTTTCGTGAGTTTTTAATTCAACAGTGATGGCTGGTATATTAATGGAAGCTAACCAACCCTCAGCATCACCAGTAACTTCATAACTATCAAATGTAGCAATCGCTGGATAACCAGAAACTTCAGCATAAGTATTCATAATTTTTATTGTTTCCGGAAGGACTCCGTTTTTACATTCAGAAGCGTAAACAGCATTGGATTGGCTGTGCCAAAAAATCACTGCTACTGGCGGTTTTTCTAAAACAAAATTTCGGATAGCTTGAGCTTCTGGTTCTGAAAAGGCTTCTGTTCCAGCGCTGACAGGTTGATTGCGCCAAGTGCTTTCTGGTTGCCACTTGCAGTCAAAATTGCGGTTAAGATCTACTTCGTTGGCATTAAAACGACCTATAACTGTAGCTTCACTGCTTGGTATATCAGTAATGTTAAAACGTCCGTCTTTGTCTGTAACCGCAAAGATTCCGTCTGGATTGGCAGAAGGAATTACAGTGATAGTTAAATTGTCAGGAATTATTTCGGGATTAGCTTCTAAATAATCTATAAATTTATAGGCTAACATTACACTGTTCCATTCATACCCTCCATGAATACCTCCTACAAACAAAAGGTGTTTTTCTCCTTGACCAAAAGTATAAGCTTCAATTTTCCGTTTTTCTACTGAAAAACCAATGGTTTCTTGTTTGAGGATGGAATTTTGTGTTTCTATCAATTCTTCTTCATTTCGGTTTTCTTTTTTGTTTTGGAAAAAATAAAAAATGAAAAATCCTCCCCCTACCAAGGCAATTATGATAATAGTCCCGATTGCTCGTCTAACAAAAAAATTTCTCATTATTGGGCGTAGTGATTGAGATGATTAAGAATTGCTTCAATTCCAGCTTGGTTTTTTACCCACTCAGTATTGTTGTGATCTGTGAGTAAGACACTGATGGCAGGGATTTTTTCTTTCGCTAACCAATTAACCATATCGCCGGTTATTTCGTAAGAATCAAATTCTGAATAACTAGTGTAACCGGAAGCTTTTGCATAGATGCTGGTGAGAGTTTTAGTTTCTGGCAAAATGCCGTTGTGACAACTTGAAGAATAGACTCCACCGGCGGCACTATACCAAACTACAACAGCTTGGGGTTTATGACTGGTTACATAATTTTTTATAGCTTGGCTTTCGGGTTCAGAAAAGACTTGGCTTCCTCCACTGACAGTTTTGTTTTGCCATATTCCGGTTGGTTCCCAATCACAATCAAAATTTCGATTGAGGTCCACTTCGTTAGAATTAAAGCGACCAGCAATTACTGTTGTTTGAGAAGTAGAGACATCTGTTAAGTCGAATCTACCAGAAGTTCCGACTACTTTATTTAAACCATCGGGATTTAGAACTGGGATAATTGTAATTTTTAAATTTGTTGGGATAACATTAGGGTTTGCCTCTAAATAATCCATTGCTTCATAGGCAAGCAGGGTGGTATTCCACTCGTAACCGCCGTGAATTCCTCCGATGAACAAGATTTCTGTTTCGCCCGTGCCATAGTGATAAGCTATGATGTCTCGTCCAGCAACGGATTTACCTATGACAGGAGTTGTGTCAACTATGGGTGTGCTGGTTACCACTGTTTGGTTTGTGCTTGTGGCGATTGATTGATTCTGATAAGTGTCTACTTTAGAAGGGGATTTCGGAATTAAAAAATATAAACCAAAACCAACAATAACTAAAACTATGACTATAATTATGATGTTTTTCATCTTTTTTATTTAATGATTAATAATAGATTTATTATACCACAGATGACAAGATATCAAAAAAACAGCAAAAAACAGCAACTTTTGAATAGATAACAAAAATTAAAAGTGTGGGTGTTTGGAACCCCCACAGGGGGTTAACGCCTAAGAATCAGGGGGGTTTGGAGAGGTTGGGGGTGGAAAAAGGGGTTTTTTGACCTCTTTTTCTAACATCGTCTATTTATTCAAATAAGTAATAGTTCCGTCCACACTGGACCAAAAAGCCAGCTCGGTGGTGTCCAAGTTGGTTTGATTAATTGTGAGTACCAGTTGTAGGAGGACATAGATTTATGAAAACGGACAATAACATCGCTTTTATAGATGGTCAAAATTTATATTTAGGAACAACAAAATCTGAGAAAAGTTGGACTGTTGATCTAAATAAATTTAGGGTTTATTTAAATAAAAAATATGGAGTTGAAAAGGCTTATTATTTTCTTGGTTGTGTCAGAGAAGAATTTCAAGATTTATATGATGAAATTCAAGAAGCTGGATTTATTTTAAAATTTAGAGAGCACAATACTATAATGCTTGGGAAGAAAAAGGGGAATGTTGATTCTGATATTATTTTCAACATAATGAAAAAACTTTATCAAAAAGAAGATTTTGATAAAATTATTTTAGTTTCTGGTGATGGTGATTACAAAATGCTAGTTGATTTTTTAATTGGAGAAAGTAAATTTAAGAAGATATTATTTCCAAACAGGAAATTTGCTTCTTCTTTATATAAACAACTTGGTTCGGAGTTTTTTGATTGGTTAGAAAGTAAAAATATAAAACATAAAATTATGGAGACAAAAAGAAAAGGGCTCCTTAGGTAGTTAGCCGTTCGGATCCCTTTTCGTATTGATACTAATATCATATCAATATGTATAAAAAATGCAAGAGGTTCGAATATAGCAAAAAATTCTGCCGGGGGTATAAAAAAATAACCTTAAAAATAAGCAGAGCTTGAAATTACATCGTTCGGACGATGTGAAAATAAATTTTCACTCGCTACTCACTTGAAATTATAAGGTTATTTTAGTTGATTCCGTCTAATGGATAGCTTGCCTGCCTGTGGAGGGATGTTCGCCTTGCCTATAGGCTATGGGGCCGAGGGAACTTGTGTATTATTATCGAGCTGTGGATAAACTCTTACTTTTATTTTTAGATAAATGTATATTAGATGCATAAACGCTCCCGCTAGCCGAAAGGTCCGCGGGAGTTTTTGCTTATGATATAATAGAGAAATGAGTATAAAAAATTATAAAAAAGATTTTGATTTGTGGAATACTCAAAAGAAGATAACTGATAATTCTGAAAATAAAAAGACATTTCATGAGCGGGAAATCTGGTTTATCAAAATTGGTGAGAACATTGGTTTTGAACAAAATGGGAAAGGAAAAGATTTTTTAAGACCAGTTATTGTTTATAAAAAGTTTTCCAAGAATGTGTTATTAGGAATACCACTAACAAAATCAGAAAAAAAGAGTAAATTTTATTATTCCTTTCAATTTAAAAATCAAAATAGTACTGCTATTTTATCACAAATT
>Ga0210057_1008028_pt1 | contig 12599 bp, 14 predicted proteins | sample CryGeyCG2114_010_2_FD_183968 | JGI IMG/M metagenome (GOLD analysis project Ga0210057, IMG submission 183968) | Groundwater microbial communities from aquifer - Crystal Geyser CG10_big_fil_rev_8/21/14_0.10 (SPAdes) (version 2) | ecosystem: Environmental > Aquatic > Deep subsurface > Groundwater ... | reverse complement strand
ATGGCGGTGAAACAAAATTGACAACAATTTCCAGAGTGTTTGTTCAACAACTTTTTGTAGTTGCTGCTTACAATTTATTCAGATTGGCAACATTAATGAGGATGTAGGGAAGAAAAGAGAAGTATTGACTTTAGATTTTGATTGAGAGAAATAAATCTGAGTTTGACTCAGATTTTTCTATTGTAAAAATTTATTGTTAAATTCTGTGTTAAAATTGAATTATTCAAACTTCTCATTATAAAATAAGTCCTGAAATAGAAAATCAAATCGTAGGTCTTAGAAAACAAACTGGTTGGTGATCAGAAAAAATAGAAGAAATAATCAAAACTCGAGTACAAGAAATTGTTCTCTAATAACATTTAAATAGAAATTTTACTATACATCCTAGATAAAAATGGGGAGAAAATCAGCAGGATACATATTATTAGTTATAGGAGTTTTAATCTTACTTGCAAGTTTAAAACAAGTTCAAGATACTTTCCATTTCACTCTTCCTGAATCATTTTCAACACCTGTTGCAATAATAACTGGAACAATTATTCTAATGATTGGTCTTGCCTTATCTGGAAAAGACAAATCATCTCCTAAAAAAAATGCAGAGGTTCCAATTTATCAAGGTAATCAAATAATAGGTTATAGAAGACATTAATTCTCTGTAATTCCTTCTATTGTCTCTCTAGCTTCTTCATCTATAGATTTCTCAGCTTCTTCATCTTCATCTTTCTTAGATTTAGATTTATCAATTTTTTCAGCTCTTTTCTTTAGTTTCTTTACAACTTCAGTATTTTCCTTAACTTGAATATTTCTGGCCTTTGTAGTAAATCCATTACCTATCGCTCTAGAATATTTAAACATAAAAGATAAAATAACAAACACTGCAACAATTAATATTACTTGAACTGCGAAAAAATCAATTTTTGAGATGACCTCAATAATATTTTCTGCGAAAAATCTCGGAATCCTTATACTAGAAAATATTACAAAAATAACTACAAAAGCTCCCCCTCGATAATATCCCTCATTATCTCCTGAAATATAGACCTTCAAAATCTTCAAAATATTAAATGAAAAATGTAATAAAACTACCCAAAACATTAATACTAAAAAAAACAACGTAGAAAATGAAAAACTAATTCCCAATGAAGGCTCTAAAAATGGATTAATAAAAACAAAAAACTTTTCAATCTCCTCTAAAATTTTCCCTATCCAAGTCCCTTCCAAAGCTTTAGACCACTCTCGCTTAAGATACTCTCCAGATGAAACATCTCCAATAATTGTTTTAACCTCATCAATCTTTTCTTTCTTTTCCTCTAAACTATCCTTAACATTATCAACTTGATTAGAAAGACTATTATCCATAGCCCAAACTCCTCCAATAATATACATAAAAGCTAATAATGAGCATAAAAGTATCTTAATTCCAATAATTTCTCTTTTACTTCTCATCACCATCTTAAAAATAGAATTCCAATATTTTTAACTCTATCCATCCTCCTCTCTCTTCTCTAAACCCTCTTCTTACTACTATGTTATTACATAGTAGTAACATATAGAAAGGTTTAAATACTTAATATAATACTAATAATCAAGGTAAAAAAGATGACAAATCAATACACCAATACGGAAAGAGAATCACCTATATCTAAAGGTGCTAAAGCTACTTATAATGCTTTAGGACTAAAAGGTATAGCAGGAGGTCTTGTTGGATTAGCTCTTGGAGGACCAATAGGATTAGTAGCAGGAGCTGCAATTGGAAAATACACCACTTGGAACGGAACCAAAAAAGCTCTAAAAGGAACTTTAGAAACCGTAGCCAATGCTGTAGACATTTATGAATCTGCAAAAGCATATGAATCTCTAGATCCAACTGCACGATATCAACCTAGAGGACAAAATCCTTCATTTACTACCCCTCAGGTTAATATTGAAAATTTCGAAATGCCTCAAAGACCAACAGCACCATCTTATAGTCTTTCAGATACTAAAAGAGACAAAATAAAGAAAGATTGGGAATATGTCCAAGAAAAATTTAAATTTGCACAAGAAGTAGCAGAAGAATCTGAAAGAGTATTAGCCAATAGAATAAATATAGGGTTAAAATTTGCTAAAGAAGGAATAGTATATGGTGCTAAAAAGGCCGCTTATGAGATAAGTAATAAAACTGGCTCAATTACTTCGACCTTAACAAATGCAAATAGATTCAAAAAATTAAGAAGCTTAACTTCAAAAGCATCTGAAGAATTAGGAAGAGACATAACTCCTAAAGATATATTCAATAAAAAGGCAAATGATGCTGCGAGAAAAGCTGAAAGAGAATATCTTAGAGAAATGTCTGCAAGAGTTATAACTCTAAAACATGCTACAAAAGCCAGACCAAATGATGATGAATTATTAAACAATTTCCTAAGGGAATTAGAACAATATGAAATTAGAAGGGCTGCTTATATGGGTGAAGAACCAAGAGAATTTGACATTAACTCTAGATGAGACGAACGTTTCTGAAATAGATTCTAACTATTTGGAACACTAGCTCTTAATCTCATATCCCTATCTAATTCTTTTTGAAAATTTACCGCTGGTTTAACTTTAAGATAATAATGCTCAAACATCGTAGGTATAAATCCAATTTCAAATGCTAAAAATACAGATTTCAAAATAAATACCCAATTTCCGGTAATAAAAAAATCTAAAGTTATAAATTGTAAAATTCTATTTAAAATTGGAATTTGCATTAACATGGCATAAACAAATCCAATCACAAAAACTCTCCATAATCTACCTGCAACAAACTCAATCCATCGCCCCTTAATTTCCTTATAAGGATTCATTCTATTTCGAATACCATTAGCTAGCCAATAAAATCTAATAATGAATGTATAAAATAACCAAAGCAAAACCCCTGCGAAAAATCCAATTACAAAATAACTAAAAAAACTAAAAAAACCACCAACTCCAAAACCTAAAGGTTCCTTAGAGGTATCTGAAACAAAATTTAAAATAATTTTTCCTTTTTCCCAAGTATCTTGAGTATTAATTTTTATAAAATTCAGACTTTTAGAAAAAATCCCCTCTGAAGCACTAACTAACCCTATTGAACTAACCAAAAAAAAAGATAATAAAAAAAGTAATATATATCTACGAACCGCCTTGCATTTCAATTCTTTGTTTTGCTTTCTCATACTTGACCTCCATTAAAGCTCTCTCATATCTCATTCTTAAACTATATCTATGATATGCTTCAAACGCCATAGGTATAATGCCTAAATAAAAGGCAATAATGAATGATAAGATAATACTTCCCCAAATAGTTCCTTCAAAATGTAAAAGCCATTCCAATGTAAACAATTGAACAGCCCTATTTAAAATTGGAATTTGCATAACTACTGCATAAAATACCGCTATTGGAATTATTTTCCAATATGAACCAGCCAACATACTTATCCAACTTGTCTTTAATGATTTCTGACCACTAGCATAAAGAAACTTGATTAATGGGACATTTCTAATTACTGCAATTTCAGATCTTGCTAATAAATATATCAAAAACAACCATACACCTGCCATAGCACCAATAATTAAATCTCCAATAAAGTCAAGAATTCCTTGATTGAAACCGAAAACATCCCCCGTAATACCTAATGCTTCTTTAAGATGAAGCTTGTCAGAAACGCCTATAAAAAAAGCTCCAATTTTACCAACTTTATTTTCTTCTTCAACATCACAGAAAAAAACGTTTTGTTGAATCCAAACTTTAGTGCCATAATACATATTTATAGGAAAAGAATAAGAATTGTTAATATCCCTTTGAGTAATAACGCAATTACTATTCTGAACATAAATGATTAAAATAATTAAAAAAATTACTACTCCTAATATCCAATTAGTTCTAGTAGAAAACCCTTTTTTATTATTTTTAAAACCTACATCCACCATTCAAAACAAAAGAAAAACTAATTTAAATAACTATCTTAACCTTTTAAACCAATTTTAGCGGCTTCTTTCAAAGCATACTCTTCTAACTTCGAATCATATTTCTTCATTCTCTTTTTATAGTCATTATACCTTTTTACATAAAGTAATCCATAATAAATAATAGCCGAAAGTATAAATGACCTCAAGATAATATTCAATCCTAAAAACTCGAAAGTAATTATCTGTATAAATCTATTTAAAATAGGAACCATTTCTAATATAACATAAATAATCACTCCAATAAATACCTTTTTCAAATACGATTTAGCATATCTCTTCAAAACATTAAAATCTGGATTTCCTATAAATCCTGCTAAATAAATTAATTCAAATAGAACTATCCACATAAAAAACAAAATGCCAAATAACACATCCCCAACAGCATTCAAAAAAAATTCTCCCCAGGTAGTATTAAAACCCAAAGAACTATGAACACTCAAACTAAAAGCATTCCAAGGAACTAAAATCAAATCTAAAAGAGTCTTATCTTTCTTCTCATTAAAAGATGAACCATCATCTAAAAAGAAACTATAACCGGTAACCAAAACCGCCAAAACAAAAACGACCCATAAAATTTTCTTTACCATCTAAAACATAACAAAACTCAATTTAAATAACTTACCCGCCAACCTGTGCCGCATTTGCCTTAATCACTCCTTGCGACTTCTCAAGTGTATCCTGATACTTTGCCAATTGCGCCTTTCTATATCCGCTAGACAACCATGCAGTAGTTGCTTCATTCTTGTAAACAAATACCCAGAAGATGATTATTGAAGTAATCACTAACAAAATCAAGATACCATTATCCCCACCACCAGATGCATTCAACACGTAATCCTTGCCAAACAAAAATTTGAATATGCTTGTACCGAATACAGAATTTTTCAAGGCAGCAGAAGTCGAAGTACCAGCAATGCCTGCTGAAGTTGAAATATACCATTTAACTATCAATAATGCAGCTGTCTGTATAAATAAATAAACTGAATATAATACCCAAGCCATTCTCTGAACAACTAGTCCCAAGGGATCAACTTTTGAAGAAACAACAAAAGTAACAAATGCCAAAGCTAAAATCGGAATAAAAAGAGTAATTGCAATTCCCAAAGCAGTATATGCCTGTAGAGCAGCAATAAGCTCTTGAGTAGTAATCATTATAGTTGCTAGAAATCCAATAATTATAGCTAAAAATGCTCTCACTATTCCACTCTCTGGAAAATTAGCATAACTCAATCCAGAATAAATTATCAAAATAATCAACAACAAAACTAACAATTTAAGATACTCACCAGTAACGTTAGAATCTTTAGGATCCTTGAAAATAGAAAACAACCCACTTTGAGTTATAAAATTAGGTAAACTACTTTTACTGGAGACTGTCCGAGGAGTCTGGCCCTCTTTTAAATCGCCTACTAAATCTCCTACTAAATCTCCAACAGCATCATTTACTACTGGAATAGGTTCATCACCAAGCACTGGAAAATTTTTATCAGAATCAGGAGGCAATAAGTTTTGATCTTTTCCACCAGCAAAAGGTTGAGCTGAAGGGGGCAAAGAGCCCTCAGTATCAATAGTATCATCAAGTGCAGAGGGTTTATTCAAAATATCAAATACTCTTTGAGTTTCCTCATCTGTTAAAGCAACGACAAAACTCAAACTAGAAACAAATAAAGAAAATACTAATAATAAAAATAATAATCTAAACGCACTCTTTTTCATAATCTCATCTAGAAAAAAGACTTTATATATATTACTTCCCAACTTGCGCTGCATCAACATCAACTTTTCCGCCAGCCTTCTCAACTTTAGTTTTATAAGCTTGAAGATCTGCATCCCGTTTAGCATCAATCAACCATTTAGTCGTGGCCGCGTTTTTATACACAAAAACCCAAAAGACTATAATGGAAGTCACTAAAAGCATAATCAAAACCAGATTATCTCCACTCGCAGCAGCATTAGTTTCAAAATCATTACCAAACAAAAACTTGAATATATTTGTACCGAATACAGAATTTTTCAAGGCAGCAGAAGTCGAAGTACCAGCAATGCCTGCTGAAGTTGAAATATACCATTTAACTATCAATAATGAAGCGGTCTGTATAAATAAATAAACAGAATATAATACCCAAGCAATTCTCTGAACAACTAGTCCTAAAGGATCAACTTTTGAAGCAACTACAAAAGTAACAAATGCCAAAGCTAAAATTGGGAAAAAGAGTGTAAGGGCGATTCCTAAGGCAGTATAAGATTGCAACGCTGCAACAAGCTCTTGAGTAGTTATCATTATCGTTGCTAGAAATCCAATAATTATTGCAAAAAGAAATCTAACTATTCCACTCTCTGGAAAATTAGCATAACTCAATCCAGAATAAATTATCAAAATAATCAACAACAAAACTAACAATTTAAGATACTCACCAGTAACGTTAGAATCTTTAGGATCTTTGAAAAAAGAAAAAAAATCGCTATTCATCAAAGAACTGAATAAACCATCTTGGGCAATAGTCTTCGGAGGACTACTTCCTCCACCCGTACCAGGTACACTAGTAGGACTAGTCGTCGAAGGTATAACATTACCATAACCATCAACTATCGAGCCATCGACAGTATCTAAAAAAGTACCATCACCTCTAGATACTAAATCTGCGACAACAAAACTTAAACTAGAAACAAAAAGAGCCAAAACTAAAAACAAGGATAATAATCTAAACACACTCTTTTTCATAATTACCTATATATCTAGGACTTTAAAAACATTTTCATATTCCTCTCAAAACCTGAAAACCAATGATTTTTAAATTCGGCACTCTTAAAATAAACATGAGCCCAGGCGATATACTTCAACAATACATTAATTTCACAGATAGTTTTCTGATGATGAGACTTCTATTTTTCCTATTAATATTCATAGTAATTCATGAAATACTAAAAAGAACTCCTCTAATAGGAACTAATAAGCTAAATAGTTTAATTATTAGTCTTCTAATTGCAGCAATGTCTTCACTATATATGAAAGAAGAATCTATTGCAAACTTTATAATCGTACCATACACAACTTTAGGAGTAATATTGTTATTCACACTTCCAATGTTCTTAATATTGTTATTCATACATAAAACTGCATTAACTGAAAATGGACGAAAAGTTATTTGGGGAATTTACGCTTTGTGCATAGGTTATATTTGGTATTCTTTTAATGCTAACGGATATTACATAGACAACGACGTATTTATGATAATAGCAATTCTAATATTCATACTGATAGTTGCAGATAAACAAATAAATAAATTATTCAAGAAAAAAGATTAAAACAAAGTCTCCTGCAATTTAGCTTTCTTAATACCTTTCAACTTATCTAACTGCTTTTCAACTCTATCTAATGAAAATTCATGTCTATCCACTAAAATTTCCTTAATCTTATCTACATTCATTTTAGGAAATGTGATATTCTCTCTTTTAACGTTAGGTTTCTTAAAAATTTCAAAAACTTCCTTCCAATCAAAATCCACTCTTTCTTCAATAGCTCTAAAAATTTGAACAGGATATTTTTTCTCTCTAACTAATGCCAAAGCCTTCTTAGGACCTATTCCCTTAACTCCTCCAGGATTAAAGTCTGTTCCAACTAAGATAGCTAAACTAATTAACTGATCAGAATCAATCATTAATTCATTCAAAACTTTTGAATAATCTATAATTTCAGGAGAAATATATACAAATCCTGAAGGTGTTTTTCTAGTCTTGGCCAAAGTAACATTTTGTATTAATCTATCCGCTCCAACAGCCAAAGCATCGTAATCTTGACTAGCTACGGCATATGCTTGTCCAGATTTAACAATTTCAGCACATTGCATTTCACCTTCTCCAGGAGCTTGGACAACTGCAATTCCCATAGCTTCAAGCAATTCTTTACTTTCAGCAATTTTTTCTGCATCGAGACTTACAAAACTTCTAGAATACTTCTTCATAGAATCTAAATCTTCTTCATCAACTGCTTCTTTATATTTCTCAGCCGCTAAATCTTTAACACCTCTTCTAATCTCGTGAGTTTTTCCCTTAAGTTCATGATATTCTCCATCAAAAACATAAATCAATTCTACTCCTTCTGCAAGCAAAGAAATATTTCTATAAAATAGCCCTGATAAATGAGAAGTAACTTTTCCAGCTGAATCCATCAAAGGAGTTCCATCTGGTTGTCTAATTGAACTCAAAAACTGATAAATAGCATTAAAAGCATCTACTGCCAAAACTTTACCTTTTAGTTCAGCAAAACTTACTTGCTTCCTAGAAACAATATCTCCTATTTGTAAACCCATAAAAAACCTTAATCAATTCAATAAATAAATCTTACCTTTGAGAACTAAGTCCTATAAACTTTAAATTCATTTGGAGATACCATCTCGCTTTCAAGATTTGGAGAATTGAAATGTCCTTGAAGCTCCTCTCTAAGTCTATTAATTAAAACTGTCCCTTCTATTTCCCGATCTTCACATATTACCTCATGTACTGAATATTTATGTTCTTTACTATAACCAGAAGACTTAGAATGAAAACTCAAATCTATTCCATAAATATATTCACCTTGTAAAATATTTTCTTTAACATTTCCATGAACTCTAACTTCGGAAATATGTCCTCCATTAGGAATATCGGTAATTCTATCTATTTGCTCTGCAAAATTTGGCAGATCTTCACATGGAACATTATATACTCTCAAAGCCTCGCTAGTCCTTCCACTAAGAGCTCCACCCATAGCCATCCTATTTCTTCTACCTGCATCATATGTCATAAAAATCTCATCAAATTAGCATATTTAAATCTTGACATATAAAAAAAATCCTTTTCAACGAGTATTTATAAAATCTAAATTCATTAAAAATCCATGAAAGCACAAGTAGTTTACACAACCTATGATTTGCAAGATGAAAAAACAATAGTTCAAATATTTGGAAGATTAGAAAACAAACAATCATTCATAGCAATCTGTCACTTAAAGCCCTATTTCTTCATAATCGAAAAAGACCATTCAAAAATAAAGAAATTATTGAATAACTTTGAAGTGGAAAAAACAAATCTAAAAACGTTTTCAGGAGAAAATGTAATTAAAATTAGTTCAGAAAATCATATTATTCTAAACAAACTTTCTTCAGAGATACATAAATTAGAAATAAATAATTACGAAGCAGACATAAAGCCCAACTTAAGATTCATGATTGACAATGATTTACTTAATAATCTCAATATAGAAGGCAATTATGAAACTTCAGAAAAAGTAGATAGAATATATATCGATCCTGAAATAAAACCTTCAACTGAAACACAAGAACTAAAAGTAATTTCCTTAGACACTGAATCAGATAGGGATGGAAATCTGTTCTGTATAGGAATGTATGGTAAAAATTACAAAAAAAACTTTATTATCTCAAACAAAACCCTAAAAAATGCAATCTCTTGTAAGGATGAAGAAGAATGCTTAGAAAAATTCAAAGCTGAATTTTTAAAACAAGATCCAGATATAGTAACTGGCTGGAATATGATTGATTTCGATTTAGATTATTTAAAAGAAAAATTCAAAAAACACAAAATCTTATTTGACTTAGGAAGAACGAAAAATCAAGTAAGATTAAGAATAGACAGAGGTTTCTTTAAATCATCTTCTGCAGATATTGAGGGTAGGCAAGTATTAGATGGTTTAAATTTAATAAAAGACCCTTTCATTAAAGAAGCTCCCACAATAAAAAATGCAAAATTTGAAGCTTATACTTTAGAAGCAGTATCTCAAGCTATACTTGGAAAAGGAAAACTCCTCAAGGGAAAAGGAAGACATTTAGAAATTGAAGAATTATACGAAAAAAATCAAGAAAAATTAGTAGATTATAATCTAATGGATTGTGAACTAGCCTATGAAATATTAGAAAAAACAGATATGCTTAATTTAGCCATAGAAAGATCCGAACTAACTGGATTGCCGCTAGATAAATTAGGGGCATCAATTGCTGCATTTGACTCCCTATATATTAGAGAAGCTAGAAAAAAAGGATTAGTTTCTCCAACAACACATTATTCAAAAAAAGAATTTGGAATTACTGGAGGGTATGTAAAATCGATTCAGGCAGGAATTTACAATAATGTTTTAGTTTTAGACTTCAAATCACTATATCCTTCATTAATGAGAACATTCAATATAGATCCAGCTTCATTTCTAGAAAAACCTCAGAAAGGAGCAATAGAATCTCCAAATAAGGCTTATTTCAAAAATCAAGAGGGAATTTTACCAATAATCTTGGAAAAACTTCATAAAGCTAGAGAAAAAGCCAAAAAAGAAAAAAGAGAACTCGCAAGCTATGCAATAAAAATAATAATGAACTCATTGTTTGGCGTTCTCGCAAGTCCAAACTCTAGATACTTCAACTATAACATGGCAAACTCAATAACTAACTTCGGTCAAATGATAATAAAACTAACTGCTGAAGAAATTGAAAAAACGGGATTCAAGGTAATTTATTCAGATACTGATTCAGTTTTTGTAGAGACAAATCTATCAAAAGAGAAAGCAAATATCTTAGGTAAAAAAATTGAAAAAGAAATTAACGAATTCTATCAAAAATATACTCGAGAAAAATATTCTAGAGAATCTTTTCTAGAATTAGAATTCGAAAAACAATATATCTCTTTAATGATTCCTTCAGTTAGAAACAAAGACCCTGAAAAAGAAAAAGCTGCAAAAAAGCGTTATGCTGGATTAAAAGAAAAAAACGGAAAAGAAGAATTAGAAATAGTCGGTTTAGAAGCAATCAGAGGAGATTGGACAGAAGCTGCGCAAGACTTTCAAAAAGAATTACTTCTGAAAGTATTTCATAAAGAGTCTCCTGAAAAATTCATTAAAGAATATATAAAAAAGATAAATGAAGGTAAACTAGATTCAAAATTGGTTTATAAAAAATCAATACGAAAAGAATTAGATGAATATACGAAAACGACACCACCTCATGTAAAAGCTGCCCGAAAATTAGATAAATTAGATTCGAATGTAATTCAATACTATATCACTATGGCTGGCCCAGAACCAATTCAAAAGCTCAAACATAAATTAGATTATAAACATTATATTGATAAACAAATATCACCAATTGCAGACCAAGTTCTAAATCTATTTGGTAAAAGCATGGAAAATATAAATAGCAACTCTAAACAATCTACCTTATTTTAATCTACAGCACATACTCCTAAACTAGGAATTAAATCATAAACTGAACCTTAATATTATAAGGAGTCTGATATCCAACCAAAACATTTCTTATAATTGACAGCTAAATTATCTTTAGTTATAGCATATAATTTAAATGATAAATCATTATCCGAACAAGGACCACAATTCACCCTCGAAACTTTATCGGTTAATAATTTAGGCATAGTAGATTAAAACAAAAATTATATGTCACAAAACCCTTCGGGTTTTTAACCTCAGCTTAAACCTCAAAGATTTGCTAATCTTTGATGGCAGTCAAGAATCAGCAGATTCTTGATGAGCCGAGGCTTGTCATGGTTTTGAGACCGCCTGGGAAATCAGTGCTGACAAAACCATGGAATAAATTCCACGGATTTCAACGAGCGTTAACAATTATTCTTGGATAATATAATGAGTAAATCTTTCAATATATTACCTACTAATTCCATACTCTTCTAAATCAAAATGAATACTTCCTCCGAGTTTAGAAGTCAAATTATAAACCATTGCGAAAATCATCATTGCAATCACTGAAGCTAAAACATGAAATATGAAAAATACAATTTCAACTACAATAAAACTTGCTAATCCAGAACTTCCTCCAGAATTAGTGGCATTTCCATTTATAGGACTCCCGCTAGACTTAAGTCCACCCTCTCCACTTGTAGAATTTGAACTAGACCATCCACTTAAATCAATAAATTTAAAATTAGAATTTTCAAACATTGACCCTAAAATAAAAAATGAAATTAATAAAAAACCAACTACCAATAAACCCATAATAATCCCATAATAAAGTCCAAACAAAGCCGCTCTTCCAATATAAATCTTATTAAGAATTATTCTCTCTCTTTGTCCCATATATTTAATAATAAAAACAACTTTATAAAACTAACTTCGTATATGCAACATTAACCGCCCTTTTAAAATTCAAAAATCAATTATGTCGGATGCGTTCGGCGCTTCGCGCCTCACAAACAATTGTGGCTATTTTTTTCGTGGTCACAACCACCAAAAATTAAAAGAGGCATTTTTAACAATCAATAACCAAAAAAGCTATCTAATACTTTATAAAATAATTTAAATCTTTTCTTAGAATTATTATCTCTTTCTAATTCTAAATCTGAAATTCTAGAATTAATTCTAGAAATTGCCAAATCAGATTCTAACTTAAAAAGGTAATCATTTATTCCTCTTCTAGCTATCTCATTAGTATCTGATAAAACCCTCCCTAACTCTTCAATTTTCTCTTTCTCTTTATAAATTTCATGCTGATAAAGCTCTGTCCGGAATGGTGACCGAAAAATAATTATTGTCAAGTGAATTGAATCAGTTATGACACAAAAACAACTCACTCGACTTAATAACAAGCTACAAAGACAATTAATTAAACTTTTCCATGATT
>Ga0210057_1008027_pt1 | contig 12600 bp, 11 predicted proteins | sample CryGeyCG2114_010_2_FD_183968 | JGI IMG/M metagenome (GOLD analysis project Ga0210057, IMG submission 183968) | Groundwater microbial communities from aquifer - Crystal Geyser CG10_big_fil_rev_8/21/14_0.10 (SPAdes) (version 2) | ecosystem: Environmental > Aquatic > Deep subsurface > Groundwater ... | reverse complement strand
CAGGAACTTTTTTTATGACTCAAAATGCCCCAAACATTGAATACACTTATGGCTGGAAACCTGCTTTGGCTTGGTTAAAAGACAACACTCCAAAAGATGCTAAAATGTTTAACTGGTGGGATGAAGGCCACTGGATTACTTTTATTGGAGAAAGAGCTGTAATTGAAGATAACAGAAACATTGATTTGAATGCTGATGTTGATGCAGCAAAATTTATTTTAAGTGAAAGTAAAGAAGAAGCAATAAAATTAGTTGAAAAATATGATTCAGATTATTTGGTTTTTGGGTCTGACCTGCTTGAAAAACAGAATTCAATGGTAATTTATGCGTATTTGTATGAGCCGGAAAAAAAGAACACGGAACTTGGAAGATATTTTTCCAGAATGATGAATTGCAATCCCAATACAGATAAATTAACCGGGGTAACAACTTATTCCTGTGGCGGCGGGGCAAATGTTTTCAGTCAGGAACAAATGAATGCTCTTCCAACAAAATATATTTCTGCTCCTAATACAATGTTCAGTGAAACAGTTCCTGCTTTTGCTTACAGGGAAAAAGACAATTCAAGGATTTACTTGTTTAATGCTGCAGCAAACAAAACAATGATTGTAAAAATATGGTTTGAGGATCCAACAGTAAGTTCTTTCCCAATAGTTTATGAAAATGCAGGGGTAAAGATATTCAAGGCAGTAAAATAGCTTTTAAACTATTATTGTACCAATTTTTTATTTAAAGAAAAAAAAGCATTAATTAATTCTTTAATGAAAAGTGGATAATAAATGAGTATTAATTTTATTTCAGTTTTTCTGGTTTTTACTGCAAGCTTTGCGGTTACTTTCCTTGTAACCCCTTTTATAATCAAGAGAATGCATTTAAGAGGCATTACTGGGCAAGACATGAATAAATTCAGCAAGCCACAAATAGCTGAAATGGGCGGAATAAGCGTAATGTTTGGTTTTAGCATGGGAATAATTATTTCGATTTTTATTTCGACTTACTTAAAATTAATTGAAATTAATTTAACAACTTTTCTTGCTATGTTTATGACTGTTGCTCTAATCGGTTTTATTGGATTAGTTGATGATCTAATTGGATGGAGAAAAGGAATAAGGCAATGGCAGCACGCTTTATTTCCTGTTTTTGCTGCTTTGCCTTTAATGGCAATATCTGTTGGGGACACTAACATGTCAATTCCTTTTATTACAATTGTTGAACTGGGAATCTTTTATTCTCTGATAATAGTTCCTTTAGGAATAACAGGAGCATCAAATGCATTTAACATGCTTGCTGGAATGAATGGATTAGAAGCAGGACTGGGAATACTAATTATTTCAACTTTACTGTTTTTTAGTTTTATTTCCGGCAATGTTGAAGTTGTATTCTTTTTAATTGCAATGTTTGGATCAATTATAGCTTTTTTAAAATTCAACTGGTTTCCTGCAAAAATTTTTCCAGGGGATTCCTTGACTTTAATGCTTGGAGCGGTTGTTGCCATCGCAGTAATAATTGGAAACATAGAAAAAATTGGGGTAATGTTAATGTTATTATTTTTTGTTGAATTAGGATTTAAAGCAAAACACAATTTCCAAAGCCATTGTTTTGGAATCCCTCAACAAAACGGAACTTTAAAGCCAAGGCCTGAAGGAGGTTCACTAACACAATGGATAATGAAACAAGGAACTTTCACAGAAAAACAGGTTACAGGAATTATTTTAGGTTTGCAGGGAATAATCTGTGTTTTAACTATTATCCTGATCAATACAGGAGTAATTTAAATGAAATTATGCATTGCTTGTTCTACCGGAGGGCATTTAACTGAAATAACTATTTTACTTAAAGAGTATTACAAAAAAACAGATCACTTTTTCATTACATTTAAAAGAATTGATTCAAAAGAATTAAAGAACACTCATAAAGTTTACTTTGTTCAGGACCCTAAAAGAAATCCTTTAAAATTTTTTTTATCAATTATTCAAAGTTTAAATATTTTTTTAAAAGAAAAACCAGATGCAGTTATTTCTAATGGAGCAGGAGTTGGGTTGCCTTCATTAATAATTGGAAAATTAATGGAGAAAAAAACTATTTATATTGAACCATTCTGCAATATAACAACCCCTTCATTAACCGGGAGAATAGCATACAAGTTTGTTGATTTGTTTTTTGTTCAATGGAAAGAAAACTTAAAATTTTATCCTAAAGCAAAATTTAAGGGGGGAATATTTTGATTTTAGTCATGACTGGGACACATGATCAGGGGTTTAACAGGCTTATTAAATCTGTTGACAAACTTGCAAAAAATTACCCTGAAAAATTTTTTATTCAAACAGGGAATTCAGTTATTAAACCAGAAAACTGTGAATGGAAAAACTTTTTTAAGGGGGAAGATAGAGAAAAAAAAATCAAGGAAAGCTCTTTAATAATAACACACGGGGGGTCTGGATCAATAGTGGACTCTCTTAAATTCGGTAAAAAAACAATTGTTGTTCCAAGAGAAAAAAGATTTCAAGAGCATATAAATGACCATCAACTAGAACTTGCATCTGCGTTAGATAAAGAAAAAAAACTGGTTATGTGCACGGATGTTGAACAATTAGACAAAGCAATAGAAAAAGCAAAAAAAATTATTGTACCACAAAGGAAAAATAACCTGATTTTAAAAGAAATTGCATTGTTTTTAGAGGGATTCAATGAATAAAAAAATCATTATTTCATGGATTTTTAGTTTAGTTTTAATAAGTATAATTATTTCAATAATTGATTTAGATCAAGTAATTGAAAACATGACTAAAATTGGATTAATTAATTTTGTTTTACTTTGTTTATTGTATTCTGTCGGATATCTTTTTAGAGCACTAAAATGGAAAGCAATTCTTCATAATCTGTCTGACATTTCGTTTAAAGATTCTTTTTTCATAATAAACATTGGTTTTTTTATAAACGCTTTGCTTCCTGCCAGAGCAGGAGAAATAGCAAGAGCATATCTTTTATCTAAAAAGAAAAATTTGGGGAAAATAAAGAGTTTATCAACTGTAGTGCTTGATAGGGTGGTAGACGGGATGATCTTGTTTCTTTTTTTTACTTTCTCTCTATTTTTTATCCAGATCCCTCAAGAATTCAAATCAATTATTCTGATTCCTGCAACAATTTTTATTTTAGGTTTTCTTTTCTTTTTTAAACCGGAAAAATTCAAGTTTTTTGGAAGAATTATCATAAAAATATTTCCTTCACTTAAAGGAAAAATAAAATATGTTTTTAATGAAATGAAAGAAGCAGGAAATATGTTTCATTCAAAAAAACACGTTTTTCAGACAATTGTTTATTCGATTTTAACCTGGTTAATTGAATCATTTGTTTTTTATTTTACTGCACAAACTCTCGGGATTGAACTTACTTTTTTCCAAGTAGTTCTTCTGGTTGTAGTGGTTGGTTTTGTTGTAATGATTCCAAGTGCGCCAAGTTATGTGGGAATGTTTGAAGCAGGATTTATTTTGTTTTTTATTGCATTTGGTTTAAGCGAAAATTCAGCTATATCAATGGCAATAGTTATTCACTTAATTCAGACAGTTGTAGTAATAATTTTGGGTTTAATTTCAATGAATCAACTAAACTTGTCATTTAAAAACATTTCAAAGATTAATTTTTCTGAAATAAAAAACAAAATTAAAGGTGGCTGAAATGAAATTAAAGTTTACTGACGAATTAATAATTTTCCTTTTTGCATTAATGCTTCTTGTTTCGACACAGTTCTTTTTTGATGATTTAGCTTTTGATTATGCAGGGTATGCATTAAGATATAATACTTCTTTTGAGAGCTGGCTTCCAGAACAGCATATGGGTTTTCCAATAGGGGTTTATGATTTACCTCTCCCGGGGGTTATTCCTTTAATTATTAAAATAATTGGCATAGGAAGCTTTACTTTGCCTTTGGCTATTTCAATTCTATTAATTAGAATTATCATTCCCTTTTGTTTTGCTTTTCTGGGAAAAATTTTTGGATTCAACAAAAAACTTTCTTTTCTTGCAGGAATATTTTTAGTTTTTAATCCAATTTTATTCAAATTCTTTAACAGATTTTATGAATTAACTTCGTGGCTTTTTTTTATAATGGCTTTTGCATGTTTTTATAAATTTTTAACAAAAGAAAAATTTTCAAAAAAATATTTTGGTTTAAGTGTTTTGTTTGTATGCTTAACAGCATTATCACATGCAAGCGCATTGGTTTTTATCGCATTTTCTTTTATTTTTTTAATTGAAACAAAAAAGGAAATTAAAAAACTCTTTACCGTTGGTTTGTTAAGTGCAGGGATAACTTCTTTCTGGCTAATTCCTTTTATCTTTTTTTTAGATTTAAGCATAGTTAAAAGCCAGAAAGGAATGCTCTTGGTTTCTCAAGGGATTTTGGCTTCAGGAATTTTTCTTTCGGTTGCATTGATTACTGTTTTCTTTTTATTCAAAAAAATCAAAAACAAATACCCAAAAATTAACCGGCTGTTGACAGGAAGCTTTATTTTATCTGTTATTATCCTGCTTTTTCCTTTGCTTCCTGTAATAGAAAAACCTTTTGCGCATTCATACCATGTATTCTTTGTCTTTGTTTTGCTTATTGCCTTACTTTCTTTGATAAAAGAAAATATGATTAAAAAAAATCATTTAAGCATTACAGGAATTATCTTGCTTATCATAATAATTTTAACTTTCCCAATAATTGAAAGACAATATTTTTTTGATGAACCAAGATTAAAAGACTACAAAATAGATGAAATAAACTTGCTTGCAGAAAAAATTCCTGAAAACTCCCGATTTGAATTATTACCTTACAATCCTGTGATTCATTCTTTTATTGCTTTAAACCAAAAAAAGCTTTCTTTGAATGGCTGGGGTTACAATGCATATACTTTAAAGGAAAGCAACAAAATTGGAACTGAAATGATTTCAATGGAATTGAATTGCAAAGAATTTATTACAGACATAAATAATACTGCAACAAATTACTGGATTGTTTTAGATGAAGAAGGAGAAAGTTATCTAAAAGAATGTGGTTTAAAAAGGATAACAAAAAAAACAGATTTCCCAAAACTCTATTATTTTGAGAAAACCGCTAGTTTAGTTGAAAACGGAAATTTAATTGAATTTTCAAATGAAAAAATTGTAATTGAATCTTTCGGGGGAATTGTTTTATTAAAACAGAGTTTTTTTCCTAAATGGAATGCTTATCAAAATGGAAAAAAATTAGAGTTAATTGATAAAAAACCTGGAATAGAAATTTTGAATACAGAACAAGGATTGATTGAATTGAGATATGAAAAAACTATTGTAGAATGGACTGGAATAATAATTTCATTGATTTCAATTATTGTTTTACTGTTTTTGTTAAAAACTACTTGGTTAGAATCATCCACCACATTCTAAAGCCAGTAATTAAACCTTTGAAAGAATCACTTCCAACTCCTTTGCTTTCCCCAACTCTCTTTTTTAAAGTAACTGGAACTTCAATTACCTTTAAATTGTTTTCCAAAGCAACTAAAATCATGTGAGGGGAAAAATAATGACCTTTAACATGAAGTTTGTCAATTATTTTATCTAATGCTTCAGGTCTGATTATCCTATAAGTGCAGCCTACATCAGTTAATCTTACTTTTGCCCAAAATCTCAATTGAAGAAGTTTTGCAATAAATAAATTGCCGTAACGCATAAACCAGGTTATCTGAGAATCAGAATCAATTATTTCTGCAGTAGTTCTTGTTCCTAAAACCATGTCAGCGTTTTCAATATAAGCAGTTAATTTCTTTAAATCTGAAGCAGAAAAAGTCATGTCTCCTTCAACCAAACAAATTAGGTTACCTGTTTTTCTTGCTTCCTTTAATGCTCTGATACAAGCTGAACCATAACCTTGAACTGATTCTTTAACAACATTTGCTCCTGCTTTTTTTGCTTCTAAAGCAGTATTATCAATGCAATTGTTGTCTATTACTGTAACCAAAACAACTTCTTTGAGTTCTTTAAACTGTTTCACTGAAGGCCCTACTGCCTTTTCATCATTGTATGCTGTCATCCCAACAGAAACTTGCAGATTTTGCATTAGTATAGGATTAAACCTAAACTTCTTTTTTTCAGGAAAAAAAAGCATTGGAATCCCCAACTCAACAAAAAATGTCAGCAAGAAAATTAAATCTAATATTAAACCATAAAAAAATAATTCATTAAATAAAAACGGGTTAAAAAAAAGTTTAATTAAACCAAGGAAATAGAACAATAAAGAAATTAAAAATAAATGAAATGCATAAAGAGATAGTTTTCCCATTAAATTACCACCAAAGTTTTCCTAAAAAAATTACTTTAAAAAATTATTAATAATAATTAAGTAACAAATTGCTTTAAAAAGTGTTGAAAAAAACATTTTAAAACTGTTCAACAGCTAGTATTTAAAATGAAAGAAAATATTATGCTAAACAAGAATTACATTATTTTATTCCTTTTTTCGCTTTTGTTTTGCCTTCCTGTTTTTTTTAATCCTAACTCTGTTTTTGGGGGGGATATTAAATATTACTGGTTTGTTACAGATTCATTTTTTTCTGAAAGCTTTTTTTTATATGGAGAAATGCCTTTATGGAATCCTACAATTTACAGCGGAATAGCTGTTTTAGGAGACCCTCAAACATTATTTCTCAGCCCATTATATTCTTTATTTATTTTATTTGATTTCAGTCTGGCAATAAAAATTTCCCTTTTTTTGCTAATTTTTGTTTCAGGAGTTTCAATGTTTTTTCTACTGAAAACTTTTTGCCTGAAAAAAGAAGCTTCACTTTTTGGAGCAATTGCTTATATGTTTTCAGGCAGGATTATGGCAACTATTATGATAGGGCATATTAATATGTGGATAGTGTATGCCTTGCTTCCTCTTGTTTTTGCTTTTTCTTTGCTGGCACTGGAAAAAAAATCTTTACAATACAGTGTTTTTACAGGAGTTATGCTTGCATTAATGTTTTTAGGCGGGCACACCCAGCTTTTTGCATATGGTTTTCTTGCTTTCTGCTTTTTCCTTTTGTTTAAACTAATTGATTCAATTAAATCATTTTCAACTGAAAATTTTATTTTTGCAACAAAAAAAATCCTTGCATTTTTCTTGCCTGCATTAATAATCTTTCTTTTGCTTTCTTCAGTTAAACTTCTTCCTTTATTTGAATTTTTCTCTGAATCATCCAGAGGAACAGGAATTTCTTTAGAACAGGCAAACTTTGATTCAATCAGAATAGAAAATCTTGTTTCAGTTGTTTTTCCAAACTTTTTTGGGAATCCTGTTAACCACACTTTTTGGGGAAAAATATTTTACCATGAACTGATTTTTTTTCCCGGGATAATTACATTACTTCTTGCGGTTTTTGCTGTTCTATTTAACAGAAATAAATTAACAAAATTTTTTACCTTACTCTTGCTTTTTTCCATGATTTTTTCCTTTGGTTCAGCTTTGCTTTTGTTTGATGTTTTCAGACTGCTTCCTTTTTTCAGCTCGTTTAGAATTCCTGCAAGAATGCTTTTTATCGCATCTTTTTGTGTTCCAATAATAGCTGCACTTGGGCTGAATAAATTAATGGAAATAAAAACACCTGAAAAAAAACAAAAACATTATTTTAACGCTGTTTCTGGGCTGGTAGTTATTTCTGGAGTTGCAGTTGCATTCATGTTCTTTTTTAAGGAAAAGATTTTTGAATTAGGAGAAAAAATTTTGATTCAAAAATATGCAGGCTATCTTCCAGCAGAACAAGAATATTTCATTTCAAGAATTCCGGAAGTGTTTAACTGGATTTTAAGAGACTTGACTTCTTTTTTTGTTTTTACTCTGTGTTTTTCTGTTCTTGTTTTCTTTTTCATAAGGAAAAAAAAGTTAAACAAAAAACATTTTTCTCTGCTTTTAATTTTTATGTGCTTTTTAGAATTATCTTTTTTTGGTTTTGTTTTTGTTGATTTAAAAAATCCTGAAATAGAAAAAAGCCAAGCAATAGATTTTATTCATGAACAAGAAGAATATTTCAGGGTTTTTGATTACAAATTGTTTGAATGGTATCCAAAAACTGCGGGAACAGGAATTCAAACAGTTTTCTCTTACAACCCATCAGTTCACAAAAAATACATTGAATTCATTGCTTTAATAAATGACAAAAGCGCGGAAGAAATAATAGAAAAAGACCTTACTAAAATAATTTTCGGAGAGCTTACTGAAAAAAGCAATACAAAAATTCTGGATTTACTTAATGCAAAATATATTGTTTCAAAAGAAGAAATTTCTTTGAGTTCTTTTCCATTGGTTTTCCAGGACAAAAATTATTTTGTTTACGAAAATAAAACATTCCTTCCAAGGGCTTTTGTAGTTGGAAATGCAAAGGTTTTAGATTCAGAGGAAGAAGTGTATAAAACAATTTTAAGTGATTTATTTAATCCACGAAAAGAAGTTTTATTAAGCAAAGGAAAAGAAATTAATTCAACACAAGAGTTTAAGCAGGCAGAAATTGAATTTTACTCCCCAAACAAAATAGTAGTTTCAGTTTTTTTGGAAGATGAAGGGTATCTTGTTTTGTTGGAAAACAATTATCCTGGCTGGAAAGCATTTGAAAAAGGAAAAGAACTGAAAGTAGTTGATGCAGATTATGTTTTTAGAGGGGTAAAACTTGGGAAAGGAAAACATCTAATTGAATTTGTTTTTTTACCTGAAAGTGTTTTTTACGGAAGTTTGCTTTCTCTTTTAGGGGTTATTTTTGTTATTAGTTGTATAGGATTAAATTTTTTAAGGACTGAAAAAGAAAAACACGATAACAAATGATTTAAAAAGTGTTGGAAAAACAATTTTTTTAGTGATAAAAAATGAAAGTAATAACAGGCGGAGCAGGATTTATAGGAACAAATTTAGCTGAACACTTTTTGAAAAAAGGAGAAAAAGTAGTAATACTTGATAACTTTTCAAGAAAAGGAACAAAAGAAAACAAAGAATACTTAGAAAAAAAATTTTCTGATAACCTTGAAATAGTTAAATGCGATATAAGAACAGACAAGAAATTAATGGAAAAATATTTTAAAGAAGCAGAAGCAGTTTATCATTTGGCTGCACAGGTTGCAGTAACAACTTCAGTTTCAAATCCAAGAGAAGATTTTGAAATTAATGCTTTAGGAACTTTTAATGTATTAGAAGCAGTAAGAAAAAGTGAAAGCAATGCAGCATTGATTTATTCTTCCACAAACAAGGTTTATGGAGGAATGGAAGACATTAAAATAACTGAAAGAAATAACAGGCATGAATACGAAGAAATTCCTGAAGGAATAAAAGAAGACAGATTACTGGATTTTCATTCTCCTTATGGCTGTAGCAAAGGCTGCGGAGACCAGTATGTAAGGGATTACTCAAGAATTTATGGATTAAATTCAGTTGTTTTCAGGCAGAGCTGTATTTACGGCAAAAGACAGTTTGGGATAGAAGACCAGGGATGGGTTGCATGGTTTACTATTGCTTCAGTTCTTGGAAAAAAAATAACTATTTTTGGCGACGGAAAACAGATCAGGGATGTTTTATATGCAGATGATTTGGTTAATGCATTTGATTTAGCAACAAAAGAAATAAAAAAAACCAAAGGAAAAATATTTAATATCGGCGGAGGGCCTGAAAATACAATGAGCTTGCTTGAATTAATTGCTTTTTTGGAAGAGTTTACTGGAAAAAAAATTGAATATGGTTTTGATAAATGGCGTCCCGGCGATCAACCAGTTTATGTTTCAAACATTGAAAAAGCAAAAAAAGTTTTTGGCTGGCAGCCAAAAACTTCTGCCAGAGAAGGAGTCAAAATCCTTGCAGACTGGGTTAAAACAAACAAAAAAGAAATTGAGTCATTAAAGCTCTTTTAATTTGGGGGTTGTACCAAAAACCCCTTTATAAGCTGAAAATCAATTATATTAATAAACAGAATTTTAGATAATTTTTCTGGCTGATTTTAATGAAAAAAAAGGTTTTAGTTACAGGCGGAGCAGGATTTATTGGTTCATTTATAGTGGACAAACTTATTGAAGAAGGTCATGAAGTAAGGATTCTGGATAATCTGGAAGAACAAGTGCATAAAGGAGCAATTCCTGATTACTTAAACAAAAAAGCAGAATTTGTTAAAGGAGATATAAGAAACAGAGAAACCCTAAAAAAAGTTTTAGAAGATGTTGAAGTTGTTTTTCATGAAGCTGCTGCAGTAGGAGTAGGGCAGTCAATGTATGAAATAGAACAATATGTTGATGTAAATTCAAGGGGAACTGCTTTATTGCTTGATGTACTGGTTAATGAAGAGCATGATGTAAAAAAATTAATGGTTGCTGCTTCAATGAGCTCTTATGGGGAAGGTGCTTATAATTGCGGTTCATGTGGGGAAATAGAACCAGAATTAAGAACAGAAAAACAAATGAAATCAGGGAAATGGGAATTAATTTGCCCTAATTGCGGAAAAGAATTAAAACCAATCCCGACAAAAGAAAAAAAAACCCAGAACTGTAATTCAATTTATGCAATAACAAAAAAAGACCAGGAAGACATGGTTTTGCAGATAGGGAAAACTTATGGAATTCCTGCAGTTGCATTGCGTTATTTTAATGTTTTTGGTCCAAGGCAGTCATTAAGTAACCCATACACAGGGGTTGCAGCAATTTTTATGAGCAGAATAAAAAATAATCATAGTCCGGTAGTTTATGAAGAAGGACTACAGACAAGAGATTTTGTTTCAGTCCATGATATAGCAGAAGCAAACTTAAAAGCAATGGAATTAAATTCAGCTAACTATGAATCAATCAATATTGGTTCAGAGAATCCAATTACAATCAAAGGAATAGCAGAAACAATAGCAGAAATCTATGGTTCAAAAGTCAAACCTGAAATACAGAATAAGTTCAGAAAAGGGGATGTAAGACACTGTTTTGCAGACATTACTAAAGCAGGGAATAAACTGGAATGGAAACCAAAAATTTCTTTTAAAGAAGGGATGAAAGAAATAATTGACTGGAGCAGAACAGTTCAGGCAGAAGACTTGTTTGAAAAAGCATCAAAAGAACTAAAAGAAAAAGGATTAGTTTAAGTGATTAAATGAAAATTTTTTATATCACAAGTGTATTAGGCGATGTAGGCGGAAGCGAAATATATACAAGAGATTTATTAAAAGAATTAATACGCCGAGGACACGAATTATTTATTTTTACTACCTGTAATTATGAATTAAATGGAGCAGAAATGTTTCACACAAAAACTTTTGGTCATCACGCATTCCATAAATTTCAGGGGCCTCTTTTTACAGGCAAAGCAATAAAAGAAGCAAAAAAATTTAAGCCAGACATAATCCAAAGCCACAGTAATTCATTAATGGGTTTTATAGGGCATAACATAAAAAAAAAAATAAATGTTCCTCATGTATTACTGATTGAATTAATTAGTTCCCAAAACAAAAATATTCACACAAAAACAATTCATGAAACAGAAAAATTTATGCTTCCAAAACTCAATTACGACAAACTGGTTTTATGGACTGAAAACATGAAAAACAAATATGCAATTCCCTGGGGGATTCCTGAAAAAAAAATCAAGGTTATTCCTGCAGCAATAAACACTAAAAATTATAATATTAATGCAGATGGAAAAGAAATAAATAAAAAATACGGAAAGCATTTGATTTCAAGCATTAAAACTTTATGGAAAACAAATGCATTAGGCCTTGAATACATAATAAAAGCCATGAAAGAAGTGAATGAAATTCATCCTGAATATAAATATGTTATTTTTGGCGGGGGATTGGAACAGCCAAGGCTTGAAAAAATGGTTAAAGAAATGAAATTAACTGACTCAATTGAATTTACTGGTTATGTCAAACCAGAGTTATGCGAAAAAATTGCTGCAGCAACAACTGTTGCACCGCATTCATTTGTATATGAGTTTTCTACTTCAATTAGTTTGCTTGAATTTATGGCTTGGGGAAAAGCAAATGTAGTGACAGATATGGGAAGCGTAAAAGAATTTGTAGGAGATGCTGCATTAATAGTTAAACCGGAAAATGAAAAGGCAATGGCTAAAGGAATAATTGAATTAATTGAAAACAAAAAATTAAGAAAAGAATTAGAAAAAAAAGCAAGGAAAAGAGTTGAAGAAAAATATTCAATTAAATCAACTGTAGATGAACTGGAAAAAATTTATGCTGAAATAAGAAAGTGATGAAATGAATGAAAAAATTGAAGTAAATGAAAAAGGGGAAATAAGCATAAGAAAAGGATTATTTGAAGAAATAAAAAAAGAAAAAAAACCAATTCATTTAGTTCTTATAGCAACAAAACCTGATATTATTAAACAAGCCCCGTTAATTCTGGAATTAAAAAAAGAAAACGAGTTTGTTTTAGTTGTTCATTCAGGCCAGCATTATTCATGGAATTTATCCAAAGGAATGGAACAAGAATTTGGAATAACCCCGGATATTAATTTAAATGTTAAAGGCAAATTATTTGAACAACAAAGCCAGATAATTAACAGACTGGGAATTGTACTGGAAAAAATAGGAAAAAAAGTTATTCCATACACTTATGGAGACACTACTACTGCTC
>Ga0210057_1008025_pt1 | contig 12602 bp, 15 predicted proteins | sample CryGeyCG2114_010_2_FD_183968 | JGI IMG/M metagenome (GOLD analysis project Ga0210057, IMG submission 183968) | Groundwater microbial communities from aquifer - Crystal Geyser CG10_big_fil_rev_8/21/14_0.10 (SPAdes) (version 2) | ecosystem: Environmental > Aquatic > Deep subsurface > Groundwater ... | reverse complement strand
ATTTAAGTTGAAGATCATAATCCATTTCTCCACTTTCAAAAGTTCGCTTGCGGAGTCGAAGGCTAAGTTTATTATTAAACAAGGCCAGATCTGGAGTATCGAGATAGAGGTCGTAATAAACATAAACCGAATGATTCTTTATCTGGTACTGACCAACAGAAGTGGTTTTTAACAGTTCAGTGATAGAACTTTCATTTGTGATTTTAAACTTTGATTGGATTTCAATGTCACCTTCGGACCTAGCGCTCGTTATCGAGAGCAGCAAAGAAAGCATTAACGCCAAAAGACAGGATTTAGTTTCCATAATTTCTAAACCTCCCTTTCTTGCTCATAAATCCCAATGGATAATCTTCATTTTTAATATCTTCAATTAGCTCGCCATTCTTAACATACGGCAATTCTGTAAAATGCTCATCAAAGAAGATAGAATGAGGATCTTCGATTTTAAAAGCAGTGAGGATTTGATGTCTTCGGGCGGCCAATTTATGAAAATACAAATGTTGAATAGGTTTTGGCCATCCTGATTTATCTAAAATTTCTTTCAAGATATTTTCGTCTATCTTTGCAATTTTCGTCGCCATCCATCTAAGGTCTGAATAAGTCGCTGCTTTAAAAATATCTAAGGTAGAATTCATTCTTCCTTTGAAGTGAATCTCATCACCTTCGACTTCCAACATTTTCCAGGCATAACGATTTACCAAGCCCACTCTAAAATCTGCGGGGATGGTATTAAGGTCAACACCAAAAGAAGTTCCTAAATCAGAAAAGATTCCCGAGGCGCGATAATGATGTTTACCTAAATGAATTGTTGTTAAAAGAGTATTTTCTTTTTTTGTATCCCAGTTATCAATCCAAAGATTGGCCAAGAGAGCTCCTCTTAATTCACGCCGAGAAGCAGATGTTTGATCGAGAAAACCACCCAATCGTTTTACTCTATCAGGACGTCCCTCTACCAGGCTTCCCTTAAAGGTAATATAAGGAAGTCCCTTCATTGGAATGAGAGAGCTATTTTCTTTAATATCAGAATCAGAAATAACGCCTTGGCCTTTGATAAAGTGACGAATATCAATTTTATAGACTTCCAACATTTTTTCGACCAGTTTTTCTTTGGAATTATAGATCGTCATTTGAGGAATGATTAACTTGAGCTCATCTCCTTTATAGAAATAGGGATGATCGATATCAAAACCAAGCGCACTGAACAGTCGCGAACCGACCACATCGGAGTGAATCTCATCCCCCCATTTGATTGACCATTCATTGTCGAGATCGAGATCAATTGCTTTAATCTTAGGCGAACTCCCATCCAATGATGGTCCGTCGAGAAGAACATATAAAGGTTTAATCGATTTAATCTTTTTTAATTTTGCCAATTTCTTAAAGCGCTTCTCCAGAGAAACATTCTTATCTTCAGCATGCCAATAGGGAGAATCAACGGAGTCAATTTCACTTAATTCAATCGCTGTCATATCAAGAAATTTACTTCCATCTAACAACATCAAGTTTTGTGCCTCATCTGCCAGCTTGAGTTTTTTTGAAGGCGATACGGAGTAGCGTTTGAAATGGCTAGAGATGAACATTTTCAATTTATCAAATATTGTAATTTTTGAATTATCGATAACAGCGCGATCTATGTAAGAGGCGTTGTAAGCTTCAAGCTCATAGATAAGATTAATCTCTGAGCTGACCAGTGGTCGCTGATCAAAAATGGCCTCCTCCATCACTTCACATATTTGTTTCACTCTTCTTTTAAAAGCCTTCTTTCTTTTTGGAAGTGCCCACTTTTTAAATTGCTTAACATCACTATCAGTTAAGAAATGACAGGTTTCAGAAACTTTAGATGAATTGAGATTAAAAACAGACTGCCCAACACTATTTTGCTGAAAATAGGTCATGATATGAGGAGGATGTTGATTTAGGAGAAAGCTTTCGGGATTGAGAATTTGATCCTGAGCGGAAAGCTCAAGGCCAGGGCAAACAAGTGCCATAAAAAATGCGAAAAGCATCCCTGTTTTCAACGTCATGCAATCTCCATATCAGAATCAACAAAAAACTCTAACACCTCCCGAAATTGAATGTCAAAACTAACTCTATTGACTTCCACAATTTTGTTAACCGCCTGAATTCACATAGTTATTTCCCATCAACTTTTGCCATTTCATAACAAAAACGTAAAATCTATAAACGCACCGCAATATCAAGCTTTACGACTCGTCGACATGCTATGACTGACCCATGAAAATAAAGACACTTTTATTGATTGGCCTAGGCTTCATCTGGCTTACGAGTTGTGGAAACAATCGCGACGCAGAAGCAACGCCTGCAACAGACGGCGGAGTATTCTGGATCGGCCAAGATTGGTCGCGCCAAATAGTCACTCAAGAATTTTTTGACCAACAACCGAGCTCAATTCAAAAACTAATCCTTCATACAGCTAAAATCGACATTGGCAGAGGTCATGGCACTGGGATTTATTTGGGACGTGGCTTGATGCTAACCAACTCTCATGTGGTCAGAGGAAGAGAATGTCGCAATCTCGCCATTCAATTTTGGAATCACCCAGAGAACATTTCTTGTCGCAGAATTCTTTGGAGTGATCGTGATGTCGATGCAGCGATTTTAGAGATTGATGACCAAACTCTTTATCATCTTGAAGGTTACCGATTAAACAATCGAAGAAGCCTACCACTCTTCACTGAACGAGTTGCGACAGCTGGATTTGGCACTACTCTTAATCCTCATTTTGGTATGACAATCGACAGTTCAAGCGAATGCACTGTTGTTTCAAATGATGAAATGCGATTTATGCCTCCTCCAGGAACTTCACCGGAGCTTGCCTATAATGTATGGGCCATTCCTCTCACTTGTGATACCTCGCCGGGCGATTCAGGAGCTGCTGTTATCGATCGCGATTCGGGAGAGCTCGTAGGACTGATTTTTGGAGGTCGGCTTCGTAAAAAACAGCAAATCAATATTGAAACTATCAATAACCAAGATGCCATGATTTGGGATCAGTTAAGCTATGCTATTCCCATTCGTGAGATCATGAAGAGATTTATGACCGACCGGCACTTTTAAGTTTCAAATGAATTAACAATACAATCAAAGTTAAAATTCCTGAAATACCATGAATGTACTTATCAATTTCTTTTATGTCTTCATTTGTAATGATGAGGAGAAATTGCCCTGACAGACTCAAAAGGGCAAAGCCAATTAGGATGATTGCTCCAGTCGCTTTTCTTGATTCCTTTTTAAAACCGCGTATTTTCCTCTTAATATGATCTTTAAAAATGATTCCGATGGATATCAAGACGAACGGAGTGACTAAGTAATGAACCACTTTCATATAATAGAGAGCTGGATGTGAAGCCCTACCCCATTCCAAATTAAGTTGAAAATAATTATCGAGGATAGAGATCAAAGAGCCCGAAATTGTTGCAATGACGAAGCTCAAAAGAATGGCCCTTTTCTCATTCAACGTAATCATTGACTCAATTCCAATATCTTTTTAAAAATTCTTTTATAAGATTGAGTCGTCAACGTTGCTCCTGAAATAGTATCAATTGCAAGTTCATCTATTTTTTTCTTAACAAAAAAATATTCGACCCACTTATTTGAAGCCGAGTATTGCTGTGGTTCTGAAAATTGAACAACTTCAACATCAATAATTTCTTTTCCGGCCAAAACGACAAATAGATTCTGAAAGTGAGTCCTTATTTTGTCATCTAAAACATAACCAACATATTTTGCGCTCTTACAAGTGATATCATATCTTCGAATCATTCTGCTTAACCCTAATTCAGCTGCCTTCTCCTTTGATAAGTACAAATAATTCTTTTCAAAATGACATTGAGGATTTTGCTTAAAGAAGTTCAGGCCAGCGATATCTCCGGCCTGAACAGATGGAAAGAAAAGGATGAAAATGAGTTGGACTAAAAATTCCATCCCATTCCTAGGTTCCAGGAGTCAACTCCGGTTTTTGCTTTATTCGTCGATTTAACATAGTCAGCCTTAAAAACAATATTGCTCAAAGGCTTATATGAAAGACCATAGGTAATGTTAGTTCGCTCTTTACTCAAATCTTTTGTAAAGCTTGAGCCGATCTTATCCTGAGTATCGTAGGACTCATATTGAATAAAAGGAATGAGCTCTGAATCAGATGCTGAATGCAAAACATTATAACCCAAATTAGCGTAATATCCGCTCATTTGAGAAGCAATTGAATTGCTGCCAGTCTTAGATTTTTCAATATTTAATTGTTCGACATTGCCAAGCTTAACGATGGTGTACACTCCTCTCATAGAGAAGCCAGAAAACTTAGTATCAAAATGCAAATCGTAAACTTTGTGTGTTACATCTGTGGCAACTCCTCCAGCTTTTCCTAAATAGGCAGAAGCGCCAAATACAGTATTTCCTGCAAACTTATAATCAAGACGAGTCACCCAGGCCAAATCACGAGCTTCAGCCTGACTTCCCTTTTGTCTTCCTGATCTCACTCCGTCATTTGAAAATCCGCTGGCGAGTAATCCATCCATCAAAGAAACTCGATAGCTCAAGCCATGAGACTCTCCAAAAAAAGACAACCCCACCTCTCTCCAAGTTGTGGGTAACAATTTGCTATCGATGTCAGGGCGATTGACACCTAAGAACGTCGTCGGCTCGTGATAGAGATTGATCAAACCGACAGGAACTAACAATAAGCCTGCTTGTGCATTGATTGCCTCAGAGTAGTGATAATCTATCGAACCTTGCTCCAAGAAAATTTCATTGGCGTGCTCTATTTCAATTTCACTAGTGAGTTTCCATTTTTCAGAAAAATCATGACCGACATAAAGAATGAATCTCTGAGCATCAACTTTGGGATTGGTTCCATTGCCCACTTTGTTTTTACTTTGATCCTTTGAACTTTTATTGATGTAGACGAATTCACCATAGCCCCCAAAATGAGTTTTTGATTGGCCCCCCTTTTGTTTTAGGCCAATAACCTCATCACTAAGAGCGTCCAAGCGCTGAGAGATCTCATCGACAGTAGCAGCATAAAGAGGTTGTAAGCCTCCAATTAAAGTAAGTAATAACAATAGCTTATGCATTTTAATCTTCCTTGTTAACATTTTTGTATGACATTAAAAATGATTGTTTGACATGGCTAACTTTTAATTTATACTTATTTGACTGTCAATATATTAGTTTGAAGGATCAAACATTTTATGATTATTTGTCTATGCAAGGGTATTACTGAAGAAAAAATTCAAGACTTGGTCAACAAGGGCCTACCTACTCAAGAAGTGTTGAAGCGACTTGGCGTTGGCAGTGATTGTGGTATTTGTATTTTAGATGCTGTCAAAAATATTCAAAGTAAAATGAATACGAAGTCTGAGTAAATTGACCTATTCATTCATGCTAAGTACACTTTTTTTTAAAATTAAATAAGGAGATTCGGAATGAAAGGTGACTCGAAAGTGATTGAGATGCTCAATGGTGTACTAACCCGAGAACTCACAGCGATTAACCAATATTTCCTTCATGCTCGCATGCTCCAAGACTGGGGCCTCGATAAAATTGGCTCGCTCGAATATAAAGCTTCGATCGATGAAATGAAACACGCCGATCAAATTATTAAACGCATCCTCTTTTTAGAAGGAATCCCCAACGTCCAAAAGTTGGACAAGGTCACAATCGGTACTAATATTGAAGAAATCATTAAAGCTGACCTCGCGGTTGAAAACGCAGCTGTCCCTTATCTCAAGGACTGCATTGTCTATGCTGAATCAGTGAGAGATTTTGTCTCTCGTGATCTCTTTGCCGACATTCTTGAGAGTGAAGAAGAACACGTTGATTGGCTAGAAACTCAACAGGGATTGATCTCTAAAATTGGAGTGGAGCGCTATATGCAATCTCAAATTGATATGGGATCAAAGTCTTAATAATTAAAATAGAGCCATTCCACCATCCAAGCAAAAAACATCCAAAAAGGAATGTAGTCAATTCTTATCAGGTGATGAACATGCAAGCCTGATGAGTAGTGCCAGGGGCAACGCCCAGTGAATTTGAGCAAGATCCATCCAGTGACATATTCGACAAACAAAATCATGAGAGCAAAAAGAAAGAGCCTGAATAAAATGAAAAGTCCTTGTAGAGGAACTATCACAAGCGGAGCAATGAAAGCGATACTGCCGTAAATGGGAAGCATCCAAATATAGCTATGGCCCGTCATTGACCAATTTATTTTATGTCCAGCTTTGTATCGCTCAAAATTATCGACGACAGCTGTAAAGACGACTTCAATGGCAATGCCAAAAGTAGCGAATTTCAAGAATGATTCCATATGAAAAATCCTTATTTCAATAATTGTTACTTAATAATACCTGAGTTCCAAACTCCAGAATAGGAAAAATAGTATAGGCAGAATAAAAAGCAAAAGTTCGTTATACTTGAGTAGTCAAGAATTGACCAATTTGGGAGTGTAATGAAAAAATTAATAGTACTACTTTTGGCCAGCATAAGCCTCTCTGCTTTTGCGATTGAAAATCTTGGAAACTACAATGAATGGAAACGTCTTCATGATGTTTATATCAATGCCTTAAAAGAGGTAAATCCCGAATACTCTGGACAAAAAAGAGAGATGAATCAAGATGATTTTGGACTCCTTCAAAAAGATGTCTCTCTACGAGAAAAGTATCTCGACTTTATGTCTGACATTGAAGAACAATGTGCCAGCAAACCTGAACTCAAGGGCTGTCGCGAACTGTTAAACAACACTCAAGATAAAGATATAAATACATGTCTTGGGAATTTTGATTACACCTTCACAAATGAAAGTATTGATGACCTTCAAGAAAAAGTAGAAATGATCTACTTGGCAGCAACTCCCGCAGCTCAGTTGAAAGAACAGTACAAGAGTTACTCTGAATCTACTCAAGTCGCCAATATGATCGCGCGACTGAGAAGAAATCTAACTAAACTTTGCACAAGTGCTGGCTGTAAAACCAATCGTAAAGCTGGCTCGACTGGTAAATGCTTACGCTACGTAAAATGGGGTTGGATAGGTGGTGGCTTTACTAAAACTTATCCGGGTACTCGACATGCTCGAGATTCAGGCGGAGATTTAAAAAGAATGGGATTTAAAAATTTAATGGAACAAGCAGGGGGAAAAACACTAACCGCCAGAGATGCTCCCATTGGCTCAGTACTTGTTTATGAAAGAGGACCGAGTGGTCACGTCGAAGTTAAGGCGGGACAAAATGAATATCTAAGTGACTTTAAAGCAGCGTCACCTATTAACGAATATCTTAATAGAAAGTTGATCGGTATTTACGTTAAATAAGAGGTAAAAATGAAAACATATATCCTATTGCTCTCTCTCATCATTTCTCAATCAAGTTTTGCGAGAAAACCAAGTAGCAAAAATAAAGATACTAAACCCGTATCGCGTGAATCTCTCCTTAACAATAAGCAAGTGGTGGCTGAAATTCAAAAAGAAATGGTGCAAACAACGAAACTCAATAAACGTCGAATCTATGAGTTATTAACTACAGCTTCTCATAATCTCGAGAAAGATTTTTCAATCAATGAACTCACTGACGTTTTAAAAGTTTTTGAAAAGTACAATCAGCTCGACCAGACTCATTTCTATGTAGAAATGTTTGTCGACCTTTACCAGAAAAAACAAAAAGACTTTAACACTGCTCTCAAAAAAGCCTTATCTCCTGCGCAAAAAGAAGAATTTATGCGCAAGCTGAAAATCGCAATAACAGAAGCAAAAGAAGGCAATGGCTAATTTAAAATTTTAGCTAGTGCGAGCTCAATATCCCTACTAAAAAAAGGCTTCTCTAAAATAGCAACGTTATCGCCAATATCCAATTTTGGGCCAGCATAACCTGTCATCAAAATAACTTTGAGCTTAGAATCCCTATCTCTCAGAATTGAGGCCAATTCATCACCATTCATGTCTGGCATATTTATGTCTGATAAAAGAACATCTATTTTATTTTCGCTAAATAACTCAATGGCCCTCTTTGCATTTTGGGCCAACAACGTTTGATGCCCCATTCCTTTGAGCATTTCACTAATGGCGTTTCTTAAAAACTCATTATCATCGACAATTAAGATTTTGAATTCTTGACTATTAATTCTTTCATTCGTTTGCCTTTGAATCTGAGCAACTTTTGAATCGCCGCGAACCATCGGAAAGTAAATTTTAAATGTCGTACCGACTCCAACTTCACTATAAACCCAGATTTGGCCCCCAGCTTGTTTGACAATGCCATGAATCGTCGCAAGGCCTAAACCAGTACCGAGACCCGCTTCTTTGGTTGTGTAAAAAGGTTCAAAGATCCTCTCTAAATGCTCTTCTTCAATCCCCGTTCCATTATCCGAAAATGAGATTAACACATAATCACCTGATTCGATTTGAACATGATTCATTGTATAGGGTTGATCAAGAAAAACATTTTGAGTTCTAATTGTGATCACCCCCCCATGAGACATGGCATCTCTTGAGTTCACACATAAGTTCATAAAGATTTGATCCAATTGAGAATGATCTATTCTAATATGTCCCAATTTTTCTTCTGCAGAGAACTCAATCTTAATTTTATCCCCTATCAAACGTGACATACTCTCAATATTATCTTCAAGTATCTTATTTAAATCGCAAATTTTTGGTTCAATAACGCTGTTGCGGCCAAACGCCAAAAGTCTTTTCGTCATTGCAGATGACTGCTCAATGGCGAGCTTCATGTGGCTAATGATTTGATTTATTCTTTCTTGGTTTTGCTCTTCTCTTTGAAGCAATTCACAATTGAGCGCTAAGATGGCCAGTTTATTATTAAAATCGTGAGCAACTTCCGCAGACAACTGTCCAAGAGCATCTAATTTTTGAGAGTGGTAATATTGAGATTCAAGCCTTTTACGATCAGAGATGTCGAATGAACGAATTAATATTCCTTCATCATGAGGCTCAAAGTGGAGTTCAAACCACTTAAAGCTTTTATCCTCATAATAAAACTTATTCTCCATTTTTCTATGCTTACCATCTTCCAGTGTTTGCAAAAGCAATTGGTACATTTCAGTTTCTTCTAAGTCAGGAAAGCATTCGATCATTTTTTTTCCGCGAAGCTCTTCTAAAGTTTTGCGACCATGCTTCTCGGTGACATTGTTCACATAAAGAAACTGCAATTCTCGATCGAGAATTTGAACACCTTCGTGGAGTTGATCAAATGCTAACTTTTTGTGCTTATCCATACTATCCATTTTTTATTTAGGAATTAATCATAAATTATTTATGAGTTTGCGACAAGCCAATGAGCCGTAAATAAAAATCAAGAACGCTTAACCTATTCTTTCGATAGGCTATTTAACAGACCAAAGAGATGTCCTTTTCCTTTAAGGCCGAGCTTTGCCTTAAGATTCTTGACATGAGATTTAACAGTATCAATTGATATCTGAAGTTCATTAGCGATTTCTTGCTGAGTTAGTCCAGACTGCACATAAGTGAGAATACTATTTTCTTGTTTGGTCAGCTGAGTTTGCTTTATCAAAGGAACTTTAAAAAAAGGCAAACTTAATTTATTTCTAATTTCATCAACAACAACAGAGTATTTTCCCTTAGGGAGAAAATCTAATAAGGGAAAAATCTCTTTCTTTAATTGCATGTAAATAATGGCCTTGGTGCTTTTGATATCGTTTTCTAAACTTTTGTTCAAAATGGTGAGAGCAGAAATGGCATGCTCTAATCCATTGTTTTTCTCACTTACCTCATGCAATAGATGAGCATTTAAATCTTCAAGCTCTTTATAATTTGTAATATTAAATATGACTCCTGAAATAGCTAATTTTCGATTTTTCCAAAAAGAATGTTTCACATCTCTAACCCAAATGATCTCCCCTTTGGCATTATGAATGCGATACTCTTGGGTGATTGAATTCGGTCCCAATTCTAAAAGCTTTGATTCAGACATAACCCTATTGCGATCAATGGGAAGAATAAAATCTAACCAATTTTTCTTGGACTTTAAAAATCGATTTGCTGGAATACCAATAAAATCTTTTACATTCTCGCCTAGAAAATATGGCACCCAAAACTTTTCTTCTTTAATGGCTCCATAAGCGAAGCAACCAAGACGATCAAAAAGAAGCTCATATGGATTAGTACTTGAATTCATTGACAAAACTCACCTCACCCTAATTATAACCCCATTCTACCCCTAACAGAAACTGATATATATCTTATAATTATAACAAGTTAAGGAAATGTTATGAAATCTTTACTCATAAAAGAGGGATGCTGCAAGGATAAATCTTCGTTAGACTTAGTCGATTTAATGAAACTAGGAATAAAGGAAGTTGATTGCGAAAATGAAGTGCAAGTGGCCTTAGAAAAAATTAAAAAGTTTCGATACGAGCATGTGTTTTGTGATACAAATTTTTTAGAAAGCTTCAAAAACTTTGGAGCGCTAGAAGTTGTCCGGGGAAATGATGGTCGTATCATTGGATTATTAAAATGAATGAAATAAAATTTTCAAATTTTGAATATGAAACATTAGTGGCCAATGATGTCGCTATTATTTCATTCAAAGGAGACATTCATAAAAGAGATAATGAAATACACGAGAACTGTATTTCCGAAGTAATGATGCTCGAAGCTCATTTTTTTATTTTGAACTTTAACAAAGTCACTAAAATCGATAATAGCGGACATCGCTTCATCGCTATGATTCAAAAAACAATTCGCGATAAAGAAAATTGTCGTGTCCTCCATTGTTACGTCGATGATATTGCTTGGCGTATTTTACATTCTCAAGGAATTCTCAAAGATAGTGAGAGAAAACGCGACATTATAGAATGCCTCAAGATCAAATAGTTCCAACACCTGCTTTTACGTGTTAAGCTAAAATATGAAGATTTTGTCCATTTCCGGAAGTATTCGACAAGGGTCCTCCAACGCCGCTCTTCTTAGGGCCGCGAAAAATTTCTTTCACCATCATGAATGGCACTCATTTGATCTCCAAGAACTTCCCTATTTTGATCCAGATCTTCAATACAGCGTCGATACTCCTGCTATAGTCACCTCTCTGCGCATCCTAGCAGGTCAGTGCGACCTCATCTTGATCTCGACTCCTGAATACGCCCATGGCGTCCCAGGGCTTCTCAAAAATGGCTTAGAATGGCTCTTCTGCGAACACACTATGAAGAAGCCCGTAGCCGTCATCATCGGCTCAGCCCAAGGTGAATGGGCCCGCGATCAATTGCTTGAGATTCTCAAAACCATGGACTTCACCATTGTTCCTGAAAACTTTCTACTTATTCAAGGGGCGAGAACCAAAGTTCGTTCTGATGGAAGCTTTACCGACGAAGACACAAAAGTTAAGTTTGAAAAATTTTGCCAAACACTAACCCCGTAAAAAGAATCTCATGAAATCAAGTTTATTAAACTTCAATGTGCTAATTTATTCCTCTAATACCATACTATAAGTAGCTCCAGTGCAATAAAAATTTGATATTTGAGTGGTTTCTGTAATCACGAGATCATAACAGTATACGACTAAAATGCTGAATCGTTTTATAGATTCTAATTACTAAACAACAATTCCAATGTCATCACTCTGTTGAACTTCACTCATCTCATTTAAAACAAGAGTAAAGCAAGTGTTACAGGCACTATCATCAATGAAGAGATCACCGCAATTTTTTCTTGCTAAGCTTCTGGACAAACTCAGCCCTAATCCTGTTCCTTTGCCGATATTTTTTGTCGTAAAGAAGGGTTCAAAAATTCTTTTTAAGACGTGAGGTGGTATTTTCTCACCAGAGTCGATAATCTTGATTGTAAGTAAATGATTATTCAGACTTACGTTAACTCTAATCCATCGAGACTCGATTTCGGCAATCGCATCAACTGCATTATTTATTAAGTTCAAAATAATTTGAGAAATTTGGACTCGCGATCCAGACACTCGAACATTGTTAATATCGGAGTCGCTCTCAATCTTAAAGTCAATTTCTGTATTTTTAATCTTATCTTCACTAACGGCTACCACATCATCAAAAAGTTCTAATAAGACAAAAGATTCTTCAGATGCTTCCGGAGACTCACTTCGGGAAAGATTCTTCATTGCCGCAACAATTTTTGTAATTCTGTGTGATGTTAAGCTAATTTTATCGATCATGTGCAAAAGATCTTCTTTTTTGAGCCGATCGTTGTTGACTAGTTTTTTCAATATCATAGTCGAAGATGTGATGATGGTTAAAGGATTATTTATTTCATGAGCAATCCCGCCTGCCATCTCACCTAGAGATGCAAGTCGTGACGAATTAATTAAGTTTTGTTCCTGTTCTTTAAGAGCATTCTCCATATTATGAAGCTCTGTAATATCTCGAACAAAAACAACCACTCCTTCCTTTCTTGGATTTACTATTGCATAGAAAAATCTATCACTATACAAAGCATCACATTTGAACTTAAACTCTATCATATGAGTAGCTTCTTTCCCGTCGAGATGCTGGATGAGTTCATTTTTAAAATGATCAGCATAGAAATAATTATTCCATTTTTCCTTTTCTGAATGATCGAAAATTTGTTTTCCAAAAAATACTTCTTGAATATC
>Ga0210057_1008024_pt1 | contig 12603 bp, 11 predicted proteins | sample CryGeyCG2114_010_2_FD_183968 | JGI IMG/M metagenome (GOLD analysis project Ga0210057, IMG submission 183968) | Groundwater microbial communities from aquifer - Crystal Geyser CG10_big_fil_rev_8/21/14_0.10 (SPAdes) (version 2) | ecosystem: Environmental > Aquatic > Deep subsurface > Groundwater ... | reverse complement strand
TCCCTGATTCATCTCAGGCATTTTTTTCCATAACCCTACATTATCTTTGATGCTTCTGGATCTACATTTGCAAGGGGTTCCCTTTTCTCTTCCTAATTTTATTGCTTCACTATTACAAGTACAAACATATGCCTTGTCTTTATTTAATAATTCTTCACAATGTTTATAGTAAAGAGTCATATAGTCCGAAGCATACAACAATTTATCCCAAGAAACGCCTAGCCATTTGAAATTTTCCAGCATAATTGTGTAAAACTCTTCTTTTACAAGTTCAGGATTGGTATCTTCAAATCTTAAGAAAAATTCTCCATTGTACTTTTGTGCAAGTAAATAATTCAAGAATAAAGATTTAGCGTGTCCTATGTGAGGATATTTCTCAGGACCGGGAGGAAAAGCAGTTCTGATCTTTTCTCCCTCTTTAATATCAAGAAATGCGAAAAGATCATGTTCCTTATGTTTGCTTTCTAAAGCATCAGGATTAATTTTTAATAACTCTACTTTTTGAGCTTCAATGGATAAAGAATTAACTTCTTTTATGATTTTAGTTATTTCTGTGGAAAGCTCTTTCATATTACTTTTTTGATCTGGAAAAGAACCAAGAACTCCTCCAACCACTCCGCCAGGAACCGCTTTACCATCATGCTTAACTGCATTCAACAAAGCTAACTTTTTTACCAATAACAAAACATCATTATTCATAACAAATAAAAAATAATCACGTATTTATATAGTTTTCAGCTAAAAAAGGAAAGCTTTTAATATTAAGACTCAAATAACTGACCTATAATAATGTTGGAGGTAACAAAAATGATGAATGATGAAAACAAAATATGGATGGGAATTGTTCTTCTAGTATTTGGAGTATTATTCCTATTACAAAACCTAAATGTTTGGAACATCTGGGGAATACAATGGTACACAGTAGCATTTGTATTACTAGGCCTAAGCAAATTATGCAAAGGTAAGAAAAAATAAACATATCATTTTTCTTTTATTTTTTTATATTTCTAAATTTTACAAAAGGTTTTTATTGTACTTGACTATTGGTTAGATTATTGCGAGCTTTTAATTCCAATGGTTACACTCATTGGACGCATATGAGTTTCGCTTTGCTCAAGCTCATGAAAACAAATACGGGCTTTTAGCTCAGTCTGGTAGAGCGCTCGGTTGGCAATCGAGAGGCCGCGGGTTCAAATCCCGCAAAGTCCATTCTGGTTATATAACTGGCTCTGAGAAGATAATGCTATGATTTTATAAAGATTGAAATAATTATCTTTGATTATGTCTGAAGAACCGTCAAAAGACTATCTGAAGGGAAGACCTTTAAAAAAAGTATTTTCTATTGAAAAACAAATTTTTATTCTAAATCAAATAAAGAAATGGACTCATAACAATTTGCCGCCAAATACCAATTTTTATAGAAAAAGAATATTTGGTTCCTTAGCTCAAGGAACCTTTGGAAAATATGCCTCTAAATTTAAGAATCGTGAATTTTCAGATGTTGACATATTATTTGTTCTATAGCAATTATTTTTTGACTTGTTTCCGATATGTTTTTTCCTTCTTTTTTTCCATTAAGAATATTTGCTATTTCTTCAGGGTTGTGTGCTTCAATATTTTTTAATTGATCATGCTGGTTTGCTAAAAGCATTTCTAATTCTGACAAATACCGAATTAATTTTTTGCTAAGAGCATTATTCTGTTTTGCAAAGCTTGTCCTTTTTGAATCAATTAAACGTATTTCATTATTCAATTCTACAATAAATTGTTTTAATTTTGTGTGTTCTTCTTTTAACTTCTGATGTTTATTTGATTTCAGAAAACTCCAAAGATCAGCTTCAATTTGTTTAATTTGAGAAATCTTTTCTACAAAATCTTTTAGGTCATCCATTTTGTGTTCCTACACATATAATATTTATAAATCTTACTATTTTAAACAAAACTAAAAGGTTTAGTATGTCTGTCGCAAAGTCCATAAGCGAGATGATTATAAGAATCGACTGAAGTAATCTTTTACATGAATTAATACTTCTTTTCTATGATCTATATTTTTAAAGTTGTGATCGGCTCCTTCTACATATAAGTAGTCCTTTCCAGTTTGTTCTGAAAAAGCTCTGTATCGTGCTTCGTTAAATCGTTCATCTTTAGTTCCTTGAATCAATAGAACAGGAGTATTATTATTTGCAAAGATTTTAGAATACTTAGATGAATCATTTTTCATCTCATTAATCCATTCAGTGCCCATTTCAAAAATGCCTCTGCCAGAAGTTGAATCCATAACTGCATATCCTTTAGTATTTATTTCATTTAATTGGCTATTAATTTGATCTTTATAACGCTCATAAAGACTTTTAGGATTAATCAACAAACCATAACTCAATAAAGCTTCAGCTGTAAACAAATTATGCTCATTGAAACCAATGGCTGCGTTTCCTAAGCTAATGCCGAAACCAAATATTTTCTTGACGCCAGATTTCTTTTTCAAATAATCTACTGCATTGTCTATGGCTAAAGTAGCAGATTTGAAAGATAAATTTCTGAGAGGATCATTCTTAGCATGTCCTGGTAAATTAATTTGTAGAACCGAATAACCTAAATCATAAAAATATTGTGCTGCGTCGCTACACATCGGCTCATTCATGCTATTTCTCCAGGAATGAGTAATAATAATACCTGCGACAGGATTTTTAGGAAGCCATAGTTTACCTTCAATATCTTGATATGGTTTGTTCTGAATGGAAACTTCAATCATAACGTGCAATAATCGGAGACAATATAAAAACTTTTTTCATTAATGTCCTTATTATCGATTAATAAATACGCTAGTCGCTATTTTAGAACTTGGTTTTGTATTTTTTTAGGATTTCTTTAGGACCTATTAAGAACTTCTTGTTTATATTCATATCCTTGATCTTTTTTATGTGTTCAGAAAACTCAGATAGTGGAACAAGTTTTGAATTAATTTTGATCATTGCTTCGCTTTGATAAAGTTGCTTTCCTCTTGTTTCAACGCAATAATAATATTTAAGCGGAAATTTTTTAGCTATTTCTTTTTTAATTTTATTAATATCTATGTTGTAATGCTCAAGGTCGAGTGCAAGGAATCCTTCTCTAGTCAGATATCTAGTAACTAGGTCGCGCAAAATTGGATCTTCTGCAGTTCTCCATTTATCTAAATGAAACTCAACAGTCGAATCATTAAAATCTAAAAAATCATTCAACTCAAAATCTTTGTACAACATCTTTTCTAATAGAGGATCTAAAAATGGAGTTTTTTTATTTTTATATAAATCGTGAACTCTTTTGAATATGTTAACAAGAATTTCATCCTTAGCAATAATTGTGTGGTGAAAATACATGGATTTAAACAAACTGATTCTTCCAATAATTACGTGTTCAACAGAAGTAACAATTTTCGGAACAATTGTAATCTTTTTGTCTTTTACCCCTAGGTATGTAACTATTCTGTCAAGATCGGTGACACCATAACCAACTCCGCTGAAATAAGAATCTCTTGCCATATAATCCATTTTGTCAACATCAATTACTGAAGAAATTAAAGGATAAAAAGGACTTTTCTTTTCTATAATTTTAGCAACTTCAGGCAATTTGAATATCTTTCTTATTATCTCAGATGAAATCTTCTCATGATCAAAATCTGATCGAAGTTTTTCCCAAGTATGAGAATAAGCGCCATGACCAATATCGTGAAGTAGTGCAGCGGCTTTTAGATTAAACTTTTGAGTTTTAGTTAATTTGAGAACTTGATTATTAACAACTTGCTTCATAAGATGATATGCTCCAAGTGAGTGAGAAAATCTATCTTGTTTTGAGGAGGGATATAAATAAAAAATATTGGCGTCCTGTTTTATGAATCTTAATCTCTGAAAATAAGGATTGTCAATAATTGGAAGAAATTCATCTTCGATTTCTATTATTCTGTACAAAGGGTCTCTGATAAGCTTCATATTAGGGCTTAAGTGAGTTTATTTAAATAAGTTTTTCTTTAAGGAAAAGAATTATAAAACAAACTAAAAACCAAAGGTTAACGTGCCGCATTTAGGATTTGAGCAATAAAATATTTAAAATAAACAAAAAAGACAAATATGGGGGAAAATAAATGGTTAAAGCAATAGTATTCGATTTATGGGGAACAATAGTAGAAACAGGAGTAAATCCAAGTCCAAGTAAACAAGTAAAGTATTTCTTAAGAGTAAATGCTCCATTTTCAGATTTTATACTAACATTTGAACATAGTTTCATGACACAAGAATTTGAATCATTAAAAGCTGGATTTGAGAATGTTGTAACAGATTTCAATTTAAGACTGCCTGAATTTGTATATGAGAAATTAGTTGGAATGTGGAACAAAAATACGATTCTCTCAAAAATGTACCCTGAGGCTGAAGAAGTCTTAGCAGATTTAAGAAAAAGTGGATACAAAATATTCTTATTAGCAAATATAGATAAGTTTTCATATGATCAGGTTAAAGAAAAATTCAAATTAGAAGAGATATTTGACAAAGTCTATCCTTCATTTCAAACAGGACTTTTAAAATTAAATCCAGAATCATTCAATAAAATTCTTGAGGAGAACGACTTAGAAGCAAAAGACTTAGTTATGGTTGGAGACTCAGTTGATAGTGATATAAAAGCAGCAGAAAAAGCAGGGATAACTGGAATCTTATTGGACAGAAATAATAAAAGAGAGTATGAAAACAAAATTATAAGTCTAGATCAGCTAAAAGAACAATTAAAATAAACGGGAACCCTGGAAGTATTCACACTATTTATAATAGGGGTAGTAATTTGATTAGCTCTTCTCAAAAAATTATAAATCTTTTCAAAAAAGATGATGTAAAAATTCTACAGAAATAAGAATGAATTCAGGACAACCTTTTTAAATAATTATAATTTCTCGTATACATTGCGCGGGTATAACTCAGCCTGGTTAGAGTGCGGGTCTCATAAGCCCGAAGTCCCGAGTTCAAATCTCGGTACCCGCATCACTTTTGTCCAGGAAAAACACGACAAACACAGACTAAACGCTTAGAAAAGTTTTTAAATGAACAGCTTTTCTCCTTGTTAATTGATAATTGTCGTATGGAGGGCAATTTAACGATCGCAACATAAATATTAGGAGAGGATAAAATTTGAAAAGAAGCTCAAGAAGATGGAAGAAAAAAGGCCAAATGAGATGGAAATGGCAAAGAAAGAGAATGAAAAAAGAGAAGAGAAGAAGAGCTAAGAGATAATTAAAAGGTAACAAAAATGGCTGTCAAAAACGTTTCTACAAAGAAAAAATCTAAAAAAGTCTGGATAAGTATTCATGCTCCAGAAGTATTCAACAAAGCATTTCTAGGAGAAAGTTATGTTTACTTAAAGGAAGATTTAATTGGAAAACCTTTGAATTTAAATTTATCAACCTTTGTAAATGATATGAAGAAACAAAACATAAACATATTATTCAAAGTTGCATCTATACAAGAAGGTAAGGGTGTAGCGGAAATAATGGGTTTGATTCTTAATCAATCATACATAAAAAGACTTGTAAGAAGAGGAAAAAACAAAGTTGAAGACTCATTCTTAGCAAAAACAAGTGATAATAAAACAATAAGAGTAAAACCAATAATAATAACAAATTCAAAGACACATCAATCAGTAGTAAGTAAACTAAGATTAGATGCTAGAGTTCATTTAAAGAGAATAATAAAGACTATGACTCTAGATTCTTTTGTAAAAGAACTTACAGACTTAAGATTACAAAAAGAAATAAAAGAGAAACTTCAGAAAATTTATCCACTAAGATACTTTGACGTAAGATATGTTTCTACAGAAAAAGACAGAGTAGTAGTAGATGAGTTAGTTGAAGAAGCTAAGTCTCAAGAAGAAAATCTAGATGATGATTTAGAAGGAATGGATGAAAATGATGATGAAGAGTCAACTGAAACAACAAAATCTGAGGATTCCGAGGAATTAAACGAAGATGTTGAAGAAGTAGAAGAGGATTCAGACGATCTAGATGACTCAGATGATGAATCTGCTGAGGAAGAAGAATCCAAACCAAAAAAATCTAAGTCAAAAAAATGATTCCATTTGATTATGACCTTGAATATTCCAGAATAGTTCAGGAAATTCAAAAAAATAAGTCAAAACGAGTTCTATTGCATTTACCTGATGGACTTAAACCTAAGGCTGGTGAAATACAGAAAATAATAGAACAAGAGACTGATGCACAAGTTTTAATTTGGGCGGGTTCTAATTTCGGTGCTTGTGATATTCCAATAGATTCTGAAAGAACTGGGGTTGATCTTATAATTCACTTCGGACATTCAGCTTGGTTATCATAAATTCTTAAAATACATAATAATAGATCCGATTAAGTAACTATTTTTTTGTGTATTAATACAAAATCGCGCATATTTTGTTTTTTTTGAAATTAAATTGAGAAAATGAGAGAAGAATTTTTGAGGAAAAGAAAAAAAATAATAAAATAATAGATAGCGCTTAGCAATTGCTTAGATTATTAAGAGCTTATTTTTTCTTTGGAGCTTTCTTTGCTTTTTTTGCAGCCATTTTGTTTAGACACCTCACTAAAGTGTTAATATATCTTTGATATGCTTGCTTAAATACTTTTTCTTTTTTCAAAATTTTTTATTGAAAAAAATATAGGAAACTTTTTTAAGCAAAGCTAAACTAACAAAAAGTAATGCAAGAATTAATCATAACTGAGAAACCAAGCGCTGCAAAAAAAATCGCGGAAGCATTAAGTTCAGGAAAACCAATACAAGAAACAGTAGACGGTGTGACAATATATGATGTTACGTTTGAAGGTAAAGATATAAAGATTGTAAGTGCAGTAGGACATCTATTTACGGTTGCTGAAAAAGTAAAATCATTCAAATATCCAAGTTTTGATATACATTGGGCTCCTTTGTTTGAAGTAGATAAAAAAGCAGCATTCTCAAAAAAATATTATAATGCAATAAAAAAAGTAGCAAAGAAATCTACTAGCTTCACAGTTGCTTGCGACTATGATATCGAAGGAGAAGTAATAGGGTTAAATGTAATAAAATATATTTGCGGCCAGAAAGATGCTTCAAGGATGAAGTTTTCTACACTCGTTAAAGAAGATGTTATAGAGGCGTATAAGCACAAACAGAAAACTCTGGATTGGGGACAAGCGTTTGCAGGAGAAGCAAGACACTTCTTGGACTGGATGTACGGTATAAATCTAAGTAGAGCTTTAACCCTTGCGGTAAAGAAAGCAGGATCATTCAAAATTCTAAGCAGTGGACGTGTACAGGGTCCAGCACTAAAAATAATTGTAGATAAAGAAAAAGAAATCAAAGCTTTCAAGCCAGAACCATATTGGCAGATTACATTAAAAGCTTTGAAAGATAAAAAAGTTATAGAGGCAGTTCACGAAAAAGATAAAATTTGGAAAAAACCAGATGCAGAGAACATTTATGCTAAGATAAAAGATGAGAAAACTGTAAAAGTAGATGAAATCACAAGAAAAAAATTCAAACAAGCGCCTCCTAATCCTTTTGATTTGGGAGCATTACAGGCTGAATCTTACAAAGTTTTTGGTATGGCTCCAAAAAAAACTCTTCAAATTGCTCAAAGTTTGTATCTACAAGGGCTAACATCATATCCTAGAACTTCTTCGCAACAATTACCGGCTAATCTAGGATTTAAGAAAATATTAGAAGGATTGAAAAAAGTGCCTGAGTATAAAGAAAACGCTAATTATCTTCTTGGATTAAAAACTTTAAAACCAAATGAAGGAAAGAAAACAGATCCTGCCCACCCTGCAATATATCCTACAGGGTTGATTGGAAAAATAGATGAACCTGATGAAAAGAAAGTCTATGACTTAATTGTAAAAAGATTTATGGCAACATTCGGAGAAGATGCAGTAAGAGAAACAGCAACAATAAAACTTAATGTTAAAGAAGAAATATTCAACGCAAAAGGAACAATAACAACTGAAAAAGGATGGCACACACTCTATGAACCTTATGTTAAACTATCTGAAGATGAGGTTCCTGATTTAAAGAAAGGAGAAGCACTAAAAACCAAAAAAATAGACCTATTAAGTAAACAAACTCTTCCTCCGAAAAGATACACTCCTGCATCTATAATTGCTGAATTAGAGAAAAGAGGTTTAGGAACAAAAGCTACAAGAGCAGATATAGTAGAATCATTATACGATAGAGGATATATTAATGATAAATCAATAGAAGCAACAGATCTAGGGATTAGAATAGATGCAATTTTGGAAAAACATTGTCCTGAAATTACTGATGAAGAATTTACAAGAAAAATAGAAGACGAAATGGAAAAGATTCGTGAAAATAAGATAAAACCAGAACAAGTTATAGCTCACGCAAAAATAGATCTTACTAAAGTTCTTGATAAAATAAAAAAACAAGAACAAGAGATAGGGTTAGAGCTTATAGAGGCGAACAAAGAAACAAGAGATGCTCTTAATGCACTAGGACCATGTCCCGTGTGTAAAGAAGGAGTTGTTATGATTAGAAGAGGGAAGTTTGGAATGTTTGCAGCATGTAATAGATATCCTGATTGTAAAACTACTTATAATTTGCCAAAAAATGCATTAGTTAAACCTGCTGATAAGATTTCTCCGAAAGGATATCCTATGATACTTGTAATAAGAAAAGGCAAACAACCTTCAGAACTAAGCTTAAATCCTGAAGAAAACAACGCAAACGTTTCAGAAGAACACAAAAATCAGATGGATTCTATGAAAAATGGAAAATTAGAAAAAGCTTGTCCACAATGCGGATCTCCTCTTACTGTACGATCTTCAATATATGGAGAATTTATTGCTTGCACAAATTATCCTAAATGCAAATATACTGAGAATAATAAGTAATCTAATAATTCGTTTTGGTGAAGGATCATGTTTAAAAGTTTTAGAAATAAAAACTACGAAAAACTAATATTTCTAGCGATTTTCATATTTTATGTTTTGTGGATTCTTATAAAACGCTCACCAATTTTTTCGGATGAATTCTATTTTTATTCACAACTTATATACATTTTCAGAGAGGGAGTAATACTGCCTTATACATATGATCTTACACGTATGCTTTTGGCAACAATTATTTCATTTCCGGTTTGGCTTATTTCTCAATCTAATATGGTATTACTTGTAGTATTGAGGATAATATCTGCGGCAGCAATGACTGCAACTCTATTTTTTGGGTTCAATTATTTGAAAAAAACATTCGGAAAAATTGAAGCATATACATTTTTAGTTATATCTTTCTTCTCTAGACTAAATTTGTACTACGCAACGACTGCATTTTCTGAGTCTTTCTTTAATGTATTTGTACTTTTAACAATTATTTTCTTTCTAAAACTATATGACTCTCCTACAAAGAAAAATATGCTGTTGACCGCCCTCTTTTTTGGACTCGGATTTTTAACAAGACCAACAATGTTGTACTTTGCACCTATACTTGCACTAATATACTTTTATAAACACAGATTTTACGTTCCAAAGAAAACTTTAGTTTCTCTGATTATAATTGCATTAGTCGTTATAATAATATCAATAAATACATTTCTTCCATTTTATGCAGTAGATAGATTTTCAGACAAACCGGCATTATCTTGGGATGATGCACAGCAAAGAACTTCATTATCGTTTTGGATGTTTTTTAATCTAGTTAATTATTCCTTTTTATTTCCAATAATAATTATAACTTTATTTGTTCCTATATCAAAATTATCAAAAGAAAAGAAAAAACACATAGGCATTTTAATGCTTATATTTGTTGCTTATTTTTTTATAAATATATATACATCTCCAGAACCTGGATGGACAAGAAGATACTATCCATTACTGTTATTTCTAATGTTATCATTTTCAATACTGTTGGCAGAAATTTATAAAAGAAAAAGAGTTTTTGCAATAATAGGGATGTCTATGATATTGCTTTTCATAATAGTTAATGTAAGCTCATTTCAAAAAATACCCCATGTTTACAATTTTATCGAAGGAGGATATGTTGATATTCCAGTTATTTTAGTGCAAGGAAATGAACAGTTAAAAGATGATTGCATTCCATTAATATCAGAGTACTCATTGTATACAAATAATACACTTGTCTCGACAAAAGATCTTCCTGTTTTTGCTGCAGCTCAAAATTTTGACTATGCCTGTACAGATATTAAAGATTTGAATAATACATATAATTATTTATTCTTGAATCACGTCTCAACAGGGTCAGGAAATTCTATAAACTTAACAATAGATGGAAAACAAGCGTCATGTACAATAAATAGTTATGAAAATAGTCTGTGCTACATATCAGGATTAAGAGGGACTATGTGTATAAATATAAATAAATATTCAGAAACTCTGCCTGGAATAGTAGAAGTGTCTGCGTGTACTTTTGATTACAAAAAAGATACTATGTCAAGACTTCAAGATTACTTTGTTAGCTAAATATTGTGGGGGTAAAATTGGCAAAAATAATGATATTTGATCCTGGAAATCTTTCTGAGAAAACAAAAATTGGAGGATCCTTAAAACATCATCTTCCTAAATTGGGTTTGTTATATGTTGCTAGTAGTTTAGAACGTGCTGGACATGATATATTGTTTCAAGATTTAGGTGCGAATTATAAGTCCAATAAAGATTTTATAAATTTGTTAAAAGATCAAAAACCTAAGTATCTATGTTGTTCAGTGGTTGTTACTGAATGGCCCAATGCTAAGAGAATATTGAAACTAGTAAAAAAACACTTACCTAACTTAGTGATTATTGTTGGAGGACCACAACCAACAGCTATTCGCGAGAAAACACTTTCTGAATGTCAAGAAATAGATTATGTTGTTTTAGGGGAGGGTGAAATAACTATTGTCGATCTATTGGACGCGCTTGAAAATAATAAGGATCCTCATTTTGTTGAGGGAATTTTGTATAAACAGGAAGATAAATATATTTTTACTGAGGATAGAAAATTTGTTCATGACTTAGACTCTCTTAGTTTTCCAGCGTGGCACTTTTTGGATTTTCAAAAATATTCAATGTCTGTAGCAGGAAAATTCAAAAGAGGAAACGATGGATACATAATAACAAGCAGAGGATGTCCATATACGTGCATTTTTTGCGATAAATCTGTATTTAAACACAGATACAGATCAAGATCTGCTGAAAATATAATTGAAGAAATAGAAATGCTTGTAAAAAAATACGGTGTAAAAAATATAATGTTTTTTGACGATTTATTTACTTTAGATAAACAACGAGTTAAAAAAATATGTGATTTAATTAAAACGAAGAAACTTGATTTTGCATGGACTTGTCAAGCAAGATTAGACTCGGTGGACGAAGACTTGCTTAAAAATATGGCTTCTGCTGGTTGCATGCAAATAGGGTATGGTGTAGAAACTGGAAGTGAAAGACTTCAAAAGTTTATTAGAAAAAATATAGATTTTAATTATGCAAAAAAAATCATTAAATTAACAAAAAACTTAGGAATTGAAACCAAAGGATTTTTTATGTTAGGCTTTCCTACAGAAACAAAAGAAGAAATGAACACAACTATTGATTTAGCAATTGAACTAGATTTGGATATTGCTGTTTTTAGTTTAGTTACTCCTTATCCGGGAACTGATTTGTATATCTTAATAGAGAATCAAATGATTGGAAAAGATTGGTCTAAATTTTCACCATTAGGAAGTTCCAATTTAGTATATGTTCCTGAAACAATGACTAAGAAGGAATTACTAAAAATATATAAGAAAGCATTTATTAAATTCTATTTAAGACCAACTTATTTGCTAAAAAAGCTTTTATCAGTACTTAAACATCCCTATTACGCGGAAAGATACTTTTCAGTCATAAAACCATTATTTAAATCAATAAAATGAATAAAAAAATAATATATTTGTTATTTGCAATTTTGATATCTTCACTAATTTTGTTGCTTGGCAAATTTGTCGGCGTGGTTAATGAGAATTTTCCTCTTTTTGAAGTTACAGCGGCTTTTAATTTTATTATTTTGTGTTCATATCTTTTTCTTTTTGAGCCTGATGTAAACCACTATTTTATTATTATTTTAATTACATCAATAATTCCACTTGCTCACTCGATTGGATGGACGTATCAAGGTATTCAAAAGTTAATATTGTTTGTTCCATTGGGTTTGTTGATTGGACTATTTTTCTATAAAAAGAATGCTTTGGTTACAAAAAGAATATTGTTAAATAAGCAGAAAGTAAATTTTGTTTTAATTTTGTTTTTCTTGATAATTATGATGAAGCTTGCATTTATACTATTCTGGAGTTTTCATAATTATCCTGTTGACATGGGTACATCGACATTGAGTGCCGCTGCCAATTTTTTAACAGGAATTAATCCTTATGCAGTTCCTGAAATAACTGTAGAAGGACATGATCGGTATATTCATCAGCAAAATTTTATGTATCCTCCGTTTATGTTTATTGGTTATTCTGGATTGCTTTTAATATTGGGCGTTTCTATTTCTGGATGGTTTTTAGCAAATTTAGTTTTGGATTTAGCTATAATAATTTTAATATTTTTTATTGTGAAAAAACGTG